>Ga0172380_10004902_pt1 | contig 16764 bp, 18 predicted proteins | sample Leawe162metaG_FD_119747 | JGI IMG/M metagenome (GOLD analysis project Ga0172380, IMG submission 119747) | Leachate microbial communities from a municipal landfill in Southern Ontario, Canada - Leachate well 162 metaG | ecosystem: Engineered > Solid waste > Landfill > Unclassified | place...
AAAAATTGCCTATTTGGAGTCCCGGATTTAAGATTAGTGCAAGGCGCGACGACGAACCATACCCTCTGCGGTATGGAGAGGAGGAGCAACGCCGCAATAACCCAAAGACGGGACTCCCCTTAAAGGGCCAGGTGCTTTTGGGCTGCGACTGCGTCGCTCATCGCTTGTATAGTATAACTATGCAATCTTCTTCGCTCCTTGTCTCGCTCCAAAATCATCTCTGGCAAATAGGCAATTTTTCCCTTTCATAACCCCTCATATTTTACACCGCTCCTTCCGCAAATACAACTTAACCAATTCTTAACATTAGCTTTATACTCACTTAATATCCGGGGTTTAAACTATCCGGCGTACGAGGAGAAAACCATTCGCTTCTCCGCAAACGAGGGAACAAGATGGATAAGAAGATATGGAAAGTGAGAATTAAGAAGGCCTACGCGGACGCCACCAACCACATCGTGGTCGGAGAGGTTCTGGAAATAACGCCCCTCTACATACGAATGAAGTGCAAAGCGTACCATTTTAAAAAACTGGTGCAGGCGGCGACAAGCTCCAACGGCATCTTCGTAAGCGACGCCAAGGTAAGAATCTTCCCGTGGCACGTGATTTCCTATATCACAGAACTTCCCGAAGGTTTTAACTGGAAGGACGCAACGGTAAAAATTGCGGAAAGAGGGGATATTATCCTAAACGAAAACGAGACTAAAATCAGCATTAAGGGCGGGGCCGGGTGGGTGGAATATTAAACCGAACCCGGTAAATAAAAAGGAGGAAAAATGAGTAAGTGGATAGGGATGTTGGTGGGAGCGGCGCTTCTTTTTGGCGGAATGGCCCAAAAAGCGCTGGCGGCCGACCCGGTAATCGAGATGCTACAGGAAAAGGGCGTCATCACGGCGGATGAAGCTCAGAAACTCTACGATGACAAGGCGAAAGCGGAACCGGTCGTGCTTTCTAACGCCTTCTCCAAACTGACGCTGAAGGGCCGCTTTTTCGGCGGTTACTACGTGAGCGACGAGGAAAAGAACGCGGCTCTGGCCGGCAAATACGGCTCCACGGGCAGCAACAAAAACTTCAAAGACGGTTCGTTTGAGGTACCGGACGGTAAAATCCAGTTCACCTGGAATCCGATGGAACGGGTTTCAATCGTAAACCGGTTGAGTCTCAGCAACGCCGCCGTTACGATTGACTATTTCTACGGTCAGTACAACGGTATCATCCCCGGCGACCCGAAAAGCCGGGTGCGCCTGGGTAAGATGAAGGTTGATTTCGGCGAAGAAACCTTTACCGACAACCCGGTGGAAAACAACGCCGGGTTAATCTCTAACTCGGCGGCCATCGTGGGCGGATACGACGAAGGAGTGGAGCTTTACGGTAACTTTGTCCCCGGCGTTTTCGGATATACGCTGAGCGCCACCAACGGCGCCTCCGGTACCGGAACCGACCTCAACACGAATAAGGCGCTGGCGGCGAAACTTTTCGTCCAGCCGACGCTGAATACGCCCGCCGCGCAGATTTACTTCTCCGGCAGTTACTACACCGGCGACATGGCCCAAACCGGCGCATCCGACTTCAAAATCGCCGGCATGACCGCGGCGCCGGCCGGAACAGGAACCGACGGTTGGAACAGGTCCGCGTGGGAAGTTGATGCCAAAAGCAAGTTCTTCCGGCCGGACGGCAAGACGGAAATAGCCAGACTGGCCGCGTCGTACGGGCAATTCTCCGACGACCTTAACAAATCCAGCAACCCGGACCGTGAAGGCAGTTACTATTTCCTGGAAGCAATGTATAACTTCACTCCGAAAATTTTCGCCGGGGCCAGATACAGCTTCGCGGGTCTGGATAATAAATACGCCGACACGATGAACGGCATCAGCAACTCCAATGAGTACACCCGCACCAGCTTCGGCGCAGGATATCGGCTCAACAACCTGGTAACTCTGAAGGCCGAATATTCCTGGAACAACACCAAACGCATCGACGCGGGCACCAACAATAAGGCCTTGTCCGACAACCTGTTCGCGATCGGCCTGGCAGCAGCGTTTTAAATGTTTCAAAACGTAGGGGGCGGATTCATCCGCCCCGCGGGCTCGATGAATCGAGCCCCTACAATTACAAAGGAGAAAAAGATGAAAAGAATAATGTTAGGAGCGGCGGCGTTTTTTATCCTGGCGGGAAGCGTTGCTTATGGATTCCAAAGGGCGAACAAGCTCACCCTCCAGGGTTCCACAACGGTACTACCGGTTGCCCAGCGCGCGGCCGAGGATTTTATGAAAAAGTATTCGGCGGTCAATGTGACGGTCCGAGGCGGCGGTTCCGGAACCGGAATCAACGCGCTTCTGGCCGGAACCACCGACATCGCCGACAGCAGCCGGCCGATAACCCGCGCCGAGAAGGAAAAACTGGCTTCAACCGGCGGCAGCGCGGTGGAGTACAAAATCTCGCTTGACGGACTCGTGCTCATCGTCAACACGTCCAACCCGATAAACAACTTGACGACGCAACAGGCAAAAGAAATTTTTACCGGAGAAATAACCAACTGGAACGAAGTAGGCGGCCGGGATGAAAAAATCGTGTTGGTCAGCCGGGACACCTCAAGCGGCACTTACGACTCGTTTAAGGAACTGGTCCTGAAAGGGGCAAATCCGGCGGCAACTGCGCTCCTGCAGGCGTCAAATCAGGCGGTGGCAACTACGGTCGGCCAGACGCCGAGCGCAATCGGGTACGTCGGCTTGGGATACATGTCCGATAAGACCAAATCGCTTACGATGAACGGGATTCAACCTTCGGTCGAAACGGTCAAAAAAGGAAAGTACCCGCTAAGACGCTATCTCTACATGTACACCAACGGCCAAGCCAAGGGCCTTGCGGCTTCATTTATCAACTTCGTCCTCTCGGCCGAAGGTCAGAAGATTGTGGCTGAAGAAGGTTTTGTGCCTTTGAATTAAAAAGTTGTTGTTTCCTCCAGCGGAAGGAGCGGAGCAGCCACTCTGCTCCTTCCATCGGTCCAGCCGTTAAAACAGACCATGCAAACGGAAAATATAATTCGCCGGGCGTTTTTCCTGGTAACTCTTACCTCCATCGTCTTTCTGTTCGGTATTTTAGTTACCTTGCTCTTAAACGCGTTGCCGGCTTTACAAAAAATAGGAGTCGGGTTCTTTGCTACAACCAACTGGTACCCGACCGCCGAACCGGCGCAATTCGGCGCTATTCCACTGATTGCCGCTTCGCTCTGGATTACCGCCGGCGCGCTTCTCTTTTCAGTTCCCCTGGGCGTTATTTTTTCGTTGTTCCTTTCCGAGGTTCTGCCGGAAAGGATTAAAACATTCTTAAAACCGACGGTGGAAGTATTAGCCAATATACCTTCGGTTGTCTACGGATTGTTCGGCATGGTCTTTTTAGCACCCCTGGTAATGCGTTTTTTCCGCCTGCCGGTGGGATTAAACGGTTTAACCGCGTCCATCGTCCTGGGAATCATGGCGCTGCCTACCATAACCTCTGTCTGTGAAGATTCCCTTAATGCCGTCCCCCGCACCTATCGGGAAGCATCATTAGCCCTAGGCGCGACCAAGTGGGAAACCATGATTCACGTTACCCTCCCGGCCGCGGCTTCCGGAGTTTCCGCGGCGGTGGTTTTGGGTTTGGGACGGGCTATTGGCGAAACGATGACCGTATTAATGGTAGCCGGAGGCGCGGCGGTAATACCCCGTTCGCTCCTCCAACCGATGCGGCCTATCACCGCGACTATTGCCGCGGAAATGGGCGAGACGGCAGTAAACAGCCTCCATTATCAAAGTCTCTTCGCGCTCGCCCTTTTTCTGTTGATTATAACCTTGCTTATCAACCAGATGGCCGACACGGTTGCGGCAAGGTCGCGCCGTCGTTTTAAAATTCAATAAAACAATGAAAAGAAACCGGCTTCTAATCCAAAAATTATGGTTTAGCGTTCTGGGCCTTTCCGGACTGATAATCGCAATTATTCTGTTCGCGCTCGTTTTCTTCGTTACGACCAGGGGCTTCCGGGTAATAAACTGGGAGTTCCTGACCGCCGCGCCCAAAGACGGCATGACCGCCGGCGGCATCTTCCCGGCCATCGTCGGAACTTTTTACCTCACCTTGCTGGCGATTGCCGCCGCGCTGCCGGTCGGAGTTATCACCGCAATCTATCTTAATGAATACGCGGACCGGGACAGCCGCCTGGTCCAAGTGTCCCGGAAAGCCGTCAATGCCCTGGCCGGCATTCCTTCGGTCGTCTTCGGTCTTTTCGGACTGGCCCTCTTTGTAAACTTCCTGCACTTCGGCGTTTCCATCCTTTCCGGCGGGCTGACTCTGGCCATTATGATTCTGCCGGTAATTATCCGCTCGTCGGAAGAAGCGCTTTCCGCGGTGCCTTTCTCCTTCCGGGAAGCCTCGCTGGCCCTGGGTGCCAGCAAATGGTACACCATCCGCCGGGCAGTCTTGCCAACCGCGCTTCCGGGTATCTTCACCGGCGCCATACTGGGTATCGGCCGGGTGGCCGGAGAGACCGCGCCGATTATGTTCACCGCGGCCACTTTTTTTACCGGCCGGCTGCCTTCTTCAATCAGGGATGAAGTTATGGCGTTGCCTTACCATATTTACGGCCTGATGACCGAGGGAACGCACCCGGAACAGCAGGCGCCGATAGCCTACGGAACCGCACTGGTGCTTCTGGTTCTGGTCCTGGGTATCGATTTAATCGCCATTATCTGGCGTTATCGGTCCCGCAAAATGAAAAAATGGTAAAATGAAAAAAATAATTGAAGTCAAAAATTTGAATCTCTGGTTTGGCGAAAAACATATTTTAAAGAACATCAGCCTGGATTTTGAGTCGAACGAAATTTCCGCCATCATCGGTCCTTCCGGCTGCGGAAAATCAACCCTTATCCGGACCCTGAACCGGATGAACGACCTTATTCCCGAAACAAGAATCACGGGCGGCGTTCTGCTGGACGGTCAGGACATACGCCAGGAACACGACGTTGTCACTCTGCGCACAAAAGTGGGAATGGTCTTCCAGCGGCCGAACCCTTTTCCGAAATCAATCTTTGAAAACGTGGCTTACGGTCTGCGCGTGCAGGGAATTAGTAACCGCCGGGAGATTGCCGACCGGGTTGAGAACACCCTCAAAGCCGCGGCCCTCTGGGACGAAGTAAAGGGCAACTTGAACCAAAACGCGTTTCAGCTCTCCGGCGGACAGCAACAGCGGTTGTGCATCGCCCGGGCGCTGGCCGTGAAGCCGGAGGTTATTTTATTCGACGAACCCTGTTCGGCCCTGGACCCGATTTCCACCGCGCGCATCGAAGAACTTCTGCTTAAGTTAAAAATCTCTTACACGATAATAATTGTTACCCACAATATGCAGCAGGCGGCACGCGTCGCCGATAAGACCGCTTTTCTTTTGATGGGTGAGATGATTGAGGTTGGGGCGACCAGCCAGATTTTCAAACAACCGAAAGACAAGCGAACTGAAGATTACATAACCGGGAGGTTCGGATAATGGAAAGACATTTTGATTTGGAGTTGGCTGATTTGAAAAAAACGCTCCTGACAATGAGCGCAATGGTTGAGGAAACAATTAACAGGGCGGTCTCTTCTTTGGAGAAACTCTCCCCGGAACTGGCCCGGGAAGTAATTTCGGCAGACGAAAGCATAGACCGGATTGAAATAGCGATTGACGACAAAACCTTTGACTTGATTATTCGGCACCAGCCGCTGGCCGGCGATTTAAGGTTAATCCTGATGGCGGGGAAAATAGGTACGGAGTTGGAAAGAATAGCGGACCTGGCGGTTGACATTGCCCAGCGGACCCTGAAACTTGCCGGACAGCCGCTGATTAAACCGCTGGTTGATATACCTAAACTTTCTTCTTTAGCGCAACAGATGGTCAGAGACAGCATTCAATCTTTTGTAAATCTTGACGTCACCCTGGCCCGTTCCATCTGTAAAAGAGATGATGAAGCCGACTCCCTGCGGGATGCCGTTTACCGGGAACTTTCCGAAATTGTCCGGCGGGACGGAGGTTTGGCGGATAGGGCAATACCACTCATTCTGGTCAGTCGTCATTTGGAACGCATTTGCGACCACGCCACCAACATCGCGGAAGACGTGGTCTTCCTGGTGGAAGCGAAATTCATCAAACACTGCGGAAAGTAAACCGTGAAGCTCGGCTTGTATTTAATTCCCGATATTTTTTAGCAATTCTTTTACGTTGTCCGCGATGTTATCCCTGACCTTCCGGAAAAATTCCACTTCTTTTCCTTTCGGGTCATCGATGTTCCATTCAATGTGTTCTTTTGCCGGCACAAACGGACAGGTGTCCTGACAGCCCAAGGTTATTACGTAATCAAACCATTTCACCGATAACCGGTCAAAACCCTTGGATTCCTGGGACGACATATCTATACCTACCTCCTGCATCACCTTTATCGCCTCCGGATTTATCTTTCCCGAAGGCCGGGAACCGGCGCTGTATGCCTCGATGATGCCTTCGCCCAGACTGCGGGCAAAACCCTCGGCCATCTGACTGCGGCAGGAATTTTCAACGCAAACAAACAGGATTTTTCTCATTTGGTGTTTTCGGCCATTATCACCACTGCTTTTTCGCTCAGGATTTTGGCCATGTGCCGATGTTCCGCGCCGTCAGGAATACACAATCCGTCGCCGGAATTGAAAATAACTTTATCCCCGCCCTTCCCGCCAAAAGTTATTTCCATCCGTCCTTCCAAAACATATCCAACATGACCCTTCTCACACCAATGCGGTTCCATTTCCCTGGAATATTCGACAACCTTGAGTTGTTTTCGGTTGTCCCCAATAACTCCAAACCTAATGCCGACCATCGGTGATTCCCAGTATAATCCTTTCAAATCAACTTTGTATTTAGTCATGTTGTCTTATTTTTCATTTACTGGCGGAGCGGGAAACGGGATTCGAACCCGCGACTCCGACCTTGGGAAGGTCGTACTCTACCACTGAGTTATTCCCGCAAAATTTTTGGTTAAGTTTCTGTTAAAGATTTTACTTCTTCCGGTAATCCGGGGTCAACCTTTTCCCGCCATTCAACATAACCGCCGGCAAACAATGTGGCTCGGCCTTTTAAAATTTGGTATAATGTTGCTAACCTTGGAAAATAAAAATAATTGGGGAAAAATCGGAAACAACAGAAGGAGCGGGGTGCTGGTGCCTTTGTTCTCCGTCTATTCCCGAAAAAGTACCGGAATCGGCGACCTGGAAGACTTAAAATTAGTGGTGGATTGGTGTGCCAAAACAGGTAATTCCATCATGCAGTTATTGCCGATGAATGAGGTTGGCAATACTTTTTGCCCTTACGAATCTATTAGTTCTTTCGCGCTGGAACCGATGTATGCCGCAATCGAAAGAAATAATCCATCCCCACCTTTCCTCCCCAATCATGGGGGAGGAAAAAGTGCGGGGCGGGTGGATTACCGGATAAAAGAGGCGAAGATAAAAAACCTCCGGGAAATATATCTTGAGGAAAATAACCGGAATCAGGCTGAAGTTGATAAATTCCGGGGAAAAAACGCCTGGTGGATTGATGATTTCGGCCTCTTCAAAGCCCTGAAGATACATCATGAAAACAAGCCCTGGTATGAATGGCCGGATACCTACCAAAACCGCGATACCGCAAGTATTGAATTGTTTCGCTCCGAACATGAGGCCGAAATAAACTTCCGGATATGGACCCAGTGGCTGCTTTACAAACAGTTCAAAGATGCCAGAGCATACGCGGCTAAAAAAGGAATCTTGCTGATGGGAGACTTGCCGGTCCTGAGCAGCCGTGACAGCGCGGATGTCTGGGCGCATCCGGAATTCTTCAAACTTGATTTTGCGGCCGGCGCGCCGCCGGATATGTTCTCCCGTAAAGGACAGCGGTGGGGCAGGCCGGGCATGCCTACTTACAACTGGGAAAGAATAGCCGGGGATAACTATCGCTATCTGAAAGAAAAACTAAAATACGCCGGGGAATTTTACGATATTTTGCGGATAGACCACGCGGTGGGGCTCTTCCGCATCTGGAGCATTCCCTTCCGGGAACCGCTGGAAAATGAGGGCGCGAACGGGTCATTTGACCCGCCGGATGAACGCGGGTGGGAAGAGCACGGCCGAAAAATACTTTCGGTCATGCTGGACAGCACAGAGATGCTCTTGTGCGGGGAAGACCTGGGCATAATTCCGGCGGCCTGCCCGCGCACCATGGAGGCACTATCCGTGCCGGGCATTGACGTCCAGCGCTGGACAAAAGACTGGAATGGAACACAGGATTTTTTGCCGCCGGGAAATTACCGTTTCCTTTCGGTGGCAACACTCTCAACCCACGACACGACAAACTGGAACACCTGGTGGGAAAAAGAAAGTACCCGCGAGGAAAAAGAAAAGTTCTGGAAACACCTAAAACTTGACGGTCCGGTAAGAGAAATCGCCGACCCGGAGGTAACCGGAGCAGCGCTAAAGTTTATCTTGAAAACCAAATCAATCTTTTCCATTCAAATGATATTCGACTGGTTAAATCTGGTCGGTACCGGTAAACTGGAAGGAGACATTCTTGCTGGAGACCAGTCTTGGTTCCGGATAAACACGCCCGGAACGGTCGGCGCGGAAAACTGGTCAGCCCTTCTCCCGATTCCGCTGGAAGACTTGTTAAACCACGAGGTATGCGCTAAAATCAGAAATCTGGTCGCCGAATCAGGCCGAACTTAATAAAACGGAACATAATATTTAGGGAATAAGATAGAAAACAGCTGATTCCGGGTGGATGATAATTTTATCTTGTGGCAGTTCTAAGAGTTGTGGTATTATATAAATTTTAAAAATCAGGCGGGGGTTACATGGAAATAACTCGCAGTCCTTTTAACGTCAAGACAATCCTGACCGGCGCAATTTTTTCCGTAGTCCTGACGGTTATGGCCCTGTATTCGGTTAACGTCGTCCAGGATTCCTTCCTGGCGATTGACCATATGCCGGCCGGCGGTATCTTCCTCTTCTTCCTGCTGGCTGTCTTCATAAACCCAATTTTACGCCTTCTTTCCCGGGATAAGGTTTCTTTCTCTCCCTCCGAACTTCTGGTAATTTACACTATGATACTGGTAACCGCCTCCGTGGCAGAAATGGGCCTGGGTTGCCAATTGCTCCCCATCCTAGCCGCGCCCAGTTACTACGCCACGCCCCAAAATAGGTGGGCGGAATTGATTCTGCCCCACATCAAACCCTGGATGATGCCCAAGGACATCGGCGTTACCACGCCCTTTTTTGAAGGACTGCCCAAAGGCGCCGCTATCCCCTGGGGTGCCTGGACGCTTCCCCTCATCTCCTGGGGAATCTTTTTGATGGTTCTCTACTTTGTCACCATCTGCGCCGTCTCCATCCTTCGTAAGGAATGGGTGGAACGGGAGCGGCTTTCTTTTCCCTTAGCCCAATTGCCGTTGGCGATGGTGCAGACCGGCCGGGGCAGGATACCCAACCTGTTTAAGAGCAAACTTTTCTGGTTGGGGTTTGTCATTCCCTGCGTCTTATCTTCTTTGACGGCTTTGCATAGATACTTCCCGATAGTCCCCAAAATTTTGATGTCAAAAAGCATTTTGTTGTTTCGCCAAACCGCACAACTTAACTTCCATCTTAGCTTCCCCGTTATAGGCTTTTCTTACCTTATTAACCTGGACGTTGCTTTTTCTTTGTGGTTTTTCAATCTTGTCTTCCTTATTTTTAAAGGTTGGCTGGCCATTACCGGCATCTCCAGCCCGGAAAACGTGGGGATTTACGGAATCGGAGTCGGCGGCAGCCCCATCGTGGCCAACATCGGCACCGGCGCTTTTATCGTATTTGTTCTCTTCTCCCTCTTCCTGGAACGCCGCCACTTAAGGAATGTCTTATGGAAAGCAACCGGCCGGGGAAAAAATATCGATGATTCCAAAGAAGTGGTTTCCTACAAGACCGCCTTCTGGGGGTTGGTTGTCGGCTCACTCTTCCTCCTGGGCTGGCTCGTGGCTGCCGGCATGAGTATCTGGGTTGCCTTTTTATTTCTGGCCGGCGCTTTTGTCTTCTGGATTGGTTTAACCCGGGTGGTGGCTGAAAGCGGTCTGGCAACCCTGGTGGCACCATCCATCTCCTCGGCCCAGGTCGTATCTGGTTTCGGAAGCAGGGTGTTAGGACCGGAAAGTCTTCCCCAGTTGGGCGCCACTTACGCGTATTCCGCAGACCTGCGTACCTTCCCTGCCTCTTCGGTTATGCACAGCGAGAAGATTGCCGAAAAATTCGGGAAGGTGTCTTTACGGCCGATGCTCTGGGTGATGCTGTTGGCCATTTTAATTGGGTTTGCAGTCTCTTCTTTTGTCGTGATGAAACTGGCTTACACCAGAGGCGGCATCAACCTTAATAACTGGTATTTCGTGGGCGGTCCCCAGACCCCCTACAACTATGTGGCCGACCACCTTAATAACCCCACCGGACCCAATGGACTGGGCTGGTTCTACCGGATTGCCGGCGCTGGAATAATGTTCATCCTGATGTTATTGCGCAACCGCTTAACCTGGTGGCCTCTGCACCCGCTCGGGTTTACCGTAGGAATGGTTTGGTTAGTTGACAACTTATGGTTTTGTATTTTTCTGGCCTGGTTTATTAAAACCATGCTCTTACGCTACGGCGGGCCCAAGATTTACGAAAACAGCAAACCCTTCTTTTTCGGGCTAATTCTTGGGCAATATTCAATTGCGGTAACCTGGTTTATCATTAACTTCCTCACCCACACAACCAATAACGGTGTCTTTTGGATTTAAAAAATCCATAATTTTCCATCTTTACCACAATCACCCCCGGGAAAGTCATACCCTACCACTGAATTATCCCCGCAATTATTTTAAGTTTCTAACAAAAGGCGAGGGTGTTTTGGTTAGAAAAACTTCACGGAGTGACAGTAACAAAACAAGCAAAACGAGGAAGTGGGTATCCGGGGCTCGCCTTGAATAATAGGCGAGAACACGGAGGGCCCCGCTTCCGAGTTGCGTAGATTTTGCCTGACGCGGAGAGTGTGTAGCAAAAGAGGGAGCCGAACGTTGGAGGCGGCACCCGGATTCAGTGCTCCCGTGCGGATAGACCTTTAGCTCGTCGCTACAGGGTCTGACATCCGACGTCCGCACTTTTAGGGAAAGGGGCATCCCTTCCCTAACCTTCCATCCCCACTGCGACAGCGCGGGAAAATGACTTTTCCCGCACCCTTTGCGAATCCGTGTTAAGTAAAAGAGGCGGCACCCGGATTCGAACCGGGGAATTGCGGTTTTGCAGACCGCTGCCTTACCGCTTGGCTATGCCGCCGGAAGTATTATTATATTGGAAAACGACATCGAGTGTCAAAGTAAAAAGTTTGACGAAAGTACTGGCTGTTGGTTAAAATAAACCTTATGCGTATCCGGTTTTGCTTTATAAAAATCGCCCTGGCGGGCCTTTTTCTTTTCGGATTCACCCTGCGCCCTGCGAACGCCGAGGAATTGTCCCTGGAACAGAAAGCGCTTTCGGCTAACATCGCCTTCCAGAACATGCTGGGCGAAAAGTGGATAACCCTGTCTGATTTCGCCTTTCTGATTAAAGGGTCCCTGAAAGAGGACCCGGTCAGCCGACGTTCCGAAATAACCTTCAAAAACCACCGGCTTGTCTTTTTGCCGGAGAGCAAAAAAGCGCTCTACGATAACCAGATAACCGAGATGAAACAACCGGCCCGGCTGGTTTCCGGCGTAATGGCCATCCCTTTTAATTTTGCATCCCTGATTACCAACCTTGCCTTTATCCCCGCGCCAAAACCGGCGCCGGTTTTCCAACCGGTCCCGGTTGAACAATCACCGGCCGAAATAAAGACGCCCAACGAGACCCCGATACCGCAACCGACGCCAACAAATACACCCACGGTAGCCGAAATTATAGCCGCTCCGGCCGTTGATAAAAACCAGGAGTTTGTACTGGTTCTCGACGCCGGCCACGGCGGGTTAATCCGCGAAAACCTGGACTCCGGAGCCGTCGGGCCCTGGGGCCTTAAGGAAAAGGACGTAAACCTTGACCTGGTGCTGGGCGTAGCCGATTACCTGAAGAAGAACCGTCCAAAAATAAAAGTGGTACTTATCCGCAAGGAAGACACTCCGGTCGAATCAGTACCAACGTTGGAAGAACGGCCGCAGTTGGCCAACGCCATGAACGCCGATATGTACGTTTCGATCCATACCAACTCTGCCAAACTTAACCGCTATACCGCCAGCGGCGTGGAAACCTATTATCCCAGAAACAAACCGACCCTTTACGCCAGCGCCAACACCTCCGGAGATGAAATCGCTTCCCTTTTGAAACAAGGCGGCAGCCAGGATGTTCTCCAAAGAAGCCAATACCTGGCCGCCTCAATCCAGGAAAACCTCATCGACATCTTCAAGGCAGACATGGTACCGGACCGGGGCATTAAAAAAGCGGGTTTTTACGTCCTGAAATACACCAACATGGTTTCGGTCCTGGTTGAGGTAGGTTTTATCTGTAACCCAAACATAGAAGCCAACCTGAAATCACCGGCCGTTCGGCGGGCGATTGCCGCGGCGATCGGTCGGGGAATCGAATCCTACCTGGACGGACGACCGCTTAAGAGCAGCATTTCCGTTGACCCCGACGTCGGCGAGGAACCGTCCTATGAATAAACCCATCGGTGTTTTTGATTCCGGACTGGGCGGGTTAACCGTAGTCTTTAATCTTCAAAAATTCTTTCCGGAAAAAGAGATTGTCTATTTTGGCGATACCGCCCGCCTGCCTTACGGCAACAAATCCCCGGAGACAATTCGGGATTTCGCCCGGCAGAACACAAAATTCCTGCTTTCGTTTCAACCGGAAATGGTTGTGGTCGCCTGTCACACTGCCAGCGCCCTGGCGTTAAAGCAGTTAAAATCCGAATTCCCCCTGCCCATCATCGGCGTACTTTCGCCGGCGGTCAAGGCAGCGCTCGCTAAAACCAAAAACGGACGCATCGGCATCATCGGGACCATCGCCACCGTAACAAGCAACTCCTATCCGGCGGAAATAAAGAAGGCGAACCCGAAAATCAGGGTGTACGGGCTGGCTTGTCCGCTCTTCGTGCCTCTGGTTGAAGAAGGCCTGCTTTCCGGGCCACTGACAAAAATGACCGTAGCCCATTACCTGAAACCGCTTAAAGCAAAGAAGATAGACACCCTGATTCTGGGCTGCACACACTACCCCCTCCTTAAGACAGCAATCGCCGGGTTTATGGGCCCGAAGGTTAAGTTGGTGGACCCGTCCGAAGAGGTGATGCCGGAAATAGCGGTACACCTTAAAAAAAAGGGGCAAGAAACCAGTAACGCTAAAAAAAGCGGTCTCAGGATATACCTGTCGGACATTACGCCGACCTTTCGTAAAGTGGCCACTTCTTTTTTGAAAAAGGAGTTGCCGCGGCTGGAAAAAGTAAATATCGAAAACCTGTAGGGGTTCGATTCATCGAACCCGCGGGCGCGATAAATCGCGCCCCTACAAAATACCATATGGATAAACTACCGTTAACTCCGCTCTATTCCGGCAAGGTAAGGGATTTGTACCGGTTGTCGGACAAAGAAATCCTGATGGTTGCCAGCGACCGGATATCCGCCTTTGATTATATTTTGCCTACGCCGGTTCCGGATAAAGGAAAAATCTTAACTTGGTTGTCGGTCTTTTGGTTCCATCGGTTGGAGGGAATAGCGCCAAACCACCTTATAGCCAGTGATTTTGATTCTTTTCCGACAAGCCTGGAGCCGTTTCGGGAATACCTTGCCGGCCGCAGCCTCATCGTAAAAGAAGTTAAAAAAATAAAGATTGAAGCGGTAGTGCGCGGCTATCTGGCCGGAAGCGGCTGGGAAGAGTATCGAACCAAAGGAACTGTCGGTGGAATTCCGCTGCCGGCCGGAATGGAAACAGCCTCCCGGCTGCCGGAACCGCTCTTTACTCCGGCAACCAAGGAAGAAATCGGCGACCATGACCGCAACATCACTTTTGCCGAATGCGAACAGATTGCCGGTCCGGAAACGGCCGGGTACCTGAAAGAAAAATCAATCGCTTTGTACCGGGCCGCCTCGGAATACGCCCTGCGGAAAGGGGTAATCATCGCGGACACTAAGTTTGAGTTCGGATTTGACGACCAAGGAAAAATAATTCTGATTGACGAAATTTTTACGCCGGATTCTTCAAGGTTCTGGGAAAAAGAAAAATACCGGCCGGGCCAAGAACCTGACAGCTTGGACAAACAGTACGTGCGCAATTACCTTTTAGGCATCAAGTGGAACAAAACCCCTCCGGTTCCGGAGCTGCCGGCGGAAGTGGTGGCTAATACCCGGGAAAAATACCGGCAGATTTACGAAATTCTTACCGGATAATTATGAAAAAAACAACCCCCAGCCATCGAATTGAAGTCTGGTACCGAGAGGGCGTTTTTGACCCGGGCAGCCAGGGACTCTGCGGCGACATCCTGGATTTAGACATCAAAGGAGTCACCAAAGCGGAAATCGGTTCTATCTTTCTGATAAAAGGAAACATTTCGCCGGCCGGACTTAAGAAGGTCGCCCGGGAACTTCTGGCGGACCCGATAACCCAGGAATTTTATTCCGGAAAACGGTCTTTGCCTAAAGGAGCAGTATCCGTGGAAGTTTGGTTCAAGGAGGGAGTTACGGATACGGTAGGCGAAACCGCCCGAAAAGGGATGGCCGACTTGGGCATACACGGTGAATTCGCGGTTTTTACCGCCAGGCGTTATTTGCTGTACGGTAAAAATATTTCGGAAAAGAAAGCGGCAGATATCGCCGGACGCCTGTTGGCCAACGAGGTAATCCAAACCTACGAAACCGGATGAAAATAAAAAAAATAACTAACAGCCCAAGGGTGCTCCTGGATATGTTTTTCACGAGACTCGGACATTTCGTATATTCCTACGCGAGCAGACTGGATAAAGACGCGGAAGCTATTTTTCTTAATTACGGCTATGCCGATGATAACCTGAAATTAGAGTTGCGAAAAAAAGACGATAAAAATCGATATTGCATCCAGCTTTATAACCACATCGTTGCCTCCCTTGCCGTGGAATTGAAAGGCTTGGACGTATTGGAGGTTGGTTCCGGAAGAGGAGGCGGAGCTTCCTATATAGCCAGATATTTTAACCCGGGCTCCATAACGGGAATTGACATCTGCCGAAAAGCCGTTAAGTTTTGCACGGAACATTATGCTGTTAACGAAGTGTCATTCGTTTGCGGTAACGCGTTAAAGCTGCCGTTTAAAAGTAACAGCCTGGATGTGGTTGTTAACGTTGAGTCTTCCCACGGCTATCCGAATATCAGGCGTTTTTTTCGCGAGGTTAACCGGGTCCTTAAACCGGGAGGATACTTCCTGCTGGCTGATTTTAGAAATAAAAACTCCATAGACCTTTTACGGGAACAATTACGCGCGTCCGGCTTGAAGATTATAAAAGAGAAAACAATAACCCCTAATATTATTAAAGCGTTGGATTTAGACAGCGAGCGGAGAGAAAATCTCATCAAGCGGTTGGTGCCGAAATTACTGCATAAACCGTCTATGGCATTAGCGGGGGTAAAAGGAACCGCCGCGTACACATCTTTCGTAACCGGACAGAAAGAATACCTTAGTTTTGTTCTGCGAAAACCCTGATTATCTTTTAGACCGCCGTTTTATTTCAGGCTTAGAAAAAAGACGGAAACAACGCCGCTGATAATACCGAGGATACCAAAAATTGAATATTTCTCCCGGAAAATAAGTGCCGCCGCTATGGACACAAGAACAACCGCTCCACCGTTAACCACGGAATAAACGACACAACCCGGCAAAAACCTTAAGGCCAGCGTGACAAATACCATTCCGGCCACCACGGAGACACCCAGAGCCAAACCCATAAAAACTTCTTTTTTGTCGAATACCGGTTTCTTGAATTCCGGGCTCAACCGACTAATCAGCGTCGAAGTAGTGTACATGCAAAACAAAAAAAACGGGATAAATTTGTCGTATCCGTACTGATGAACCGCCTTCATCGAAGCCAGAGCTATCCCGTTGGCAATCATTGCAACCAGAATAATATTAATCCACATCTTCTTTTTTCCTGGTCCGCATATCCAGCCCGAAAAATATCACCGAAATTATCATTAACATAATTCCAATGGTTTGTTTTGAAGTTATGTTCTCTCCCCAAAGAAACACGGAAATCAGAACGGCCACCACCAGTGACATTTTGAAGATAACCCAGGAGATGATTTTTTTACCCAAGGTAAGAGACTTGAGGTACAGATACACCGCCGCGTATAAAAATATACCTCCAGTCACACCTATTAACAATACTCCGGGGCTAAAAGAACATCTAAAAAGCAGACACAGAATAGCGGAAAGAAGCATCGCGCAGGCAAAACTGACAAATAAAGTATTTTTTATTCGGCAATTTTTACGGATAATCATTTTATAGAGGTACCCCAGTATTGAATAAAAAATTAAAGCCGGTAAAAGTAAAATTAGAAATTCTTTATTATCCATAGCAAACTGAGGTTAAATCCTTTCTTCAGGGATGATTAAATGTGCGCCTGAGAGGATTTGAACCTCCGGCACAGGGGTTAGGAACCCCTTGCTCTATCCGGGCTGAGCTACAGGCGCAAATGATTGTGCACAAAATACAACAAGCAGCATTATAGCGGGTTAGCATACATAAAGCAGCTGATTTGGGAAAAATCG
>Ga0172380_10004903_pt1 | contig 16762 bp, 12 predicted proteins | sample Leawe162metaG_FD_119747 | JGI IMG/M metagenome (GOLD analysis project Ga0172380, IMG submission 119747) | Leachate microbial communities from a municipal landfill in Southern Ontario, Canada - Leachate well 162 metaG | ecosystem: Engineered > Solid waste > Landfill > Unclassified | place...
AGCGAGGTATTCGTGGCGAATGTCGCTTTTTTGCTCCCCATCCAGATATTCCTGGATAGGGATGAGGTATTCTTGCGCGGCAAGGTTCATGAAGCCTCCAAAATAGGGCGATTACAGGCGCACGTCTTCATAAATGTCATCCAGCGAGAAAATTGCCTTGAAACCATCGCAAAGAATTTCCAGTACACCGGTATTTTCGATGATGGCGCTATGCCAGCGATTATCCGATGCGCGCGTAAAAAATTCGATTTGGCGCTTGTCCTGCGCCACCAACAGGTAATAGCGCAGGGATGGCAACGTGCGGTAGGCGGTCATTTTCTCGCGCCGGTCGATGGCTTCGGTAGCGGGGGAGAGGACTTCGACGATGAGGCAGGGCGTATGCTTATGGAGCGGTTCCGTGTCTTGCGGATCGCAGGTCACCATGACATCAGGGTAATAAAAGGCATCGTTCTGTTCCACGCGCACTTTCATGTCGCTGATGAAAACGCCACATTCCTTGCCGCGAGCGGCGGCGCGCAGGTGAAAGAATAGGTTTCCGGCGATACGGTTGTGTTTCTCCCCTGCCCCAGCTATTAGCTCGACCTGCCCAGCGAGGTATTCGTGGCGGATTTCGCTACGTTGCTCGCCTTCCAGATATTCCTTAATAGGGATGAGGCATTCTTGTGCGGCAAGGTTCATGGCACGGTTTTTCTTTCCATTGGCTCGTCAATGAGCAAATCCCGTCGGTTTTCCAGTTTATTAAGCCAAGTGGGATACGTACATCCTTGTGCCTATGCGGTCAATGCCCGTTATCCTAAGCAGAACAAGCCGGAAGCCAACAGGATGTAGGGTGGATAAGCGAAGCGCATCCACCGAACGGTGTCCCGGAATGTTCAGGTGGATGCGCTTCGCTTATCCACCCTACCAGGGTAGTCATTGAGGTCGATATTGTAGCCATGAGTGCGCTTGCTCAAGGCACGGTAAAAGTGCTGCCTCGGCACATACCGTCGGACACCTTGACATTTTCGACATCGCCGGCAATTTTGCTTAGCAAGCTGGAGCAATTGGCAGCGATCTCGTTTTTCAGATAGAGCTTGTCGTTGCCGCCACCTCCGCCAATCCAGGTAATTGTGCCGCCAACCACCAGAATGTCGTCTCCCGCACCGAGATCAATGGTGTTGGTGGCCGATCCCTTTATTTTGATAATATCGTTGCCGTTGCCGGCATTCAGGCCGGCGCTGTTGCCCAGTATCTCCAGATAGTCGTTTCCCGCACCCAAATCCAGCCAAGCGGTTGCATTGCCGCCTATCAGGATGACGTCATTGCCTGCGCCTGCGTCCATGGTCGCAGCATCGCCGAAAACCAGCACGTAGTCATCCCCGCTTCCTACTTGGATGTTGGCGCTTATGCCGCCGTCGATTCTTATTTTGTTGTCGCCATTGCCGGCGTCAATACTGTTGGAGGCAGAGCCTTTTATATGGAGTTCATCATTCCCGGAGCCGAGGGCGATGCTTGCGGTTGCATTGCCGCCGATGAGTATCTTGTCATCCCCCGCGCCGGCATCGATATAGCCCTGGGAATTGCCGCCGATATCCAGATAGTCATCTCCCGCTCCCAGATCAATGGCGTTCGTTACGTTGCCTACGATTTTGACTTTATCATCGCCCGCCCCGAAAGCACCGCCCCCCGTGAAATTGCCGGTGACCAGAAGTTCATCGTTACCGCTTCCAAGATTGACCCAGACAGATAGGTCTCCGGTGATGGAAACGTTGTCATCCCCGGATGTGCCGTTGGTATTGCTGGTGCCGCCAACCGCGACGTTGGCGGCATCAAGTGGGGGGACGCCCGCCCATTGCGTGGCATATTCGAAGTTCCAAGGGTTTCCTGCGCAAGTGGGAAGTCCTGGGGTGTTGCAGCCGACATCGAGAGTCAAATCACACTTAATGCATACCAGCGTATCGTTGCTACCCTTGGCAAAGTCGCCGTTTCCGGCTGCCGCCATGGCAGCAATGTTGTTACCTTCCAGATAATTTGACAGCGTGGCCTTATCGGTGCTGGTGTAATCGGTATTTGTATTGCGGTTTTGTCCAGCTAATTTTTTCCCGGAAAAAATGACTACCGCAGCATAGCGGCCGTTGCCGTCCACGGTTAGACAATTTGCAGCCATAGCACAGTCGGCAACGCCCGCACCTGGTTTGTAGGCATTAGCCACGGCGTAGAAGATTTGATCCTTGTGGTTGTTCCACCAGTTGACGTCGCTGGGAAGAAAGGTTGGACAGTTCACAGTGCTGAACCAGGCTAAAGAGAGTGCGTCCGCATTGTAGGGGGTGCGCCCTGTCAAGATAGCATTGGTGGCGGTATAGTTGGACCTGGCACCATATTTTTCGGCGCCACTGGCATCCATGTTTAACGGCACAGCCCAAGGCAAGCGTTTGGTCGCAGATTGGACGGTCAATCCATAGTTGGCAATACATTCCGCAGTACGCATCAACATACCGGTAGCGGGATCAACCAGCAGAGGCTGAAAATCAGAACGCTTTTCAACTTTGTTGGCAAAAATGTCGGTGGGAGTAATAAACAGGAGACGGTCATTGATGATGGTATTGCCGCTAGCATCCTTGGCATCGCCGGAAATAAATTGCTTGACCAAGTTTGCAGCAGTGTCAATGACATGCTTCGCTGCATTGAACGATGTTGAATCGTTGGCAAAGTAGTTGGAAAAGGTTGTTCCGCCAATTGTTGCCGAATCGAGATAGTTGGCGGCATCCATGTTGCCGCCGCACTCCGGGGCGTTGATGCCGGCATCGGGCGCACGGCTTTGGCTGCCAAGCGCTCTGCCGGGGGAGAATATAATGGCGACGGCACGGTTGGTGGCGGAAGCGCCGGCAATTTTACCGACGCCATCTGAGGAGAATATCTCGAACTGTCCGTTGGTGTCCCAACTCATCAAGTCCGTTGGCGTATTGCTCTTGAAATTGCCGGAAACCGCATACCACAAACAATCACCGTTGCTATCGCGCAATGGCGGCAACCCTAAAGTGCGCCACGGCAAGCGGCCAATCACATTTTTATCTTTGTTGCCCGCGTCGATACAGCCGGCACTGTCCTCCAAGCCTTCTGAACCTGCTGGGTTTCTTCCCATATCGGGGCAGGGTAAATAACCGAACACATTGCCCGCGTGCGTATCGCGATAAGTCGCTGCATAGCCGATCAAAGCTTCTTTCGCCTTGGCCATCACGTCGGTTGAAATCTTGTCGCGCTCGATTTGCGGGTTGCTTTTCAGCGCGCTGACCAGTAGCGTGGCAAAAATCCCCAGCATGATCAATATCATGACCAGCGCCGAGCCTTTGAGTTTGTGGTTGGGTAATGAAAGGTTGCTATGCATAATGCTACTTTAGCAAATTTGACGCTTGCTTAGTGAAAAATCGACATGCTAATTAACGCAGGGAAAGTGCTGACCACCTTCCCATGCTCCTGCTCATCGTTACACACAAGCGCCCAAAAGCCGGCTCCGCCCCCCCTCGCTTCGCTCTCCCCGTAGGCGGGGGTTGGAGTGAGGGCGTTTGCGCATAGTCAATGGTTTGCCTGTACGCAAACGCCCTCATCCCCGGCCCTTCTCCCGCCTGCGGGAGAAGGGAGCAAACCTGCGCTCGCCTCTGCCCTGACACTTGGGTATAACAATGAGTGCTCCTGTGGGAACGCTTTCCTAACCCCCGTTGAACTTCCCTGTCTCATTTGTCGGCGTTGCGCCCTTCTCTGCCGCAGTCGGCGGCGTCGGTGGCTGTGCCGTAGCGGCGGGCGCCAGATAAGCTTCTTGAATTTCCCCGCTGTCGATATTCAGCGTTTGCCCGACTTTAAGCGTTACTGTTTTCCCGGTTTTTTGCACCAGCACCGGAAAATCCGCTTGCTTTGACTTGCCGACCTGCGCCTTTGTGCCGGACGGGAAATCGGTTTCATGTTGTGCCGCATGATTGACCCAAACGGTGATTTTGCCGCTGCTGCGCTTGACAATGCCGTTCAGGGTGAGGCTTTCCGGTTGCGGGTCGGGAGTGCTTTCCTGTTCCTGCCCCTGTTCCGGGTTGCCGCCTGTCAGACGGGCGCGATCAAGGTTGGCTCGTTCCTCGGGGGTAAAAAACAAGCGTCCCAGAGGCCCCCCCCAAGACAGGGCGCAGAAGGAAGCCAAAGCGACAAAAAACGCGGCACGCAGTAGCGGTTGCAACGACTTCAGCTGGTTATTTATATTCATGCTATCAGCCATAATTATATCATGGGCTGGCTGCCGCCAGTCTTCACCTTATCGTAGGATGCAGGGTAAATTTGTTCTCGGCACGGAAAAAACCGATTCACCGCAGAGGACGCAGAGGAAAAGCATGAGGGGGTTTCCTCTGCGTCCTCCGCGTCCTCTGCGGTGAAAAAGGTTTTGTCTTTATGGGTTGCCGCCATGAGTCAAACAGAGTCGAGTAGCGTCGCGCTAAGTTTTCCTGGGATTCATGAATCTCTTCCATCATTGATTTTCATCATGAATTTCTGAGAACAAATTTACCCTGTCGTAGGATGTGCTGACGAAGGAAGCGCATCGCTCGTGCCAAAGTGATAACAGTGGCGACACGCGACAGATGCGCCTCGTTCCTCGGCACATCCTACGATCGGGTTTTGCGCGGCCTAAAGCCGCGACCCGGGAATTTACACCAAAAAATTTACGGCGTCTCTATGATGTCGGCCTGGGGTTTGAGCGAGAGCCAGGCCAGTATGCATTCGGCTTTCAGATGTGGGCTGACGCTCATGCCTGTATCTTTATCGGTGCGGGTCAATGTGCATTCGCGCAACAGGCTAAGCCCCCGGTTACCGCTTCTGATATCGTTCAGTGCGTTGAGCAGGTCTCCTTCATGCAACAGGGAAAAAGCGAGTTTCATGGTGCTGCCATACAGGGCAAGATTGCCTTGGGGCAGCGCAGCATCGGCTTGCACCGGTTGCTGCGCTTCGATTTGATAATTGAGGCCGAACAGTTTGCGGTTTTTATGGACGGCGCCCAGATTTTCAATCCATGCCAGGCGGTCTTCCTTGGCTAACATGCCTTCTTCCACCAATTTAAGATATTTTGCATGGTAGAGACGGATTTGCTGCTCTTCCTCGCGCACCAGATTGAGTTTGGTGCGGGTGTCCGCGAGTTGTCTCTGGTTGTCATTTTTGTTTTTTTGCATTAAGTCTTTCGCATAAATGCTTCCGGCAATGCCGACAATGCTCAGGGTGATGACTATTGCCAACAAGATGACCGCGGTGCGGATCAGGGGAAAATCTTCCTTGGGGAATTTCATGGCGTGGGGACGAGTGTCAGTTTGACCGAAAAAACCGCCTTTTCCGGGCCTTCCCTATCGGCATTGCCTTTCTGGCTGGTCGTTGAGCTGGTGTCAATCGGTTTGTCGAGCAGGGTGACTTGCAAGGACGGATTTTTTTTCAGCGCTTCGACGAAGCGTTCAAAGCTGTCCAGCGCACTACGGTAGTTGGTGGGGTTGATTTCCCCGTCGAGAACGACGACCTGGTAAGGTTTGCCCATGCCGACTGTAATGGCGTGAGTAGCGCTTCCTCCTGCCATAGGGGCGGGGGATGTCGGTTGCGTCGGCGGGGGTTGCGGCCCCGGCGGGTTTTCCTCGTCCGGCTTGTCGCTGACCGACCATTTGATCTGGTTGAGCTTAATCGTCGGGGAGACTTCCAGCGCCCGGCTGACGATGGCCAATAATGGCTCCGGCTCGACATTCCGGCGGGCTGCCGCTTCTACCAGTTCCACCGCGCTTTTCATATTTTCCGGGGTGGCCGGGGTTGGCGGGAAGGTGCTCTTGATAGCCTGATATTGCGTATTCAAATTTCCGGTTTCGCGGGCAAGTTTTTCGCTCTGGCTGTTGTCGTCGAACGCCACGCTCAAATTTATCCCTGTGACGTAAGCGCCGATGGCGATAATCACGGCTGCGACGCCGAAAATGCCGGTGCGCACCAGCCGCAACTGGTTGTACCAGAGCTGCGCCGGTGGGGCGTAATGCTGGGGCGGGGGAAAGCGTCCGAGTAAATGCAGGTATAGTTGTTCGCTGGTAAGATCAAGGTTGGAAATCTTAAAGCCGAGGCGTCCGAAAATGTCCTCCAGGGTGAGAATTTGGTAGCGCAGGAGCGGCGTGCTTATGGATTCCGCTTGCAATTGCAGCAGATGGCGCCCCCCGCAGACGGCAATATCCAGTGGCCGGTCGCGCGGCAACAGGCGCAGGCTGTTCAGGTATTGCTGGGTGCGTAAGGCTTCGCGGCTGACGGTTCCTTGTATGGAATCCATATCTTCTGCGGATAGCAGGGTCAGGCGGCTGAATTTGATCTGGTTTTCCTGAAAGTAGCTCTGTCGCAAGCCGCTGGAACCCTGCCGGGTAATTATCAGTTGATGGGGGGCGGACAGCTCCAGTTTTTTCGCCAGCACCTGGGTGAGCAGCGGCAGCGAATAGACGCCGACGAGCGGTCGCTTGGCGCGGGTGATGCATTCCACCCAAGGTTTGAGCAACTCTTCGTGGGTCAGGCCGGTCAGCAGCAGTTTGTCCTCGCGCTTGCCGCCCTCTTCCCGACCTTGCAGGCTGGCGTGACGGTAGGTGTTGGCGCGGAATAGCTGGTTCAGCTTGCGGCTTATCAGCGCCTGACGGTTTTTCCCAAGAAGATGGGGAATGGTTTCGTTGCGGAAATCTTCCTCGATCAGGTCCACGAGGAGGTGAATCGGCGTGTTCGGCGATTTGGCAAGATAGTCGTCAAAACCCGCCAAGCCTTCAGGATCGGCATTGAAATCGCCGATATGAGTCAGCTTGCCGCTCTGCCACAGCCATGCGCTGAGGCGCGAGTCCGACAGATATAATAATTTTTTCGCGGACATGGCGCGTTAGGTTTTGATCTTGCTGATGGTGTCGTAAATCGGCCCCATCACGGACAGCATGACCCAGCCGAGAATCAATCCCATGGTGACGGTCATGATCGGTTCGATCATGGCTTGTACGCGCTCAATGGATTCCTTGACCTCGCGGTCGTAAAAGTAGCTGACGTTGAGCATCGCGGTGTCCAGCGCGCCGGTGGTTTCGCCAACACGCAACATGCGGATGACCAGCGGCGGAAATAGCCCCACATTCTGAAAACTGGTGGTGAAGCCCTGCCCTTCTGCGATCTGCGCGCCGACGCGGTGCAGGCCGTCGGCGATGACCAGGTTGCCGGCAACGCTTTCGGAAATTTTAATGCTGTCCAGAATCGTGATGCCGGCGCTGTACATCATGGCAAACAGGCTGGCGAAGCGCGCCAGGATGATTTTGCGTAGAACCGGGCCGATCAGCCACATAGTCAGTTTCCAGCCATCCATTCGAAAACGGAATTTGGCGCTGCTGCGCAGCATAATTTTCACTCCGACGAATAGAATAACCGGCGCCGACAGGATGAGATACCAGTAATTGACGAAAATGCCGGAGACGACAATCAGCGCTTTGGTGTGGAAAGGCAACTCCCCTCCCATGTTCTTGATGAAGCCGACCAGTTGCGGCACCAGGTAGATCATCAGAAAAAACACCACGCCACCGATCACCGTGCCGACGAAAGCCGGGTACATCAGCAGCTTTTTGGTTTGCGCCGCCAGTTCGTCCTGCCATTTGAGCGTGTCGGTCAGTTTCTTGAAAATTTCCGGAAGTTGGCCGGTTTGCTCACCGGCGCTGATCAGGCTGACGAAGATAGGCTCGAACACGTCGGGATAGGACTCCAGGGCGGTGGAAAAGGTCGCTCCGCCTTCGATCTGCTCAATCAGGCCGGCGACGATTTCCTTGAAGCGCGGGTGTTCGATGCTGTCGCGCAAATCCGATAGCCCTTCCAGCAGGGGAACGCCGGCCTTGCTGAGCTGTTCCATGTGAAAGCAAAAGGTGATCAAGTCTTGCCGTCTGACCTTGCTCTTCGGTAGTAAAGAGGATTTTTCCGATGCCGCATTGCTGCTGATCAGGTAAAGGCCGATGCGCGACAGGCGCTGTTCCAGGTCGTCGGTATTGGCGGCGTCAACCCGACCGGTTTGTATCTTGCCGCTATCGTCAACTGCTTTGTAGGAAAAGGTAGTCATTTTTTAAGTCCTGAGTTCCGAGTGCTGAGTCCTGAGTTCCGAGTGCTGAACAAAAACCATCGCGAAGCGATTCAACGTACTCAGCACTCAGCACTCGGAACTCAGCACTTTGTTATATTCTTCCAGTCAAGTCCACGATGCGCGAAATCTCGTCCAGGCTGGTGCTGCCGTCAATGACGCGGCGGATGCCGTCGTCGGCGAGCTGATAAAAGCCTTTGGCTATTGCCATGTTTTTCACTTCGCGCAGGGTGGCGCGGCGGGCGATGAGTTCGTCGAGGTCGGGATCGATTTTTAATATCTCCATGATTGCTATCCGTCCCTTGTATCCCTGGAAATCGCATAGTTCGCAGCCGGTGGCGCGATATAGCGGGGCAGTGTGCGTTTCATCCAAACCCATGATATACAATTCCACCGGCTCGGGCTGGTAAGCCTGCTTGCATTTGCACAATTTGCGCGCCAGGCGCTGGGCGACGACGCCGATGATGTTGCCCGCCATAATGTCCGGCAGTACGCCGATGTCTTGCAGGCGCGGGATGATGCCGATAGCCGAGTTGGTATGCAGGGTGGAATACACTTGGTGGCCGGTCATGGCGGCGCGGAAAGCCATGGTGGCCGTGTCTGAGTCGCGAATCTCGCCGACCAGAATCACATCCGGGTCTTGCCGCATCATGGAACGGATGCCGGTGGAAAAATCGAGTTTGGCGGCTTCGTTGACCGAGGTTTGGCGGATCATCGGAATCGGATATTCCACCGGGTCTTCCAGCGTCATGATATTGATCGCCTCGGTATTGATGTAGCTCAACATCGAGTACAGCGTAGTGGTTTTGCCGCTGCCGGTCGGCCCAGTGACGAGGATGATGCCTTCCGGGCGGGCGATCATCAGCTTGAGCAACGATAGGTTTTCCTCTATCAGGCCGAGATTGTCGAGCGGGACGATACCCTTCAGCCGGTCGAGAATACGCAGCACGATGTTTTCGCCGTGCGTGGTGGGCTGCGCCGCGACGCGGAAATCGATGGGATGGCCGGCGAAGCTTAAGCTGATGTGACCATCCTGCGGCGCCCGCGTTTCGGCAATATTCATGCCGCTGATTACCTTGAGCCGCACCACGATGGCCGGCCAGTAAGTTTTGTGCAGGCTGCGCACTTGGCGCAACACGCCGTCAATGCGGTAACGTATGCGTAAAAAACTTTGTTCCGGCTCGAAATGGATGTCCGATGCGCCGCGCTGCACCGCATCGGCCAGCAATTCGTTGACCAGCCGCACGAAAGGGTGGCTGTATTCGTTGCTGGCGGAATGCGTCGTGGTGTAATCGATTTCGCCGGTTTCGATCTCGCGCAGGATGCCGTCTATCGACAGATCGAAGCCGTAAAATTTGTCGATGGCGCGTTTTATTTCGGTTTCGCCGGCCAGCACCTGCTGGATGCGAACTTGACGTCCCACCAACACTTGTATCTGGTCGAGCGCCACCACGTTGAAAGTATCCGACATCGCCAGCGTTAGCGTGCCGGTCCCACGGTTGAAGGAGACCGGCAGCACGTTGTGGCGTCGCGCCATATCTTGCGGCACCAATTTCAGCGCTTCGGCGTTGACCACGACTTGCGCCAGATCAATGCTTTGCTGGCCGATATTCTGCCCCAGCACATCGCGCACCATGGATTCCGTAACGAAGCCCAGCGAAGTGAGCGCCTTGCCGAGCGGATCGCCACTGCGTTTCTGCTCCTTTAACGCAATGCGCAACTGATCCTCGGAAATCAGTCCTTTTTCGATCAGCAAGGCGCCGAGCGGACGTTTGGGCGCGGCGTTACTCATGCTTTATACCGTTTGCGGAATGTGGGAAAACTGGCGCCGCCGATACCTTGCGCCCTGCCGGATGCTGATGCCGGCGGATTATGCTGCGCTTCATTCGAACTGCATTTTACTGTCGTCACGTTATGCCTTCTCGCGGGAGTAATTGACCGGTTTGATTTCCCCCGCGCAAGGCATATGCACACGTCTTCCAACCCACTGCATACGGTAGCCCAATGGGCACAAGGGGCGGCATTGTTTGCATAACATATTAATCCTGCCGCTGTAGTTCATAAATACGGTTTTCCAACAGTTCGCCATTAAAACCGGCGGAACGTTTCTTCGCCAGATCCAGCGCGCGCCGGTAGTAGACCAGCGCAGGTTTACGCTGGCCGAGATGCTCCAGGCTGACGGCCAGGTTGAAAGCATAGTCCGCGTTGTCTGAGTCGGCATGGAGGGCGTTGAAGTAGGCCTCCTGCGCCTCTGACCAGCGCAATTGCTGGGCATACTGATTGCCTAGCGCAAAATGTAAATAGCCCACATTGGGGTTTTGCGCCAGCAATATTTTCAAGCGGCTTTCGCTCATCGTGGTATCGGCAAAGCCTCTCAGCCCGATCAGGCCGGCTTGGGCGGCAGCGTCGCCGGGGTCGAGTTGCAGCACGCGCTGGTAGAGGGAGACGGCTTCATGCACCTGGTTCCGGTTTGTCGCAATGGCGGCGAGGCCGAGCAGGGCGTCGCGGCTGTTGGGCGTTCGCCGCAGCGCTTTCCGGTAATCGGTTTCCGCCTTGCCGATGTCACCCAGCATGAAAGCCTGATAGGCGCTGGTCAGTAACGGATCGAGTTGGGCATCGACGGTGTCCCGGCGAATTTTAATGCCGCTGTCCGGGGATTTGGCGCTTGCGCCGACGGGCGCTTCTTCCATTTCATCCACCGGCGTTACGGAATTTTCCTCTGCACCTTTATCTGCACCTTTACCAGTGCCTTTACCTGCGCCTGCTGAAGTGGACCCTCTGGGTGGGGTTGCCGCAGGCAGGGTTTCAACGTGTTTCGCCAGGGTAGCCGGTTTCCCGGCTGGTTTTCCGGGGGCGCCCGGAACTTCCGAAATGGCGGATGGCGGGAGGGGCGGCGATATCGTAGCCGGTTGCGATTCCTTGGGTTGCACAACGGGTTGCGATTCCACAGGCGGCGCAACGGGTTGCGGCTCCACAGGCGGCGCAACGGGTTGCGGTTCCACAGGCGGCGCAACGGGTTGCGGTTCCACGGGTTGTACAACGGGTGGCTGAGGCGCAGGCGGCATTGCCGCTTGTTGCTGCGGCAGGTGAAAATTGGTCGCCGGTTGTGAAAGCGCCTGCCAGTAATAATAAGCCGCAACCGCTCCGACAATCATGGAGCCGATCAATATGCCGCCCAGCAGCTTGAGATTACGCTTGGGTGCGCCTTGCTTGGCGGCAAAGAATTTTTTCACGGTTTCCCGATTTGCGGTTTTGTCGGCAGCAGCCTTCGGGGAAGGGGGCGGCGGCGTACTATATTCTGCTACGGATGGGGGGACAATGGGCTGTGCTGCGGATGGTTGCCCAAGAGCATCCGGCCTGCCGTCTATCCGGGGTGGCTCGGAATTTTGCGGGCTGGGCGACAAATCGCCCTGCCCTGCCTGGTCCACTTGCGATGTGGGCGGCAAGCCGCCCTGCCCTGCCTGGCCCGCTTGCGATGTGGGCGGCAAGTCGTCCATCCCTGCCAGGTCCGCTTTCGCAAACGTCTGGGGCGGCTCAATCTCCAGGGTGGCGAGCGGTCGATCCGGTTCTTCGAAATCCAGGGATAAAACCGGCTCGGTTCTGGCCTCCTCGGTTCCGGCATCGGGCTTCGCTTCGATTTGCGGGTTGTCCCGCATCTCTGTCAGCTCAATTTCGGGCAAATCCAGGGTCGCGAAATTGGGCGTGATAAGCAGCTCCAAAGTCGCGGAATTCGGCACGGCAAATGTCGGCTCGTGCGCGACCGGCTCAGGCTGAACGGCTTCCTGATAATCTGCATGCAGCTCAAGCGGCGGCAGTTCGTCCAGCATGATTTCCGGAAATGCCGACTCGCCGGTGTGGGGCTGCGCCGTGGTTTCAATGACGGGCGGCGGCAAAGGCGCGCCGAAGTCGAGCGCCAAGGCGTCTTCTCCGGACGAAACGGGTCCGGACGAAACGGGCTTCCCGACCTGAAGCGAAGAAGAATTTGCTTCCGGTTTCGCTTTCGCTTTTTGCTTGGCTTTTTCGGCTTTTTTCAGTGCTTCCAGCAACAAGCTCATGGTGTCGCCGTTTTTTCTAATTGAGGTAGCGGCAGCGTATCGCCCACATCCGGTTTGGTGAAAAAATCCTGTTCCGGCATGAACTCCCGGAAATTTTTGTAATCGCCGTTCAGGCTGGCTTCCTTGATGACCACGGGGCGCATGAAAATGACCAGTTCGGTTTTGGTGCTGGTTTCATTGCGGAAACTGAACGCATCGCCTACAAGCGGCAATTGCGACAGTCCCGGCACGCCGTCCTTCAGGTTGCTGACGGTATCCTGCATTAGCCCACCCATGACCGCGACCTGGCCGCTGGCGACCTTGAGGATGGATTCCATTTCGCGTGCCTGAATCACCGGAATATTGCTTACCACCGGGGGAGTGGCGAGAGTCAACGCGGGGTTGGGGTCTTGCACGTAACCGATGATGCGCGATATGGTAGGGCGGACATTGAGCGTAACTTCGTCGTTACTGGAAACTTGCGGCGTCACGCTCATCACGAAGCCGACCGGCACAGTGTGCAAATCCGACGAATAGGTGGTGATGGCGGGGCTGGTCTGGGTGGCGGGCGTGGTGGTCGCGGTGATGGTGAAATAGACGCGGTTGTCCACCACCTTGAGCAATGCGGTCTGATTGTTCAGCACGCTGATTTTTGGGCTGGACAGCACCTTGACTTTGCCGAAAGACTCCAGCAACTGGACGGTTGTGCTCAAGTTGCCCAGGCGCGACATCGGGTTGGCGTAATTAAGCACGAATATACCCGGCGTCGTGCCCGTAGATCCCGTGGAGATGCCGGAGGGCATCAGGTTGCTGCTTACTTGAGCCTGCACCAGATTAAAGCCGGTGGTGGCGTTGTTGCGCAGGCTGGCCCAGTTGATGCCTTGCTGATACTGGTCGGAAAGCTGCACTTCGAGAACGGTGGCCTCAATCAAAACCTGACGCTTGGCGCTGGACATCACCTGATCGATGAATTCCTGGATTCTCTCGTGCTGGTGCGAGGTGGCGCGCACCGCCAGGATGCCGTTTTCCGGATTGGCGATGATCGATGCCGCCTCGCGGAAGGTGGCTTGAGTGGCGGCGTTGCCGCTTGCCGTGCCGGCTGCGCTGGGGCTGCCGGCAGGATTGGCGGGCGCGGGGGCGTTTTTGCCGTTGGCCGGACTGCCGCCGGCTGCTGGGGAAGGCGCGCCGCCGGCGCTCTGCGTAGCGGGTTGCTCCGTCTTGCCGTCCGGCAACAGCTTATCGGTCTCGCGCAGAATATCGCGGACGTTTTTTTCCAAAGTTTCCCAGAAAGTGTTGTTGGATTCGTTGTCAACCGAGGTCGTGGAGTTGTTGCTTGCGCCTCCGCCCCCGCCTCCGCCGCCCCCGCCGGAAATGTTGCCGGTGCCCGACGAGGCAATCTGGGTGGCGATGCTCACGTTGCTTTTCGATTTGCGCGACATATTGAGGTAATCGATTTTATACTGCTTCAGATAAGGCGTATCGGGCATTATCGTAAGCACTTGGTTCTCGATTTCGTAGCGCATGTCCACTTGCTTGGCGATACGCTTGAGCAGTTGCGGTAAAGTCTGGTTGAGCGCATTCAGCGTAACCTTGCCTTCGACGCGTGGATGGATGTCCACACTGATTTTGGCGTCGCGCGCCAAGGCGAACAGAAGCTCGTTCACCGACACGTTGTCCACCACAACACTGTAAGTTTCCACCTTGGGTGAAGGACTGGGTGGCGGTAATATCGCAGATTGTTTGATCGTTTTGGGGATGCTGCCGGGAGGCGCCGTCGGCTGGACGACATGCGCTGGAGAGGGTGCTATCGGCGCGGCGCCGCAGGATACAAGCAGCCCGCATAAAAACATGGCATAAAAAAGTTTCTGCTTGTCAGTAAGCATGGTTATAGTGTTGCCGCAATAATTCCAACGTTTCATTTCAACTCTTCAATCGGATAACCTATACTTTGCCTCCGAACCTGCTCCAAGTCGCGCTTCCCCAATTACATCCGACGCCGGATCGCGCCAAGCTTCCGGTTGCCCCAAGTTCGCAAGCAGCACTTCTCCCTGCAACATCTATTGCGTAGGTTTCTGCAAACCGGCTTTCCATCCGTTCCGCCAACATGCTATCCGCTTCCGTCAAGTCGTTGGTTTGTTGGATTCCTCTTGCGCTGGCATGGGATTTGCTGCGTAGTCGTTCGCCGTGGACGGATTGTAGCGCAAAGCGGCGGGAAAAAGGGGCTGCATTCGCCAACTGTTGGTTGATTTGAGCGATATTTTGGCAATAGACATACGATGCAGATCGCTATCTCACACTTGCAGTAATGGCAATAAAACGCCTCAACCCGGCAATGCGTTATGTATGATTTTCCGCTCGCGGTAAGCGCATAGCCCGGACAGGCCGGAGCAAAAAAGGCTGTCTTCCCCCGATTATCCTAGATTCCTCTGTTGAACGGGCTGGAGTGTGCGGTTTTCCGGGCGCAGGGCAAGGCGCAACGACGCGGAATGGTCATTCCATTCCAAGGAGTTGCAACGCTGCCATGCGCCCGGAAAACCGTGCAATCCAGCCCGTAGCGTTCTCACCATACGGGTACACGCAAAATACATGATAAAGTTGTTTAGAACCAATTTGCTACACATCTTGGCAAGCGGTCAACAGAGGAATCTAGGATTATCCTAAACCGAACGAGCCGGAACCAAAAAATATTTACCGCAGAGACGCAGAGACGCAGAGATTTTATAGGGTAATGGTATGGTTTCACCCTCTATTGTATTTCTCCGCGCCTGAAGCGTCTCTGCGGTAAATGTTTTTGGTTCCGGCTTGTCAGGCTTAGGATTACCGTGCGCCGTCGCCACTTGCCTGCGTCAGCACCCAGTCCATCGCGCGTTGCGGCAATATCCGTTTCAGCACGGCAAACAAATACGTGGGAAATGTGACGTAATAGCGCACTTTTGGACGCGAATGTTCCAATGCGTGGATCACTTTTTTTAACACCGCCTCGGGCGGCAGGGTGAACGGCGCGGCAGGGCCGGGCTTTTCGAGCCGCCGTTCCATGGCAAGGTACATGTCCCGGTGCAGGCTGCGCCCGGCGTCGATGTTTTTCTTGAAGGCCGCATGGGCGTTGGCGCGAAAGCGGCTTGCTATCGGTCCCGGTTCTATCAGGCTGACAAAGACGCCGCTGCCGGCCAGTTCCAGCCGCAACGTGTCGGTCAAGCCTTCGAGCGCAAACTTGCTGGCGTTGTAAGCGCCACGGTAAGGCATGGCGACAAAGCCCAGCACCGAGCTGTTCATCACGATACGGCCATGGCCTTGGGCGCGCATGACGGGGATGACCAGATTGGTCAATTCCAGCGCACCGAACAGGTTGGTTTCGAATTGCTCGCGCAACACCTCGCGCCGCAAGTCTTCCACTGCGCCCGGCTGGCCGTAGGCGCCGTTGTTGAACAGCGCGTGCAGCGTCCCGCCGCTGCGCGCCAGGATTTCCGCCAGCGCTTGCCGGATGGAGGCGGAATTTGCCAGGTCCAGCGGCAAACTTTCCAGGCCGCGCGCCTGCAATTCTTTCACGTCTTCCTCCCGGCGCGCCGTGGCGAACACCCGGTAGCCCCGTGCAGCCAGGCCTTCTGCGACGCATTGCCCGATTCCGCTGGAGCAGCCGGTAATCAGGATGCTCCGTTGGCATGAGTTATGCTTTTTAAATGTCATCAATCACCAAGATAAATTTTTTCATTGCAGTGTCGTTATACCCTACATAGTGCTCCAAAGCGTTAAGGAGAAAGATCATGAAAAAAGAAGATATGATTCGGCAGCTTCTCCGTGAAATCGAGTCGGATTTTTCGGTTGCGTTGAGGCTGGGGAAAATCGACAGCAAACAGTTCAATCAGGCCGTCAAGACGGAATGGAGTCACCTCCGTGCGAAATGTTACTCGGAGATCGAAGAGCTTTATTACACGGCGGCAGCCTGATAAGCTGGCGTAGACCAGCGGCATCAATAATCACAGCATCGAATACGACCCGGAAACAACCGAATGGCCGGATGGAAGCCTTGCAACCCCCTTGTTGCAGGGACGCAGGATGTGTTGACGAAGGCAGCGCATCGCAGCGACGACACGCGACAGATGCGCCTCGTTCCTCGGCACATCCTACGACCAAGGCAGGCGACCGGGGCTAGTTTTCCCGCCCCCACCAGACAAAGCCCTACTTCACCAACTTAAGCTGCGGCTTGCCGCGCGGCGGGACGGGCGGCTCGGTGGGCATGGCGTCTTCCCCTTCGGGAATCTCCCTGGGAAACGCCAAGCCTTGCCCGTTTTCCCGCGCATAAATGCCGAGGACGTTGCCGATGGGCGCCTCGATCTGGCGCGAAGCCCCGTTAAAGCGCGCGGAAAACTCTATCATGTCGTTGCCCAAACGCAGGTTGCGGGTGGCGCCCGCGCCGATGTTCAGCACGATTTCGCCGTTCTTGACATGCTCCAGCGGCACCCGCGCATGGCGATCCACCGCGACCGCCAGATACGGGGTGAATCCGCTATCGACGCACCATTCGTAAATCGCGCGGATCAGGTAGGGTTTGGTGGGCAGCCCTTGCTCCATGTCTTTCTCCCTACTTGCGCATCGCTTTTTCGGAGGCCGTCAGCGCTTCGATGAA
>Ga0172380_10004904_pt1 | contig 16759 bp, 17 predicted proteins | sample Leawe162metaG_FD_119747 | JGI IMG/M metagenome (GOLD analysis project Ga0172380, IMG submission 119747) | Leachate microbial communities from a municipal landfill in Southern Ontario, Canada - Leachate well 162 metaG | ecosystem: Engineered > Solid waste > Landfill > Unclassified | place...
CATTGGCATAGCGTGCGCCATCGCCCACCGCCACGCCGAAGAGCAGATCGCCCTGCTGGGCCAACGCGTGGTTGAGCAGCATTTCGAGATAGGGGCGCGGCAGCTGGTCGAGGAAAGTCGGGATCGCGGTTTCCGGGAGAATGGTGAGCTCAGCCGGGTGGGCGCGCATCAATTCGCCGTAGATGTGCAGCGAATCTGTCAGTTTTTCCGGCCGCCATTTCAGGTCCTGCGGCACATTGCCCTGGAGTAGTGCCACCTTGAGCGGCGCCCCCGCCGGCTGTGTCCACGACACCTCACGCAGCGCCGCACCGCTGCCCAGCAGAAGGATCACGAGGGCGGATATAAGGATGCGTTGGTTGCTGGACACAGCGCTGGCTGCGGCAACGACCAACGTCGAAAAAAGTACCGTTACCAGCGATACGCCATAAACCCCGAGCACCGGTGCAAAGCCGGCGAACAAGCTGGGAGGACTCTGCGAATAGCCGAGTGACAGCCAGGGGAAGCCGGTAAAAACCCAACTGCGCGACCACTCGGTCAGCAACCACAAGGCCGCGAACAGGGCGACCTGCGCCAGTGCAGCTGCCGGGCGAAAGCGGACAAAGAGGGCCGCCGCCAGTGCAGGAAAAAGCGCCAGCAAGGCACAGAAAAGCAGCGTTGCAATCCCCGCCAGCGCTGGCGGCAAACCACCGAAAACGGAAAGGCTGACGTAGACCCACGATGTTCCGGCGCCGAACCAGCCGCAGCCAAAGGCAAAGCCAAGCAGCAGGCCTTGCCGCCCGGTCTTTGCCTGCTGCAGCAGCACGAAGAACCCGGCCACAGTCAGCCAGACGAGCAGATACCAGGAGAGCGGCGCGAAAGCCAGTACGCTGGCGGCGCCCAGTGCAGCGGCAGCCAGCACTCGAAGCACGCACGCGAGGAGAGGTGTCACTCCGCCGCGGTGTCGCCCATGATCGGCGACAATTTTTCGACGAGAAGGGTATAAAGGCGCCGGCTGTCGGCGCGCAGTACCCGGAAGCGCAGATTTGCCAGATCGACCGATTCGTTACGCTTGGGTACGCGGCCGAGGTGGTTGAGGATCAGACCGCCGATGGTATCGACATCCTCTGCATGGAGGGTGGAAGCGAAGGCCTCGTTAAAATCGGCAATTTCGGTCTGTGCCTTGACGCGATAGCGCCCGGACTGATCGAGGCGGATGTTGTCCTCGGTTTCGTCAAAATCGTACTCGTCCTCGATATCGCCGACGATCTGTTCGAGCACATCCTCGATAGTGACGAGGCCGGCGACCCCCCCATACTCATCAACGATGACCGCCATGTGATTGCGCGACACGCGGAACTCGCGCAACAGGACATTGAGCCGCTTTGACTCGGGAATGAAGACGGCCGGACGCAGCCAGTCGCGCAGACTGAAATTGGTCTCGGTCTGCATGCGCAACAAATCCTTGGCCAGCAGGATGCCGATGACGTTGTCGCGATTGCCGTCGTGCACGGGAAAGCGCGAGTGCGCGGTTTCGATGACCTGACGAACGATGTCAGCAAGCGAATCGCTGACATCGATGGTATCCATCTGCGCTCTCGGCACCATGACGTCGCGCACAGAGGTTTCCGAGGCGGACAAGGCGCCCTCGGTAATCGACAGGGCGTCGGCGTCGAGCAGGTTGCGCTCGAAAGCAGAATGCAGAAGTTGTATCAGCTGCTCCCGATCTTCCGGCTCGCGCAGAAGCAGGGTCGAAAGGCGCTCGAAAAATGTCGGTTTGCTACTGGAACTGTCCATTGATGGAAAAAACTCTCAACTAATAGGGGTTCGGGTAGCCAAGGCCTGCCAGAATTTCACACTCACGATTTTCCATGACCCGCGCATCCTCCTCACCGGTTTCATGGTCGTAGCCCTGCAGATGGAGGATACCATGCACGACCAGATGGGCATGGTGCGCCTCGGGGGCCCGCTTCTGCTCCAGCGCTTCGCGGATTACAACCGGTGCGCAGATGACGAGGTCTCCCACCGTCAGCGGGTCGTTTTCATAAACGAATGAGAGCACATTGGTTGCGTAATCCTTGCCGCGATAATCGCGGTTGAGCGCCTGACCCTCTTCATTATCGACATAACGTACGGTGACCTGGCCGCCGCCCACCAGCGCGGCCCGCGCCCATGCACGCACCTGGACTCGTGAAGGTAGCCCCGCCTCATTGCAGGCGTATTGCACGGAGAGATTGAGGCGACGACTCATGGCCGGGAATTCTCCTGCGCCTTGCCGTGCGCCTCATAGGCTGCAACGATCCGCGCGACCAGGGGATGACGGACAACGTCTTCAGCGGTGAATTCGGTGAAGGCGATTCCACGCACCTCGTGCAGGATGCGCCGTGCCTCGATGAGGCCGCTCTTCTGTCCTTTCGGCAGATCGATCTGGGTTACATCACCCGTGATCACTGCCTTGGCGCCAATGCCGATACGTGTCAGGAACATCTTCATCTGCTCCGGCGTGGTGTTCTGCGCCTCGTCGAGAATGATGAAAGCGTGATTCAGCGTGCGGCCGCGCATGTAGGCCAAAGGGGCGATCTCGATAGCCTGTTTTTCCAGCATTTTCATCACGCGGTCAAAACCCATCAGATCATAGAGCGCGTCGTAAAGCGGGCGCAGATAAGGATCGACTTTCTGCGCCAGGTCACCCGGGAGGAACCCCAGACGCTCCCCCGCCTCGACCGCCGGCCGCGTCAGGACGATGCGTGAGACCAGCTCCCGCTCGAAAGCATCGACGGCACAGGCCACAGCGAGATAAGTCTTGCCGGTACCCGCCGGACCGACGCCGAAGGTGATGTCGTGTTCCTGAACGTGCTTCAGATACTCGATCTGGCGTGGCGTACGCCCGTGCAATTCAGCCTTGCGCGTCACCAGCGCCGGCGAGCCCATGCCCGTGACGCCCTGCCCGGAAAGGCCGCGAACCGGCCGATTCAGCAGTTCGATCAGCCCAAGCTGGATTTCGTCGACCGAAAGGTCCTTGCCGGCAGCAGCGTAGAAATGCTGCAGCGCCTCGGCGCAACGTGCGGCCGGTTCGACTTCGCCATGAATGGTAAAGCGCTCACCACGACGGGCAATGGTCACGTCAAGCGCGGCTTCGATCTGCCGCAGGTTTTCGTCCAGCACGCCGCAGAGATTGGCAAGGTGCCCATTGTTGACCGGCGACAGAAGCAGCTCCACCGGTCGCTTCCGCGATCGGGCACTGTCACGGCCAATGGCTTGTGAATCAGCTTTCACGGATAACCATCTCGCCACGCAGGGAGTGCGGCAACGCCGACGTGATGCGCACGTCAACGAAGGTGTGGATCAAACGGGGGTTGGCAACAAAGTTCACGATGCGGTTGTTGTCGGTACGACCAGCGAGTTCTTCGACATGCTTCTTCGAAACGCCTTCCACAAGCACGCGCTGGACAGTGCCCACCATGGCTTCACTGATTGCAGAGGCCTGTTCTTCGATGCGTTTCTGCAAGCGCATGAGGCGCGCAGACTTGATCTCGGCCGGTGTATCGTCAGCCAGTTCGGCCGCTGGCGTGCCAGGGCGCGAACTATAGAGAAAGGAGAAGGAAGCGTCGAAACCGACATCGTCGATCAGCTTCATCGTCTTCTCGTAATCCTCTTCGGTTTCACCGGGGAAGCCGATGATGAAGTCGGAAGACAAAGACAAATCCGGCCGCGCTGCACGCAGCTTGCGGATGATCGACTTGTATTCGAGTGTGGTGTAGTTGCGCTTCATCGCCGCCAGAATGCGATCCGAGCCCGATTGCACAGGCAGATGCAGGTGCGAGACCAGCTTAGGCACGCGAGCATAGGTGTCGATCAGCCGCTGTGTCATCTCGCGCGGATGCGAGGTGGTGTAGCGGATGCGCTCGATGCCGGGCATTTCGGCGATGTATTCGATGAGCATGGCAAGATCGGCAATCTCGTCACTACCCGTCATGACGCCCCGATAAGCGTTCACGTTTTGCCCGAGCAGCGTCACTTCCCTGACGCCTTGACCGGCTAGTCCGGCGACTTCGGTAAGTACATCGTCAAAGGGGCGGGAGACCTCCTCGCCTCGCGTATAGGGCACGATGCAGAAGGTGCAGAATTTCGAGCAGCCTTCCATGATCGAGACAAAGGCGGTTGCACCTTCCACGGTCGCGGGCGGCAGGGCATCGAATTTTTCTATTTCGGGAAAGGAGATATCGACAGCAGGCTTGCCTTTGGCACGCCGCTCGGCGATCAATTGCGGCAAGCGGTGCAATGTCTGCGGACCGAAAACGATATCCACGTAAGGTGCGCGCGCAACGATCGCCGCCCCCTCCTGGCTGGCAACGCAGCCGCCAACGCCAATCACCAGATCGGGATTCAACAGCTTCAGGTGACGGACACGCCCTAGATCGTGGAACACCTTCTCCTGCGCTTTCTCGCGCACCGAGCAGGTATTGAACAGGATGATATCGGCGTCTTCAGGATTGTCGGTCTTGACCACGCCATCGGAAGAAGCGAGTACGTCGGCCATCTTGTCCGAGTCGTACTCGTTCATCTGGCACCCAAAGGTACGGATGAAGAGTTTTTTTGGCATTACGGGGTTTCGTTCAGATTTCAGTATCAGGGCGCAGCAATTTCGGTCCGTGTCAGCAGCCAGACACGGAAAACAGCTCCTGAAGAATCGAGTTGGTAGCGTACTGGAACAGCCCCCTGAATCGTCGCTGGCATAACAATCAGATTCTGCTGGTTGCGTATCTGCATACCGGGAGAACGGGCGTAGGCCTTGCCGCCGATGACCACCTCCATCATCCCCTGCAGCGGCTCCATCTCGCCTTTTTTCGTCCCCTCGGGGAAGGCACGGGCCCCGACAACGCCCAACTCAGGCGGTGCCGGCTGTGTGTAAACCATATTTTCCATCGCAGTATTGACGGCAGAGCCGACGATACTATTGAGCATGGAGGCAAGAATGGCGGGAACAGGCATGTAATCAATTATATACGACAGAACACTGATGCAAGGCGAAACTTGACCGCCGCAGCCGGCACCGCCTATAATCCGTCCCCTTTCCCGGTGATGTAGCTCAGATGGTTAGAGCGATGGATTCATAACCCATAGGTCGGCGGTTCGACTCCGCCCATCACCACCAGAAATACCAAGGCCCGCAGCAATGCGGGCCTTTCGCGTTTACCGTCCGGGATTACGCCGGGCGACGCACAAGCACAGCGCAACACCCGCCCAACAAAAAAGCCGCCCGAAGGCGGCTTTTTCTTGAAGCGATCCAGCGAGATTACTTCTTCTTCTTGGCAACAGCAGCCTTGAAGGTAGCGCCGGCCGAGAACTTCGGCACGGTGGTCGCCGGGATCTTGATGGCGGCGCCGGTCTTCGGGTTCTTGCCAGTGCGTGCAGCACGCTTGGCAGGCTTGAAGGAACCGAAACCCACCAGGGTCACGTTGTCGCCCTTGGCGACAGTGGTCGTGATGGCCGAGACGGCAGCGTCAAGTGCGCGGCCGGCTGCAGCTTTGCTGATGTCAGCACCAGCAGCAATGGCATCGATAAGTTCGCTTTTGTTCATGCAGTGTCTCCTACGAGTGTGTGTTGACGGAAGGCGGTAGCCGCGTGTGATTGTGTCATAGGCTTTTTCCCAGCGCTACAACTTTTTTGCAACTTTTTATTTACCTGATCCCTTGCGCCTCAATGCTTCCCACCCAACCCGAGGTAGGCTTCGATGACACGGGGGTCATTGGCCAGGTCCGCGCTCGGGCCTTCCAGGGAAACTTCCCCGGTTTCCAGAACATAGCCGAAATCCGCTACCTGCAAGGCAGCGCGAGCATTTTGCTCGACCAGCAGGACAGAAACTCCCATTTCCCTGAGCCTGGAAACGGTACGAAAAATCTCGCGAATGATCAGCGGAGCCAGGCCCAGACTGGGCTCATCGAGCATCAGCAGTTTCGGCTTGGCCATCAGCGCCCGACCCATGGCCAGCATCTGGCGCTCACCGCCGGACAGGGTACCGGCCATCTGGACCGCCCGTTCCTTGAGGCGCGGGAAGATGCCATAGACCTCAGCCATCGTCTGCTGCTGGTCCCGCTGGCCACGGCGGTAGCGGTCAAAGGCGCCGAGCAGCAGATTGTCCTCAACGCTCATGTCGGCAAACAGTTCGCGCTTCTCCGGCACCAGGGTCAGCCCAAGCCCGACGCGTTCCTCGACTTCAAAGTCGTTGCCAAGCGCCCGGCCGACGTAGGTGACTTCTCCCTTGCCCGGCAGCAGGCCCATCAGACAGGACAGCAGGGTCGTCTTGCCGGCACCGTTCGGGCCGATCACTGTAACGATCTCGCCTTCGCGGATGCGCAGGCTGACCTTGTGCAGCGCTTCGACTTTGCCATAGGAAACGGAGAGGTCGCGAGCCTCGAGCAGGATGGGTTTGTTGTCCATAGTGTTTACTCCACCCCGCCGAGATAGGCCTGCAGCACCTTGGGATCCTGCTGGATCTGCTGGGGCAGTCCTTCAGCCAGCTTCTCGCCGAACTCCATCACTACCACGCGATCGGCCAGACCCATGACAAAATCCATGTCGTGCTCAACCAGCAGGATGCCCATTCCCTCATCACGCAGCCTGCGCAGCAATTCTGCAAGCGACTGCTTTTCCAGGTAGCGCAAACCGGCCGCAGGCTCATCAAGCAGCAGCAGACAGGGGTCGGCCGCCAGTGCCCGGGCAATCTCGACAATGCGCTGTTTACCCAAAGGCAGGCTACCGGCAGCATCGAACAGATGCTCTGACAACCCGACCCGCTCGACCTGACGCGCGGCTTCAAAACGTAGACGGCGCTCCTCTTCGCGATCCATGCGCACCGAGGAATGAACGAAGGTCTTGCTGCCACGCAGATGCGCACCAATGGCCACGTTATCGAGCACGCTCATGGCCGGCAGCAGCCGGACATGCTGAAAAGTCCGGCTCATTCCGCGACGGGCAATGTCGCGTGATGGCAGTGCATCGATACGCTGACTGAGGAAGCGGACCTCGCCTTCGGTCGGCGGATTAACGCCGGAAACACAGTTGAACATCGTGCTTTTTCCGGCGCCATTGGGACCAATCAATGCCATCACCTCTCCGGCGCGGACATTGAAGCTGACAGCGTTGTTGGCGGTCAGTCCGCCGAAACGCTTGGTCACCTTATGCACTTCAAGAATAAGGTCACCGCTCTGCGGCATCTCACGCCGGTTCAGCGGCGCCGCCACTTCGACGTCTCCTGCGGCTGCCACAGACAACGACGGCCAGAGGCGTTCGATCTGACGAACGAGCACAGGCCAGAGGCCATCGCGCGCACGATGCAGGACAAAGATCATGACCAGGCCAAAGACGATCACTTCGAAATTGCCGGATTGCCCAAGCAGCTTTGGCAGCAGGTCCTGCAGCCACTGTTTGAGAATCGTGATCAGGCCGGCGCCGAGCAGCGCCCCCCAGACGTGGCCGACCCCCCCGATGACGGCCATGAACAGATACTCGATTCCCTGCGTCAGCGAGAACGGTGTCGGATTCACGAAGCGCTGCAGGTGCGCGTAGAGCCAGCCAGAGACACAGGCAAACTGCGCGGCAATGGTGAAGATGACAATCTTGTACCAGGCAGTATTGACCCCCATCGCCTCGGCCATCACGACGCCGCCCTTGAGTGCGCGGATGGCACGGCCATCACGCGAGTCGAGCAGGTTCTGCGTAGCCACCACGCCGAGCATCAGCGCGATCCAGATCAGGTAATAAAACGCGCGTCCGCTCTTCAGTTCAGTGCCGAACAACGAGACCGGCGGAATCCCGCCGAGGCCGGTGTGGCCGCCGAATGCCGTGATGTTGCCGAACAGGAAATAGAGGCTGATTCCCCACGCGATCGTTCCCAGCGGCAGGTAGTGCCCCCCCATGCGCAGCGTGATGAAGCCCAGCAATAGCGCCACCATCGTGGTGGCCGCAAAGGCGATCACCAACGTCAGCCAGGGGCTCAAGCCGTAGGCTGTCGTCAGCCAGGCCGTAGCGTAGGCACCGAGACCGACAAAAGCCGCCTGGCCAAAGCTGGTGAGGCCGCCGACGCCGGTCAGCAACACCAGTCCGAGCGCCACCAGGGCATAGAGGCCGATGTAATTGAGCAGGGTGATATAGAACTCCGCCGACTCCGGCAAGAGCACGGGCAACAGCGCCAACAGCACGACAAAGAGCGGAAGAATGACAGGAAAATTCAGGCGCCGCATATCACTCTTCCTCTTCCGAATGGTGTGAGGTCAGTGAACGCCACAGCAGCACCGGGATGATCAGTGTGAAGACGATCACCTCCTTGTAGGCGCTGGCATAAAACGACGAATACGATTCGAGGAAGCCGACCAGCAGCGCTCCGGCAGCGGCCACGGGATAACTCGCCAGGCCACCGATGATGGCGCCAACAAAGCCCTTGAGGCCGATGAGGAAGCCGGAATCGTAATAGAGCGTGGTAATCGGCGAAATGAGAATGCCGGAGAAAGCACCGATCAGCGCCGCCAGAGTAAAGGACAGTTTGCCGGCCATCGTCGTCGAGATACCCATCAAGCGGGCGCCGGTCCGGTTCAAGGCCGTGGCGCGCAAAGCCTTGCCGTAGATGGTGCGGCCGAAGAAGGCATAGAGGGCGACGATCAACACCGCCGAACTGGCAAGAATCCACACGGTTTGATATTGCAGCGTCGTCGACCCGAGGTCGAGCACGCCCTCGGTAAAGGCCGGCGTTCGTGTTCCCTCGGCGCCAAAAAAGAGCAGGCCGAGACCGATCAGAACGACGTGCACGGCAACCGAAACGATCAGCAGCATCAACACCGACGCTTCGGCAATAGGCTGGTAGGCCAGACGGTAAATCATCGGACCCAGCGGTACGACAATAGCCAGCGCCAGGATAACCTGACCGATCAGCGGCAGGCCGGCGAGGTCCACACTGGACAGCAGCAGCCACAACAACAGTGGCACCACTGCATTGATGATGATGATGCGCGGCAGGCGGCGAGCAGCGCCATGGCGCAAGGCCTGGGTGCTGTCGATGGCCGCTATGGCCACCCCCAGCGCCAACACCAGCCAGAGGGTCGCCGGCAGTTTCCCGGCCTGCAGCATGGCCAGGGTCAGCGCACCGTAAGCGACGAACTCCCCCTGCGGAATGAAGATGACACGCGTCACCGCAAAGACCAGCACCAGCGCCAACGCCAGCAAGGCATAAATAGCGCCGTTGGTCAGGCCGTCCTGACCGAGAAGCAAAGCAATCTGGAAATCCATGCGCGGAAGGTTTGATCCTGAAATCTGAAACGCGAACCACGAAGAGTACGAAGGGCACGAAGCGTGCAAAAAATATGGAAAAATCCGACACCCCGTGCCTGGCGCATACCTGCCAGACGAATGAGGCGACGCACTTGTCGTCTTGTTTTTCCTTCGTGCCCTTCGTGCCCTTCGTGGTTAATGAGCCGGCTTACTTGACGAGCTTCCAGGCGCCGCCTTCGACCTTGACCATGACGCGTGCGCGCTGGTCGAAGCCAAGGTGATCGGTAGCGCTCATGTTGAATACACCGTGGGCAACCGGCAGATTCTTCACGCCTTCAAGCGCATCGCGCAGGGCAGCACGAAACTCCTTGGTGCCCGGCTGCGCCTTTTTCAGCGCGACGGGGACGGCGGCTTCAAGCAGCTTGAAGGCATCCCAGGCATGTGCGCCAAAGGTGGACACGCTGCCCTTGCCATGCGCACCTTCGTACTTGGCGACATACTCCTGTGCCGATTTCTTCACCGGATTGTCGGCAGGCAGCTGGTCAGCAACAAGCACCGGGCCGGCAGGCAGGAAGGTACCTTCGCAATCCTTGCCGCAGACGCGCAGAAAATCGTTGTTGGCAACACCGTGCGTCTGGTAGATCGCGCCCTTGTAGCCACGCTCCTTGAGCGCCTTCTGAGGCAGAGCCGCCGGCGTACCGGCACCGCCGATAAGCACGGCATCCGGCTTGGCCGCGATGATCTTCAACACCTGGCCGGTCACCGAAGTATCGGCACGGTTGAAACGTTCGTTAGCGACAATCTCCAGCTTGCGTGCCTTGGCCACCCCGGCGAACTCATTGGCCCAACCTTCGCCATAGGCATCGGAGAAGCCGATATAGGCAACGGTTTTTACCCCACTATTGGTCATGTGCTCGGAGATGGCTGTCGACATCTGCGCATCGTTTTGCGGCGTCTTGTAGACCCAGCGACGCTTGGCATCGACTGGATCGACAATGGCGCGCGAGGCTGCCATCGAGATCATTGGCGTTTCCGACTCCGCCGCCACGTCGATCATTGCCAGCGAAGCCGGGGTGATGGTCGAGCCGACGATCACGTCCACCTTGTTTTCAGTTACGAATTTCTTGGCGTTCTTGACCGCCGTCGTCGTATCGGAGGCGTCGTCAAGCAGGATGATGTTGACCTTCTGGCCGGCGATGGTCGTCGGCACCAGGGCAACTGTATTTTTCTCAGGGATGCCGAGCGAGGCGGCGGGGCCGGTCGCCGACACAGTGACACCAACGGTAATGTCGGCCCAGGAAGCGGTTGCGGAAAAAGCCAGAAGCATCGTGGCCAGCAGTTTTTTCTGTTTCATCTATGTCTCCTCCAGTAAAACAATGAAAAACATCAAATTTCCAGCACAAAACATCCACTATTCGGCATCCGGCTGATTTTCCGGGGCTGCCGCAACAAAAGCCGGAAGGGTACGACACTCGGCGTCGATACGCACTACTGTCGGCACATGATCGAGGCGGCAGTTGAAGCGGCGGGCATTGAAAACCTGCGGAACCAGACAGCAGTCCGCCAGGCTTGGATGTGCGCCGTGGCAGAAGCGTCCGGTCAGCGGACTCGCCGTCAGACGCGCCTCGATGGCCGCCAAACCGGTCTCGACCCAGTGCCGATACCAGGCGTTCTTGTCTTCTTCCGTCACCCCCAGCTTGCCGGTCAGATATTTCAGCACTTTCAGATTGTTGAGCGGATGAATCTCGCAGGCGACATCCAGCGCAATTGCACGCACCCGCGCCCGTGCGGCAGGATCGCCCGGAAGCAGGGGGGGGTAGGGATAGGTTTCGTCCAGGTATTCAATGATCGCCAGTGACTGCGACAACGCCAGATCGCGATCAACAAGCGAAGGCACCGTCGCTGCCGGATTAATGCGTCGATACGCTTCCGTCAGGTGCTGTCCGCCGTCCTTCACCAGATGCACCGGCACCGCCTCGTAGGGAAGCCCCTTGAGGTTGAGCGCGATACGCACGCGGTAGGCGGCAGAACTGCGGAAGTAGGTGTGGAGTTTGAGCATCGTCGTGTCGTCAGCCGGGATAGCGCAGCACTTCCTGGTTGATGGCACCAAAGATCGTTGCCCCTGTGGCGTCGAACATCTCGATGCGCACCCGGTCGCCGAAATGCATGAACGGTGTTTTCGGCTTGCCCTCGGCAATCGTTTCCAGGCAGCGCTTCTCGGCCAGGCAGCCGGAGCCGGTGCTGCGATCGACGTTGGAGACGGTGCCCGAGCCGATGATCGAGCCGGCTTCCAGCTCGCGCGTTCTGGCCACATGTGAAATCAGCCGGGGAAAATCGAAGGTCATGTCCACGCCGGCATTGGGGCGGCCGAACAGCTGGTCGTTCAGATGCACGACCAGCGGCAGATGCACCTTGCCGCCATCCCAGGCCTCACCCAGTTCGTCGGGCGTCACAGCCACCGGCGAAAAGGCCGAGGCCGGCTTCGACTGGAAGAAACCAAACCCCTTGGCCAGCTCGGCCGGAATCAGGTTACGCAGCGAGACATCATTGACCAGCATGACAAGACGGATGTGTGAACGGCAATCGGCGGGCGTCGCGCCCATCGGCACATCGCCGGTGACTACCGCCACCTCGGCCTCGAAATCGATGCCCCAGGCTTCATCCAGCGCCAGAACAGGATCGACCGGACCGACGAAAGAATCGGACCCGCCCTGATACATCAGCGGGTCGGTCCAGAATTCGGGGGGCATGTCGGCACCGCGTGCCTTGCGCACCAGCTCGACGTGATTGACGTAGGCCGAGCCGTCGGCCCATTGATAGGCGCGCGGCAGCGGGCTGTGGCACAAGGCCGGATCGAAGGATTGGGCGTGGCGGGCGGCACCGTTGTTGAGCGCGGCATAAACCTCGGCCAGCTGCGGCGCAATCGAATCCCAATCGTCCAGCGCCGCCTGCAGCGTACGGGCCAACGCCGGCACCGGTTGGCAGCGTGTCAGGTCTCGGCTGACGACAACCAGCGTGCCATCACGCCCACCCTGTTTCAGTGTTGCGAGCTTCATTACCCCTTATTCCCCCGCGTAGCTGCCATCGTGCATCCAGCGCGCATGCTGCGGCGCCTTCTTCGTTTTTGCCCATTCGTTGAGCATGTCCCACTTCACCTCGTCGAGCATCTTGGCCATTTTCGGCGTCGCAGTGTTGGCTGCCAGCTCCAGGCGGTGGCCGCTCGGGTCGAAGAAGTAGATCGACTTGAAAATGGTGTGGTCGGTCGGTCCGACTACTTCAATACCATCTGCCTCCAGCTTCGCCTTCACGTCAAGCAACAACTCGACCGATTCCACCTCCAGCGCCAGATGCTGCGTCCAGGTCGGGGTATTCGGGTCGCGCCCCATCGGCGGCCGGGTCGGCAGTTCGAAGAAGGCGAGCACGTTGCCGCCGCCGGCATCGAGAAAGACATGCATGTAGGGGTCCGGCGCTTTCGTCGAGGGCACTTCATTTTCGGCAATGGCCAGAATGAAGCGCATGTTCAGGTACTTCTGGTACCACTCGACAGTTTCTTTCGCATCCTTGCAGCGATAGGCCACATGATGGATTTTCCTGACCAGCATGCTGCTCTCTTCCGTGTCGGCAATCATACCCTCATCCCCTCACACGCCGTCGCGCGCCTGCGCCAGTGCGGCACGCAGCACGCTCAGGTCGCCGATCTGGTTGGCCAGCAACAGGATCAGCTTGGCATTGAGCATGGCGCTCTGCTCGTCGCTCAGATCGCGGTGGGCATCGATCAGCATTTCGTAGAAATCGTCGCCAGGCGAGAAGGCGCGGAAGTAGCGCTTGCCGGGTTCTGAAAAATTGGGCGTCAGCGTCAGGGGCATGGTCAGGCCTCCAATCCGGTTATTGGGGATTGCATGTCGCACGAGCAACTGCCGCACGAATCTTGTGGGCATCGAATTTGCGCCAGCGGGCCACTACATGCTGGTCCGGCCGCAGCAGATAGACGCTGCCTTCGCGCGCATCGTAGCGACGGGCGACGAGGTGCATGAGGTCGTGCAGTACGCGCACGCCATCCATTGCACCGGCTTTTTCCGAAATGATGACCGGTTCCACAGGCACCGCATCCATGCTCAGCCCTCGCAGTTCATCGAGCTTTCCGGCAAGGCGTTCGGCGACATCGGTGAAATAGAGCAGCTGGAAAGTGTTGCCCACCTGGTCGAGCAGCCAGGCTTTCTTGTCACCGATCCCGACCGGCGCATCATCCATCGGCGCCCCCGGCACCATGCTGCCGGAGAAAGGCTCCTCATCGGCCGTAGTGAGCGGTGAGTCGGCAAGAACGACAGGCACGGAAAGGCGACCGGAATTCACCAGCGCGCGCGCAAAAGTGTGGTGCTCGGCGAGTGTCAGTACGGCGTTGCGGAAGGTGCGTGAAGCAGCACTTTTCGGCGTAATGAAATCAGTCGAACGTGTCGAATTCATCAGGTTCTCGTCGGCAGCGGCCACCCGCTCTGTCGAGTAAGTATCGAGCAGCCCCTCCAGCGCCTTGCCGTCGAGCACCAGCTTCAGTTTCCAGACCAGATTGTCGGCATCCTGAATGCCGGAGTTGGCGCCACGCGCGCCGAACGGCGAAACCTGATGCGCCGCATCGCCGACGAAGAGCACACGACCATGGCGGAACTCCTGCATGCGGCGGCACTGGAAGGTATACACACTCACCCATTCCAGCTCGAACTCACGTTCGTCGCCCAGCATGGCCTTGATACGGGGAATCACCTTCTCCGGTTTTTTCTCCTCTTCCGGATCGGCATTCCAGCCCAGCTGAAAATCGATGCGCCAGACGTTATCGGCCTGCCGGTGCAGCAGCACCGACTGGTTGGGGTGAAACGGGGGATCGAACCAGAACCAGCGTTCTGCCGGAAAATCAGCTTTCATCACCACGTCGGCAATCAGGAAACGATCCTGAAAGACCTTGCCCTCGACCTCCAGCCCCATCTGTTTGCGGATCGGGCTCCTGGCACCGTCGGCGGCGATCAGCCACTCGGCTTCGATGCCGTAGGTTCCATCCGGCGTTTCGATGGTTGCACGAACACCGTCGGACATCCGCTGCACAGAAACAACGCGGTTCTTCCAGCGCATGTCGACGCCGAGCTCGACACAGCGATCGACCAGATATTCTTCAAGGTAATACTGCTGCAGGTTGATCATGCCCGGCCGCTTGTGGTCAGGCTCGGGCAGCAGGTTGAAATTGAATACTTCCTCGTCACGAAAGAAGGTGCGCCCGACATTCCAGGAAACACCCTTGGCAACAACACGGTCGCCGACACCGAGGCGATCGAGGATTTCCAGTGCACGCTTGGCATAGCAGACGCCACGCGAACCCACAGACACCGTGTCGTCCTCGTCGAGCAGTACGACCGGGATGCCGTGCAGGCGACAGTCGATCGCCGCTGCCATGCCGACTGGGCCGGCACCGACGATCACCACCGGATAACGGGCGACGCTACGCTCCAGCTGTTCCTGCGGTTGCTGGTATTCGTACTTCGGGTACGCGTAGGTTTTCAGCATTTGTCTCCTCCCTCCCTCTAACGGGGAATCAGGCGTTGCCGCTAGGGCGGCGTTCAGTTCTGCAAGGCGTGCCACATCTCCTGATCTCGCTGCGCCGTCCAGATGCGCGGATCGCGGATACCGGAGGCCTCATCATAGGCTCGTGTCACATCAAAGGGCAGACAGTGTTCGTAGATGAAGACCTGGGCAAAGTCCGGGTCCATCAGCTTGCGCGTGTGCGCCATCGCCGCCTTCAGGTCCATGCCGGCAGCCACTGCCTCCTGCGCCCCGCGATAGAGGGCGCTGACGAAGGCGCGGGTATAGGCCAGGCCCTTCTTCACTTCCTCCGGCGATTTCAGCGCCGGGCCGCGGCCGGGCACCAGCTTCTGAGCCCCCATGGACGACAGATTATCCAGCGTCTGCGGCCAGTCAGCCAGATAGGCATCGCCGGTGTAGCAGGCCGCGTCGTACTCGACCAGATCGCCGGAGAACAGCACCTTCTGCTGCGGCAGCCAGACCACGGTATCGCCCTTGGTATGGCCACGGCCGCGCTGCAGGATTTTCACTTCCAGCTGACCCAGCCACAGCGTCATCTCGCCCTTGAAGGTCAGCGTCGGCCAGGTCAAACCAGGCACCGACTCGACCGCGTTGAACAGGCGTGGAAAGCGGCCGATCTCCGAATCCATGTCCTGCTGGCCACGTTCGACGATCAGGTCGCGCGTGTCTTCGCTGGCGATGATCTGTTGCAGCCCCTCGGCCTTGTAGCCGGAAGCGCCGAGCACACGCACCGCGTGGTAATGCGTCAGCGTCACGTATTTGATCGGCTTGTCGGTCACCGTACGCACGTGGCGGATGACGTCCTGCGCCATCACCGGTGTAGCCGTAGCATCGATGATCATCACGGCGTCGTCACCGATGACAATGCCCGTATTGGGATCGCCCTCAGCGGTATAGGCCCAGGCATTTTCCGACAGCTGCTCGAAACTGACTTTCTTCACTTCAAGATCCGCCTGCGAGGCGAAAACTTTGCTCATAACAGCACTCCGATGGATTTTTTGTCTGCTTCAAAGATAAACTTCGATTTGATAATCGTCAATTAGTTTGTCAGTTGCTAACATTGCATTTGCCGAGACCAAGCCCCCGGAGGGTAGAATGCCGCGACCGAAAACCGAACCCCGCACGAGCCCCCCCATGGAAAAACCCCAGCGCGGCATCCAGTCCATCGAAGTCGGCGGTCGTCTGCTGACAACGCTCGCCGAAGTCGGCGAGCCGATGACCCTGAAGGATCTGGCGCAACAATCCGACATGCCCGCCGCCAAGGCGCACCCTTACCTGGTCAGTTTCGGCAAGCTCGGGCTGGTCGAGCAGGATGCGGCCTCGTCACGCTACGAGCTTGGCCCGCTGGCCCTGCAGCTCGGGCTGACCTGCCTGCGCCGGCTCAACCCGGTTCGGCTCGGTTCCGCCGCTGCCACGACGCTGGCTGAAGACCTGCACCAGACCGTGGCACTGGCTGTCTGGGGCAACGCCGGGCCGACCATCGTGCACATCGAAGAGTCGTCGCACCCGATCCACATCAACATGCGCACCGGCACCGTCATGTCGCTGTTCAAAACAGCGACCGGGCGCGTGTTTGCTGCCTACCTGCCGGAGAAGGTGATCGAGCACTACATCGATACTGCCTCGCACCACTCCTATGCCTACCCGAAGAGCGACCTGCGCCCCTCATGGAAAGCAATGCAGAAGACGCTGAAGGAAATCCGCGCACACGGCATGGCCCAGGTCGTCAGCGAGCCGCTGCCCGGCATCAACGCACTTTCAGCCCCGGTCTTCGACCACGACGGCCACCTGGCACTGGTCGTCACCGTGCTCGGCCCGACCGCCCTGTTCGACCCCGATCTCGATGGCGACAACGCCGGCGCGCTGCGCCAGTGCTGTGCCGAGCTCTCGCATCGGCTCGGCTACGTGCCGGGTTGAAGACAAAGGCGCTCCG
>Ga0172380_10004906_pt1 | contig 16756 bp, 13 predicted proteins | sample Leawe162metaG_FD_119747 | JGI IMG/M metagenome (GOLD analysis project Ga0172380, IMG submission 119747) | Leachate microbial communities from a municipal landfill in Southern Ontario, Canada - Leachate well 162 metaG | ecosystem: Engineered > Solid waste > Landfill > Unclassified | place...
GGAGCGGCTTCCCACCGGCACGATGCGCTCCTTGCCACCCTTGCCCATAACCCGCACCGTCCCGCCGGCCAGATCGAGATCGCCGATATTCAGGCCGGTCAGTTCCGAGACCCTCAGCCCGCTGGAATAGAGCAACTCCAGGATGGCGCGATCGCGCCGGGCGAATTTTTCAGGATCCTTCGGTGCTTCCACCAGGGTGGTAACCTGATCGATGTCCAGGTGAAACGGCAGCCGGTTTTCCTTCTTTGGCGTGGCAATCAATTCAGCCGGGTTTTTGGCCAGGATGCTGCGGCGCAGTAGATATTTGAAAAAGGTGCGAATGGCGGCCAGTTTCCTGCCAAGGGTGCTTTTTTGGGAATTTTTGCCCAACATGGCCAGGAACCGCCGCAGCAGCAGATGGTCCACCTCCCCGGCCGTGGCCTCCTCGCCCATTTCGCGGGTGATAAAGCGCGATAGTTGCTCCAGGTCGTTGCGATAGGCCGCCAGGGTGTGGGGCGAAAGGTTACGCTCCGTTTCCAGGTAACTGCAAAAGGCGTGGATCTGATCGGCAAGCCGCTCCATCACACTTACTCGAACGGTGGCAGCCCGCTTTTCAGCAGCCAGCCCTTCTTGCCATTGTTTTTGTCATAACTCCATTGCTGCTGGTAGGTTAGGGTCTTGATCCGGTTGGAAGGCAGGATGTAGTAGTCGAATTCGGTCATAACCGAGGCGCTGCCCTTGTCGGGCAGGCATTCGGAGGTTAGGATGCGGTAGTCGGTGATGGTGACGCTTTTCTTCCTCATCTCCTCGGCGGATTTCATGAAGGCCTCCCGCAGATCCGGTTCCATGTAGGTCATGCCGGCCGCTTCCACCTCCTGCCAGCGCAACATCTGATTGTACCCCTTCACGCTTTTCTCGAATTCCTCCCTGATAGCCGTGTTGGTGGCACAGGCGCCCAGCAGCAGGCAGCAGAGCAGAAGTAAGCCCGACTTCGCTAATCTCGTCATGGGTGTTCCCTTTCCAGTGTATGGATATGGTCAATCAACTCCAGGGCCAGCTCGTATTTTCCAAATGGCGGGATCAGGTAGTAGCCGCCGGCAACGCTAAAGGTCGCCTCGATAAACTCCTTGGCAACGGCCAACCCTTCCCGTATGCCGGCCTCTTTCTCCAGTCCCTTCATGCGGGCGCGAATATGGTCCGGCACAATGATACCGGGAACTTCGTTGTGCAGGTATTCGGCATTGCGTTCGCTGACCAAAGGCATGATCCCGGGCAGGAGCGGGATGTTGCAATCGCGGGTCAGCTTGAGCGCTTCGAAGAACAGGGCCGGATCATAGATTGGCTGACTCTGGGCAAAGACCGCGCCGTTGGCCACCTTCCGGCGCAGCCGGTCGGCCTGCAGGGCCATATTATTGGTGTTGGGGTTGAATGCGGCGCCAATGGTAAAGCCGGTCCCGTGGCCAATTGGGTTGGCATTGGCGTTGACCCCGCGGTTCAGGTCGGCCAACAGCTTGATCAGGGTGAAGGAATGCAGGTCAAAAACCGATTTGGCATCGGCATGGTCCCCCATGCTGGCAGGATCGCCGGTCACCGCCAGGATGGAGCGGATGCCAAGGAGGCTGGCCCCCATCAGGTCGGATTGCATACCGATGAGATTGCGGTCCCTGCCGGTGATGTGGATGATGACCTCTATGCCGACTTCATGCTGGATGATGCTCCCCAGGGCAATGTTCCCCATTCTCGGACGGGCCAGGGGATTCTCGGCCAGGTTGATGGCATCGGCCCCGGCTTCTTTCAAGCGGCGGCTTCCCTCGATGATGCGCTTGCAATCCAGTCCCTTGGGCGGATCAAGCTCGACGGTGATGATCTTGCGCTTGCCCCACGTATCCAGGAAAGAGGTGGTTTTAAGGCGCTCCTCTTCCAAAGGTTCGGCGACCGACAGGTTGGGTGCCTTGGTCCGTGCCGCCGGGTGCCGTCCGGCCAAAGCCCCGGCAATGGCGGCGATATGGGCCGGCGTGGTGCCGCAGCAACCTCCGATCAGGTTTGCTCCAGCCTCGGCCATCTCCTGTGCCATGGCGGCAAAGTAGTCAGGCGTGGCCCGGTAGATGTAACGGCCGTCGCGGTATTCGGGAAAACCGCTGTTGGCGTAGGCGGTAATCGGCTTGGCGGTCAGGGCGGCCAGCCTGCGCACCACCTTGACCAGCTCCAGTGGCCCGGCCCCGCAATTGGCGCCGATCATGTCGGCACCGGCCGATTCCATGGCAGCGCAAAATTCCTCCACCGTGCTGCCGTCACCGCAGCGCCCCCCCTCCATGAAGGCCAGGGAAGCACTGACCGGCAGACCGGTTTCGCGGGCGGCCTTGACAGCGGCGGAGAGCTGCGCCAACGAGGCGAACGTCTCCAGCATCAGCAGGTCCACGCCCCCCTCTGCCAACGCCTGACACTGGAGGCGGAACACCGCCACCATCTCGTCACTGGTCAGCTCCAGCTCCGCTCCTTTGGGTCGCGCCAGGGGCCCGACCGAGCCGGCCACCAGGACGTCGGGGTGTCCTTGGGCCGCTTCGCGAGCGATTAAAGCACCGGCACGGTTGATCTCGGCGACCTTGTGCCCCAGTCCGATGGCCGCCAGTTTGGTGTAATTGGCGCCAAAGGTGTTGGTCTCGATGACCTGGGCGCCGGCAGCGATGTATTCTCGGGCCAGTTCCCGCACAAGGGTGGGCCGGACAAGATTCAGGTGCTCGAAATTGCTGTCAAGGCTGACGCCTTTGGCATAGAGCATGGTGCCGATTGCCCCGTCGCCGGTAAGAACCTCTGTTTTCAGTCGATCCAGGATGTTCATGGTATTTCTGCCTTGTCCCCTCATTGTGGCACCATTATCTGCTGTTGCCGGAATCCCCAAGATGGGATATAACTGCTCGTTACCTGTTTTTATTGCGTACTGGAGCTGTTCAATGCATGCACTTATTCAATGGCTGGTGCTGACCATCCGCGACATGGGCTACCCAGGCATCTTTCTGTTGATGGCCATGGAGAGCTCGATCATTCCCGTGCCGAGCGAGATGGTCATGCCGCCGGCCGGCTACCTGGCCTACCTGGGGCATATGAACCTGGTGGTCGCCATTCTGTGCGGCACCGCCGGAAGCCTGGTGGGCGCCTATATCAACTACTTTGCCTCCCACTACCTGGGAAGGCCGCTGATCCTCAAATACGGCAAATACGTGCTGATCCCGCCGGACAAGTTTGAACGGGTGGAACGTTTTTTCCTGCAACACGGTGAAATATCCACCTTTATAGGACGACTGCTGCCGGTTGTCAGGCATCTCATTTCCATCCCGGCCGGGTTGTCCGGTATGGGGCATCTCAAGTTTTCGTTTTACACGCTGGCAGGCGCCGGAATCTGGTGCAGCATCCTGACCGGGATCGGCTATGTTATTGGCGAGAATCAAGACCTGATCATGAAATATTCCCACAAGGCGTTGTTCTGGGTCATACTGTTCAGCATCGCCTTGGTCTCGGTCTACATCTGGTGGCACAAACGCCGCTCCTCCCTGGCTGTTATCCCCAATGATGCGAGGAAGACAAAACAAGTACCATGAGCCGCACAAATACAATGTGACATTAAAACGTAAAGCGACCCAGAAGGCAAAAGGAATTTTGATTTGCCGTCCGGTTCAGAGGAGCAAGCAATCATGCAGATGAAGCGCACAGGGCGCATCCACTATATCGCCGCTGAATTCGCCGGCCCGGCCTGCTCGGTCCAGGGCTTCACCACCCGGCACGAAGGGGTGTCAAGGCCTCCTTACAACTCGCTCAACCTGGGTACGAACACCCTTGATCAGGCCCACAGCGTGGAAGGAAACCGCAGCCTGCTGGCGCGCGCCTTTGATATCAGCCAGGAGGCTCTGGTCACGGTCAGGCAGATGCACGGCAGTGATATCCTGATCATTGATGAGCCCAATGAGGACTATAGCCATTTCCTGAGCCTGGAGAGTGATGCCATAATCACGAACCAACCTGGCGTGATGATCGGGATCTGCGTTGCCGACTGTGTGCCGATCCTGCTCCTGGATGCGGAGAAGCGGGTGGTTGCCGCGGTGCATGCCGGCTGGCAGGGGACAGCCGCAAAGCTGATTTCCAAGACCATTGCGGGCATGAATTCCATGTTCGACTGCAATCCTCAAAATTTGCAGGTTGCCATCGGTCCCAGCATCGGGAAATGCTGCTACGAAGTGGATGCCCCGATCAGACAGGCCTTTGTCCAGAGCGGGATCTCGTGGGACTCCTTTGCCGAACAGGCCGGTGTGGGTAAGTGGCGGCTTGATCTGGCGGCAGCCAACCGTGATATGCTGATCTCGGCAGGCGTTCCCGACGCTTCGATCCATATTTCCGAGATGTGCGTAAGCTGTCACCGGGAACTGTTCTTCTCCTACCGCAGGGATGGCGGAGATACTGGGCGGCAGATGGGCTTCATCATGCTGAGTTAGTATAGTTTATTGAGTTCATTGGAGTTCGTGGAGTTGGAGAGTCAAACTCATAAAACCCAATAAACTCATTAAACTCACTGACTCAATAACCAGGGGTAAACATGTTAGCTAAAGTCCTCAGTAGTGCCCTGACCGGTATCGATGCAATTCTGGTGGATGTGGAGGTTGATCTGACCCCTGGCCTGCCTGCCTTCGCAACCGTTGGCCTGCCGGATGGCGCGGTCAAGGAAAGCAAGGACCGGGTCAGGTCGGCACTCAAAAACTCCGGTTACGACTTTCCTGCCCGTCGCATTACCGCCAATCTGGCCCCGGCCGACATCAGAAAAGAAGGGGCCGCCTATGACCTCCCCATTTCCATCGGCATCCTGGCCGCCACCGGCGTGGTAAAGGAAGGGCGCCTGCGGGATTATCTCCTGTTGGGAGAACTCTCGCTGGATGGCACCCTCAAGGAGATTCGCGGTGCCCTTTCCATGGCGGTGACGGCAAAGCGGGCCGGCATGGCCGGCATCATCCTGCCGCTCGAAAACGCCCCTGAAGCTGCCGTGGTGGACGGACTCGATATCATCGGCGCCAGTACCCTTTCCCAGGTGGTGGAATTCCTCAATGACCGCGAAGGAATCGAGCCCTACCGCGTTGACCTGCAGGCCCTCTTCAGCAGCGGTTGCGAGTATGGCGAGGATTTCAACGAGGTCAAGGGCCAGGAGCACGCCAAGCGCGCCCTGGAGGTTGCCGCCAGTGGCGGGCACAATATTTTGATGATCGGGCCCCCGGGCTCGGGCAAGACCATGCTGGCCAGGCGCATACCGACCATCCTGCCGCGCATGTCCTTTGACGAAGCCATTGAGACCACCAAGGTCTTCAGTGTCAGCGGCCTGCTGGAGAAAGAACGGGCCCTGCTGGCGGTCAGGCCGTTTCGCAGCCCGCACCACACCATTTCCGATGTCGGCCTGATTGGCGGCGGCACGACACCCAAGCCGGGCGAGGTGTCCCTGGCCCACAACGGCGTCCTGTTCCTGGACGAACTGCCCGAGTTCAAAAAGAACGTCCTGGAGGTCCTGCGCCAACCCATCGAAGACGGCCGGGTGACCATCTCGCGCTCCCTGGTCTCCCTGACCTATCCGGCACGGGTCATGCTGGTGGCAGCCATGAACCCCTGTCCCTGCGGCTACCTTGCCGATCCGATCCACCCATGCACCTGCTCCCCCATTGCCATCCATCGTTACCGCTCCCGCATTTCCGGCCCGCTGCTGGACCGCATCGACATCCACATCGAGGTGCCTGCGGTCAAGTACCGCGATCTTGCTGATCGTAGCGAGACGGAAAGTTCGGCCGCCATCGCCCAACGGGTCGAGCGCTCCCGCGATCTCCAGCAGCAGCGTTACAGCGGCACCAAAATTCACTGCAATGCCCAGATGACGCCGCGTTACATCAAGAAATACTGCGAACTGGACGCCACCGGCAACCGGATGCTGGAAATGGTCACCGACCGCCTCGGCTTCTCGGCCCGCACCTACAACCGCATCCTCAAGGTGGCCCGTACCATCGCCGACCTGGAGGGGAGCGATTCAATTCATGAACAGCATATCGCCGAGGCGATCCAGTACCGGAGTCTCGATAGGAAGACGGCGTAACTTTTATAAACAGCTTATTCGAATTTTATTGGTCAGAAAGAATGGTTACGTCCATCATGCTGCGCATTTCTCATAAAAAATGTTATTAACGAATCACGTTTTCGTAGTAGGCTGATTCTGGCAAAGTGGAACCGGCGATTTTAGTCGCAATCACATCCAAAACCTGCCGGATCTGCTACGCTCGATCCAGCCTTGTAAATAAACGGAGCTCAAACGATGTCTGCAATCAATGACTCAATAATCAATCAAATGGCCGAGTGCATCGTTAAAGAGGTCAATCCGGTGCGAATTGTGCTTTTTGGGTCTGCGGCTCGCGGTCAGGGTCATGAAGATTCGGACGTTGATCTGCTGGTTATTGAGGATGCTCCGTTCGGTGCGGCTAGAAGCCGCTACCGTGAGACGGGGCGTATCAATCGTGCGCTTGCCGGTTTTGGTGTTGCAAAGGATGTCCTGGTCTATTCTATTGACGAGGTTGAACGCTGGCGCAATTCCGTAAATCATGTTGTTGCACATGCACTTCGTGAAGGGAGGGATCTGTATGTCCGACCATGATCATGCCCGCCAGATGCTTGTTATTGCCAGGCGAGATCTGAAGGCGCTTGGTGGTATGCTGGATTCGGATGTTTTTGCTTATGAAATATTTGGGTTTCATGCGCAACAAACAGCCGAAAAGGCACTGAAAGCATGGATTTCAGCACTTGGCGGGAAATACGGATTTACTCACGATATTGGTCTGCTTCTGGATTCATTAAAAACCCTTGGTGTGGATTGTTCCGCTTTTTCCGATCTTCCGGACTTGACCATTTTTTCGGTTCATTTCAGATATGACGATGCCGGCGATGATTGCGGTTTTCCGGAACGCGAAGAGTTGTTGGATAAGGTTGCCAGCCTTTTGGAACAGGTAGAACGGATCATTGGTCATGAGTGAAGATTGTGAATGATATGAAACTGGAGTAAAGCCGTAGCTTTTTTTTATTCCCCTGTTGATTTAGCAAAACCTCCCACCAATCATCCTGAAAAAATTATTTAACCGCCGATATACGCCGATAAATCAAAGATTTTGGGAAAAGCATGGTCTAACCCAAAAGGTGAATTGGTAATTGACTGTAAATCCAGGTTTTCTCTGCGTCCTTCGCTTAAAAGCGCCTATTTTTGGCGGCTTATCCGGCGGTACAACTGCCGTTTACCGGTTAATATGGGGGATGTCCCTGATTTCCCCATAACCATCCTCATTGCATAAGTGGCAACATTGCATGCCTTGCAGGGTCTGGTTTTGCTATCGCCACTTTCCACAACAAAAAAGCCGGACTGCTCTGGTGCAACCGTAACGGTGGTTGCATCCGGCAATCCGGCCAGCTTGGGTGTTATGAAGTTGATGGATGGGTGGTGCGTGGAACCCAAGTTCCGTGGACTTTCCGTCCCCTGATCTCTCAGGGTTTAGCAAATTATGTTTTTCTAATTTAACAGAGAATAAACCCTTGTCGACGAGTAGCATGAAAAATATTTCATATTTTGATGGGGTAATGTCAGGAGATGGCGGACCAGCTTTTGCAGTTTTGTCGCCAGGCCCCGTATTCTCTTTGTGTTAGGCGTAAGAGCTGATCTGGATGGTTGTAATATGCTCGAGGAGAGGAAATCTAGTACCGGAGTCTGGATTAGAGGGAGGGGTAGGCTTTTTGCAAAGTTATCCCCATAGCTTCTCCGGGATACGCGGGACGAATCGGTCTGTGTCTATTAAGGATTACACCGTCTTCAAACATCGGATCGTTCCTTCGCAGCGCTGTTCAATCAACGTCATTATTTTATCCAGTACGCTGTGATGATTACCCTCTGCCTCAAAAACTGCGATTGTTTTTGCTGCAAGATCGGGCAATCGCTGTGCGATATTCAGAACACGCTTTTTAACCTGTGCCGGCGACAGATCTGCTTCTACAGCAAAACGCTCCCAATGCCGCGCCTGTACTTCACTGAATTTATATTTGCGGCCGATTTTCATCGCCATCTTGTCCGTCAGATCCTGATAAACCGCCGTGGACAGCACGTCGTAAATTGGTGCCAGCGCGATTCCCCGTGTTGAGTAGAGCATAGAAAAATTCTTTCCGTGGGCATCGTGATTGCCTATCAGGGCATTGAAAATCACAAAATCCAGTAGTTTCAGGATCTGTGGTGCACTCGGTCTCGTTGCCCGGCGCAATAGCTCAAATGCCTGCGATAGATCCGGCCCGCCTTCGTTCTGATATTTGTATTCCGGAGCTACTGCCAGAGCCTGGCAAAAGTCCTCCTGATGCAAACGCATTAAACGCCCATCTGCTGTCACCTGCCGATCATAGCGTTCCACAAGCAAATACTGCCGGTCGCTGATACGGCGAATCTCCGCCTTGACGGCATCAAACATTAGATCGTTGGCCAGGGCCAGGCAAAAACCTTCATTGAAGACACTTCCCTCCACACCGGCAATTGCTGGTTTGAGAATATGCGAACTGGGAGAGTTGAACAGTGGTAACCCGATACGATCACCTTGAGCAACCACAGGGAGCTTGTCCTGTGCGCCCGCCAGAGACAGCCGTAATCCTTCTTCACCGGCGAGCATCGGACGTTTTGGCATTTCATCGAGAAGGCGTAAAAGCTCCACTTCATCCAACCAGCGTACGAGATCGCGATTGTCTTGAGCTTGTGGCATTTGCCCGGGCTCCAACAAAGTCACGGCACCGGCGCATTCGCCACCAATGCCATCAAGTAAAGCAAAGTCGTTCTGTCTTGAAACGTGAAGAGTCTGGGCGATTAACTTGCGCTTGTCTCCTTCTGGTAAAAGCCCTGCAAAAAATGGACGGGTGGCACGATCATCAAACACTTCTGCCTGAAGAGGTAGTGATTGCGATAATGGGATCGAATTATTCGTATTCAGCCAATCACTCACATAGGAAAAGCTCAAGCGGCCATCAATCTGTGACAATGTACCTATGTGTGTCCCATACAGCCAGACACTCAGTTGACGAGTCATGATCTAATCCTCCGTACCGTTATCCAGGCCTTCAACACACAGGTTCCCGCCCAGCGCATGCAGCACGCGGAGAACGTTTTCCAAGCGGAGTGTTGGTTTGCCGGCTTCCAGTTCAACAATGAAACGCACACCCACACCTGAAGCCAGAGCCAGCTGTGGTTGCGTTAAGCCCAGACGTTTGCGTGCGGTTCGTGCTGCCAGGCCAAGTGAAATTGGAGTGTCTATTTTTGTCATCATAAATATTTCCCCTTCGGGAATTATTACTCCAATAATTGCATAACGCAAGGTGAATATCCTGATCGGGAAATAACAGGGGAGATAGCTCAAACACAGCGCTGCCTTTACCGAACGGGAAATTTTTTGCCAGATGTCTGTAGTAGATAAATTCAAAAAAGGCGACCTGTTATCGAGGCCTTCTACCGGATGTAAAGCTTAGAATTGGAATTCAGGAATGTTTAATGAAACCCTGCTGCTCCAGAAACATTTCGATCTTTTTCCGGTTCTTCTGGAAGGGATTATGTCGGCCACTCAACCAATCTGACAGTTGTTCTGGATCGCGCCCCATAGCCTCACCCAGATGATCAAGGTTCATCCCCATCGCTCTCTTATACCATGCAAGCCGCCCCACAGTGTCATCCGGGCACTATAACCATTGAGGAAACAGTTTCATCCCCACCATAATCTGCGTTCTTTCAACTTGTACTGCCAAATAAATGATGTTATTTTGCAGTTCATGCTAACAACAGCCATACAACAACACAAAATCGAGCGTGACCGCACCCTGACGGCAACGTCTGTTCCCCGTGAATTATTGAAAAAGTCGCTGCCGCAGATGGAGAGTAGCCTGATCAAGGTCATTACCGGGCCGCGCCGCGCCGGTAAGTCGGTTTTTGCATTTCAGCTGCTGCGAGGGTGTGACTTTGGCTACATCAACTTTGACGATGAACGGTTGACCGGGCTGGTCGATTTTGACGAACTGATGAGTTCCGTGGTTGCCGTCTACGGGGGAGTGACCACGCTGCTGTTTGACGAAATCCAGAATGTTCCGTCATGGGAGCTGATCGTCAACCGCTTGCAGCGACAGGGATACAATCTGGTAATCACCGGTTCCAACGCGCACCTGCTCAGCCGTGAGCTTGGCACTCATCTGACCGGTCGTTACCTTGAGTTCCGCCTGCTCCCCTTTTCATTTCGCGAGTACTTGGCAGCCAAGGATGCCGACCCGGCAGATGAGCCGATGGTTCAACATCACTTTACCGCCTGGCTCCATACCGGTGGATATCCCGAAGTAGTGGTCAACAACACCCCCTTGGAAACCTATCTTCCGACCCTGTTCGACAGCATCCTGTTCAAGGACATCGTTCGGCGCTACCGGGTTAAATATCCGCAAAAAATTCATGAGCTGGCCCATTATCTCACCACCAACCATTCGTGCGAGTACACCTGCAACGCCCTCAAGGGGGCGCTCGGCTTCCGCAGTGTCCATACCGTGGAGAATTATGTCGCCTATCTGGCGGAATCGTTTCTCTTCTTTCCGGTGGAACGGTATTCCATCAAGCTGAAGGAACTTCTGAAAGCTCCGCGCAAGGGGTACGCCATTGACCTGGGGCTGATCGAAGCGATCAAATTCAAGCAGCAGTCCGACACCGGCCGTTTGCTGGAAAATGCTGTGGCCATCGAGCTGTTCCGCCAGGGTGCGGATTTTTACACCTACAAGAGTGCTGGCGGCAAAGAGACCGATTTCGTCATCCGCAACGGTATCACCACCAGCGAACTGATCCAGGTGACCCTCGAAACTACCTCACCAAAGACCCTGAAACGGGAGATGAGCGGCATACTGGCCGCGGCACGTGAGTTGTCATGTTCACAACTCACGGTACTGACCGGCAATGAAACCTGGGAGAAGAGCGATGGTGGCCTGACGGTCAGGGCGTTGCCGGTCTGGAAGTGGTTGTTGATGCGGGAAATATAATCAGAGAGGCCCGACATGCACATGCCTGAGCAATTTATTGACGATTACCGGACATTATCTCCGTCCGAACAGCATATCCTGCAGATTCTGGCTTTTTTTATGGCGCCGATATCCCGCACGACGCTTTCACTCTGCCTGCATAAGGCCAAGATCAGGATTGAACCCGGTAGAGCAATCTCTGTACAGGCTTTGACTCCGATACTGGACAAACTGCGGGAAAAGCTGCTTGTATTTGAAACAGAGGGTGGTTTTCTCTGCCAAAGCCCGTTGCAGCAATCGCTGATCCGGCAGGTTGAACAGGACGGCAACTTTGAACTGTTTGCTTCGGCTGTCAAGCCGCATATCACCTGCAACTATTATAAGGGGCCCAACCAATGCCTTCAGGACCTGCGGCTGGCAATCCATCTGCGCAATGAAGCGGAAGTACAACGCATCCTCGACTACTATTATAAATACTATTCTTACGAACTGAAACGGAGCGATCCCTTTTCCACCATTTTCCCGGAACCGCTTGATTCGGCCTTTATCATCACCCTGCCAGCCCCTTTGCAGTTCACCATTCTTGTCCCACTGACAGCGAGATCGTTCACAACCCTGCTCCCTTCTTCAGCCTTTGATGTCCTGGAAACGGTCGTTTCAACGAGCACGGATGTGCCGCTTTCCGGCAACTATTATCATATATTTTACCTGATGCTGCGTGGCCGACTGAATGATGCCGGGAGTGCGATTGAAAAACTCGGGCAGGAGGCAATTCCGGAGTTGGCCGGGATGCTGGCGATGCTGCGTGGCGACGACGACAGTGCGATTGCCCTGTTTGACAAAGGAATTGTGCGAATAAAAAAGAATACCGGCAAGCGGAAGGTATTTTTTGCAAGTATGGCAGGCGTTTTTTACCTGCTATCACTGCTTCGGAGCGCCCGTCATGATCACCTGAAGACAGCGGTTGAACTTACCGAGATTGCCCTTAAACAGCAGGAACACCCGCAACGATACATTTTCTGGCTCCTTAATCGCTACGCTGAAGTCCGCTTGGGAAACAATCGCCTCAAAAAAGAACTTGAAGATGCGTGTCGTCAGGAATATGAGCTGGAACCACTGTCCCTTCTGGTACGCAGCTTGATCGCTTTGTGGCTGAAACTTCCGCTAATTCCGGTGCATAGCAAAACATTGAGCCGGATCAGCAATGATGCCAGAACGTCCGGATTCTTCTGGATTGCCGCTGAAACGGCGCTTGTAAGGAAATCGCTTCTTCCCGAAGTGAAACACGACACCGCCTGGGCGGAGCAACTCTGCGGCGAGGAGCGGCTTGTCAGTCTCTCGGGAACCACGGTGAGCGGCAATGACTGGGAGCGTTCACTCAAAGCGCTTCTTTCAATCGGCTCTTCAGATATCTCATCAAAAGAGACCGTACAGAAACAGTCCCGCCTGCTCTGGTTCCTGTCCGGAAAAGAAACAAACCTGGGCATTCAGCCAGTTGAACAGAAACAGACTGCCAAAGGGTGGACAGGTGGACGCAATGCTGCATTGAAGCGGTTGTTTGAGGAGAATGGCAAACTTGATTTTCTGACGCCGCAGGACAGGAAAATCGTCGCCTGCATCCGTAAAGAGCGCGGCTACGGCTATTACTCCCCAATAACCTACGAGTTTGACACGATTAAGGCCATTCGCGCCATGATCGACCATCCGCTGGTATTCAACTATTCGCATAACGATGAACCGGTAACCGTGAGCAAGGGGGTTTTTACCCTGGAGGTCCTGCGCAAGAAGGGCAATCTGCTCGTTACCTTGTCACCGCTGCCGGACAACGATGGATCGCCTTTTTTGCGCTGGGAGGGAACTTCGCGCCTGATACTGTTTGAACCGACGGCGGAACAGCGGCGCATTGCTGCAATTATTGGCGAAGGTCTCACCATTCCCGAAACAGGTGAAAAGCAGATAGCGTCTGCGATTACCGCTATTTCTCCCCATGTCGTCATTCACTCCGATGTGGCGGGAGATGTTGCCGCCGGTGCTGAATCCATTGACGCTGACAGCCGTATATACATCCTGCTGCGTCCATCCGGTGAGGGGGTCAGCGTCGAGCTGCGCATTCGTCCTTTTGGAGAGCATGGCCCAACGTTTCCACCAGTACGGGGCGGCGCAACCCTTATCGCCCAGGTTCAAGGGAAAAAACTGCAATGCCTCCGTGACCGGAAACGCGAACAGACACATCTCGAAATGCTGCTGAATATATGCAGCACCTTTGACCTTTACGAATGTCACGATGAAGTTTGGAGGATTGATAATCCTGAAGGGACGCTGGAGCTTCTGGAGGAACTGCACGAGGCTATGACGACTGCAACCGAGGCCTTTGTCATGCAGTGGCCGGAAGGGGAACGGTTCAAACTGCGCGGAGCGGCATCGTGGGAGCGGCTCAAGCTGTCGGTTCACTCCGGCAAGGAGTGGTTTTCACTGGAGGGGGAAGTGCCGGTTTCGGAAGACGAGGTCATCTCTCTACAACGCCTGATGGAGCTTATGGAAACCGGCAAGGGGCGCTTTATTCAGCTTGCGGAAGGGGAATTTCTGGCGTTTTCCGATGAATTCAGAAGGCGTCTTGATGACCTGCGGCGAGTTATGGATCGTCATGGCAAGGAGCAGCGTTTTCACCCGCTGGCCGCGCCATTGGTTGATGAAGCCCTGGACGGTGTGGGGGGTATCAAGGGTGATAAAAACTGGAAGTCTACCCTGGCACGTTTCCGCGAAGCTGAAGCGTTGCAGCCTCTTCTTCCAACCACTCTTCAGGCAGAACTGCGTGACTATCAGCTCGCTGGCTTTGACTGGCTGAGTCGTTTGGCGCACTGGGGCGTGGGCGCATGCCTGGCGGATGACATGGGGCTGGGGAAGACCATTCAGACCCTGGCGCTGTTGATCAACCGCGCCCCTTCCGGGCCATCACTGGTGCTGGCGCCCACCTCGGTCTGTCTCAACTGGGAAAGCGAAACCGCCCGTTTCGCCCCGACTCTCAACACTCGTATCTTCGGCTCAGGCAACAGAAAAGCGTTTATCGAATCTCTGCAACCTTTTGATCTGGTTATCTGTAGCTACACTCTCTTCCAGCAGGAATCAGAGTTGCTGAATTCGGTACAATGGCAAACCGCTGTGCTGGATGAAGCCCAGGCGATCAAGAACATGACCACCAAGCGCTCTCAGGCCGCCATGCAGATCAACGCCCGGTTCCGTATCGCCACCACCGGCACCCCGGTGGAAAACCGCTTGGACGAACTATGGAACCTGTTCCGTTTCTTAAATCCAGGCCTGCTCGGCTCCCACAAGAGCTTCACCGAACGCTTCGCCACCCCGATTGAGCGCGATCGGGACAAACCGGCGCGAACACTGCTGAAAAAGCTGATTCGCCCCTTCATCCTGCGCCGTACCAAGAGTCAGGTCTTGCAGGAGTTGCCTCCCCGCACCGATATCGTTCACCGCGTGGAGCTTTCCGGCGAAGAAGCGGCATTCTACGAAGCATTGCGCAGAAAAGCGCTGGATAACCTGAGCGGAGCAGCCGAAGGACAAACACCGGGCGAGCGCCAGATTCGCATCCTGGCCGAGATCATGCGGCTGCGCCGGGCCTGCTGCAACCCGCAACTGGTACTGCCGGAATGTAACATCTTCAGCGCCAAACTGGCAGCCTTCCGAGAAATAGTGGAGGAACTGCGTGAAAACGGCCACCGCGCGCTGGTGTTCAGCCAGTTTGTCGATCATCTCTCGATTCTGCGCAAAGAGCTGGACAAAGACAACATCGCCTACCAGTACCTGGACGGTTCAACCCCGGCAAAGGAGCGCCAGAACAGTGTCTCCGCCTTCCAGTCCGGCCAGGGAGAGCTGTTCCTGATAAGTCTTAAAGCCGGTGGAGTTGGCCTAAACCTGACCGCTGCCGATTACGTCATCCATATGGATCCCTGGTGGAACCCGGCGGTGGAGGATCAGGCATCCGACCGCGCCCACCGCATCGGCCAACTACGACCGGTCACGGTCTACCGCCTGGTTGCAGCAAACACGATTGAGGAAAAGATAGTATCCCTGCATGGCCAGAAGCGAGATCTGGCCGATTCGTTGCTGGAAGGGGCAGAAACTGCGGCGCGGGTGTCGGCGGATGATCTGCTGGAATTGCTGAGAGAATCGCAGGAGATAGTTTGACGCCTGAAGCGAACTGGACGCCAGCGGCAACCGGATGCTGGAGATGGTCACCGACCGCCTCGGCTTTTCGGCCCGCACCTACAACCGCATCCTCAAGGTGGCCCGTACCATCGCCGACCTGGAGGAAAGCGAGCAGATCCACGAGCAGCACATTGCCGAGGCGATCCAGTACCGGAGCCTGGATCGGAAGACGATTTGAAAGTTCGGTAGCAGCGTCACTGGTTCCATCGTACATCCCCTATCTGGCTGCCAAGTTGCTGACTTATGAACCGCGTCTGGCACTGCCGCGTCTCATAAGCTGGATATTTGTCCCTCCGCAGAACCATTCTTGAGTTATTCCGGCAAATACGATTAGCTGGCTGCTGGTCACGGCTGATGTTTGGAATTGTTTGACCCTCGGCCGCATTAGGTGTATTTCGAACTTTGGCTTGGCGGGAGTAGTGTGCAGTAGAGTGTCTGCAAATCTTATGTAACAACCGGAAAGAATCGCAAAATGAGACAAACATCGATAATTTTATTAGGTTTTGTTGTGGCATTACTTATTACCGCCTGCACGGCAAAAAAAGACAAACCCAAGGCCAAACTGCCCGTGCCGGTAAAGGTGGCGCAGGCTCAGCAAAAGGATGTGCCGGTCCAGGTCAAGGCCATCGGCAATATCGAGGCCTATACCAGCGTTGCCATAAAGTCACAGGTCAGCGGCCAGATCGCCCGGGTCCACTTCACCGAGGGGAGCGATGTGGCAAAGGGGGCTCTGCTGGTCACCATCGCCCCGGAAACGTTCCAGGCAACCGTGAGCCAATGTGAGGCCACGCTGGCCAAGGATCAGGCCCAAGCCAGATACGCCAGGGATCAGGCCGATCGTTACTCAGGACTGTTGAAGGAGGGCATCGTTACCCGGGACCAATATGATTCGTTGCAATCCAATGCCGAATCATTGGCCGCTACCCTGGCCGCCGACCGTGCCGCTGTCAAAAGCGCCAAAATCCAGCTCGGCTATTGTTCCATCCGGTCGCCGATCTCCGGCCGGACCGGTACTGTTGCCTTGCAACCGGGCAACCTGGTGAAGGCCAACGACCTGGCGATCGTGACGGTAAATCAACTGAGCCCGATCTATGTCACCTTTTCCCTCCCGGAAAAACGGCTGGCGGAAATAAAGCGGGCCATGGCCGCCGGCCAACTAAAGATCGAGGCCGTCATCCCCAACGAGCCGGGAAGCAGCGAGGCCGGGACGATCAGCTTCCTGGATAACGCCGTGAATCCGGCCACCGGCACGATCAAGCTCAAGGGTGTTTTTGCCAACAAGTCCAGGAAACTCTGGCCGGGCCAGTTTACCGATGTGCTGATAACACTCGCCTCCCGGCAGAATGCCGTGGTTGTCCCGACCCAGGCCATCCAGACCAGCCAGCAGGGGGAATTTGTCTATGTGGTAAAGCCGGACAACAGCGTGGAGATGCGCCCGGTGACCGCTGCCGTGGCAGCGGGTGCGGAGACGGTCATCGAAAAGGGGCTGGCA
>Ga0172380_10004907_pt1 | contig 16754 bp, 23 predicted proteins | sample Leawe162metaG_FD_119747 | JGI IMG/M metagenome (GOLD analysis project Ga0172380, IMG submission 119747) | Leachate microbial communities from a municipal landfill in Southern Ontario, Canada - Leachate well 162 metaG | ecosystem: Engineered > Solid waste > Landfill > Unclassified | place...
TAGATTTTATATAGATGATACGTGTGATAAAAATCTAATCGATTCAATAGTTGAGACCGATGTAGTTGAGAAAGTATTAGTTAAGAGTAAAGACTCATTCCATGGTATGTTTTGGAGATTTTGGGCAATTGATGACCCAACTGTGGAATTAGTGCTTATTCGTGATACTGATTCTCGAATAAGTCAACGTGAAGTAGCTGCTATTAATGAATGGGTAAATTCAGATATGAACTTTAGTATTATGAGGGACCACTTATATCACACAGTGCCTATTCTTGGTGGGATGTGGGGTTGTAAGGGAGAGACCTTACGTAATTTAAATATAACGGAGAAAGTAAAAGAGTGGAATCAGTATAGTCGAAAAGGAATTGACCAGGATTTTCTAAGTAAAGTAATTTATCCATTAGTTAAAGATAATGCCATGGTACATGATGAATTTTTCCAATATGATGCCCAAGCAAGACCATTTCCTATACAACGTACTAACTACGAGTTTGTTGGTGAAATCTATGATGAAAATGATAACAGAAACCCGGAGCATTGGAAAATTATTAGAGATGTATTATGATAATAGATTATGTAGTTATATCAGCAGATGATAATCCAATGTACTTAGATTTCTATCCAATTGTTGCTAAACGATGGAATGAAATCGGAATCAAAGTTATTATGCTTCATCTATCAAGCGAAGACTCGGAAGAAGTAAATGAATATGGGATTTATCGAAAAATAAAGAAAAATGATAATATCAGCAGTGGGTTACAATCACAAGTAGCTAGATTATATGCATCTGTCTTGTATCCAGAGTATAACTTACTCATGTCAGATATAGATATGTTACCAGTAAACAAAGATTATTTTATTGATGGTGCATCTGATATTAACTTAGATGAGATATTCATTTATAGTGGACAACCATACAGTGATGTTCCTTTTTTTCCAATGTGTTATATTCTAGCAAGAGGACTTGTTTTATCAGAAGCATTGGGGATTAAATCAATGACATTCAATACATATATCGAACTATTGATGAATAAATATAATAATGCATGGAATACAGATGAGAACTTTATGTATGACCAGATTATTAAGTGGAGTGGATTTAGCCAAAAAGTTATTATTGCTAAGGATAGAAATTTTAGCAGAAGAATAGATAGAGGAAACTGGTATTATCAATTAGATAAATTAAAAAATGGTTACTATATAGACTCTCATTTACTTAGACCATATTCACAGAATCGTGAAAAAATAGATACACTAATAAAAGACATTTCATGAAGATATTAATTATACAAGAAGCTGGTAGACACATAGCTAATAAAGACTTCAGAGAAGCACTCAACTTACACAGAGCACTCACAAGAATCGGTGTTGATTCAGTCGTCTGGGGATTAAACTACCCAAACTTCTCTATACCATTTGATGTAATTTCTAAAGATTGTGATGCAGTATTATTACTGGAAAATTATGAAATTAATAATTGGGTCCCCGATTTATCTACGTTTGATAAATTAAAAATGTTCTGGTCAATTGATTCACATTGTGTTCTCACACAGCATATAAATACATGTAATCGAAATAATATAGATATTGTTCTAAATGCAATTGAATCACACCAAGTCTTCTTCCCAAATCAAAAAACATATTATTTTCCAAATGCATACCCAGATGACTTGATATATCCCATGGATAATATTGAGAAAACAATTAATTTAGGATTCTGTGGAAATAAATTAAACCGTGGCAGTTGGCTTACAGAGTTAAGTAATAAATTGGGACTTAGAGTAGATGAGATGGTTATCGGGAATGATATGGTTAAGGCTATAAATTCATATAAGATTCATTTCAATCGGAATATATCGGAGGATTTAAATTATCGGACATTTGAAACGCTTGGATGCCGAACATTACTATTCACTAACTTAACCGAGAATGTTGATAAATTATTTAATATAGGCGAACATTTGATTATATATAATTCAATGGAAGATTTTATAGATAAATATAATGATATTATTAATGACCCTGTTCGAATGAATCATATCGCAGAATCCGGATATAACTATGTTAAATCAAATCACACATTTGTTAATAGAGCACAAAAACTAGTAGAAATTATAAACTATGCTAAATAATTATTTTGATAAGATATATCTTCTTAATTTAGATAGAAGGACTGATAGGATGATTAAATGCAGCGATGCTATCGAAAGTAATAATATTATATATGAGCGGTTTTCAGCCATAGATGGTGTTAGTTTAAATCTGAATGATTATGGTATAACAGATTCATCTCATAATAAAAACGATTTAGGATGTTTACTTAGCCATTTATCAATTTTAAAAGATATTAAGAAAAACAGTTATGATAATGTTCTAATCCTGGAAGATGATTTCGAACTATGTATGGACTTCAATAAGTTATTACCAATATACATGGACCAACTACCAAGTGATTGGCAGTGGTTATATTTTGGTGGCTCTAATTTTGAAGACCCGGATAAAGTAACTGAAAATATTTATAAAGTAAAAAGAACCCTAACAACCCACGCATATGCCGTTAGAAAAGAGATTGTATATGATTTAATTAATATACTAGAATCCAATTTAACTAGTTCAGTTGATTCAGCATTAAGTATTATTCAGAAAAAGTTCAAGACCTATATCACAATTCCACATCTGATATATCAACAAGTTGGATATTCAGATATTCAGCACAAGGAAGTAGATTATCTAGGTATTCGATATAGTAAATTAAATGTAAATAAGAGCTGATGCGAATTAATATGATTGGTGGTGGGTTTCAACATGAAATATGTTCATCTGCCTTGAATAAGAATCAGTATGTAGAATGGGTCAAAGATGGTAGTTCTAATATTTCTTTTTATATAGACAATGCTATTAGATATATTAATATTGACTCAAGAACTAAGAATTACGCCTGGTTGATGGAGTCAAGTACCATTATAGGAGATTTGATAAAGGATGTAGTTGATAATATAGAATTCTATAAAAATAAATTCGAATATATATTCACGCATGATAAACGATTACTTAGTATAGATTCTGTTTTTAAATATGCTATACCGAATGCAAAACCATGGATACGTAAGAAAGAGATTTATAATAAAACTAAGAATGTTTCTATAATAGTTTCTAATAAAAGTGGTAGACCTGGTTATGAATTTAGGTTAAACTATTTAAATAAGATTCGTAATAATCCACAAGTAGAGCATTTTGGTAGAGGGTTTATTAATGAATTACCCTGGGTATATGAAGAGGGTGGTGTCATGGAGTCAGGCAAACTACTAGGACTTAGGGATTATAGATTCTCATTTGCATTTGAAAATGATAATTATGATTCAGCTTTCTGTGAAAAGCTAACGGATTGTTTCGCTACCGGAACAGTACCTATATTTTGGGGGAATCCAAACATAGGAGATTTCTTCGATTTAGATGGAATTATAATATTTGATGATGATTTAGATATATCTACATTAACAGAGGAACTGTACCTAAGTAAACAAAAATCAATTTTACATAATTTTAATTCAGCAATTAATCTTCCAAGTGCGGAAGATTACATATATTTGACATATTTAAAATAATTACATGATTGCAAAAGAATTAATAAGAAATATTCAATTATATAAGCTTGGGTTGGGTGATTTGAATATTAACGAGAAACGTATTTACAAACATCTAAAAGTAAATGTTTCAGAATTATCATGTTTTGAAGATGATGATAACCCAGGATGTTTATTCTTTGGTGACACACCTAATCATACTATAATCATGTATAATGTTGTAACCAAAGAGTTGAATATCTTATTTGATAATGTATGTGATTATCTCATAAATATCATGGATATGGAAATTACTGAAAGTAAGATATTGGTAGAATCGTGGCTCAAACTCACCTTAGACATGAACCCAAAATCCATATACTATCTTATATAATAATTTATTATACTCTGAACCATAAAACATGAACATAAAAATAATTATAAGAAATATTCAATTATATAAGCTTGGGTTGGGTGATTTGAATGCCGATGAGAAAAGTATTTATAAATATCTAAAAGAAAATGTGTCAGGATTAAATAAATATACTATACCAACAGATGACATTACTTTTTTTGGCAAAACAGAGGATTTAATTATATTTAGTTATGATTCAAATAATGAATGGGTATATTTATTATCTAAATCAGTTTGGTCATTTTTAACATATATGAAACATATCAACAACAAGAATATTAGTGAGTTGTTGACTTGGTGGTTTAGTTTAACATTGAACTTGAATATAAAAAATGTTAAATTAACTCATGTTGGTCACTTCGAATAATTAATATTATATATACTTACATGACCAAAATTTTAACTTACAATGAACATAAAAATAATTATAAGAAATATTCAATTATATAGACTTGGAATAGGTAAGCTAGATAGTCATGAAGAGATACTTTATACATTTTTACTAAATACACTATCAGACTTGAGGGAATTACATGTCAAAAACCCATTCAGCCCTGATAGTTTATATTTTGCAAAAACAGAGGATGAAGTTATATTTAGGTATGATTCAAATAGTGAAATCATATATATATTGTCTGAGCAAGTTTGGTCATTCTTATCAAGTACGATTTATATTAATGATATGTATATTAAAGTATTGTTGGGTTGGTGGTTTAACTTAACACTAAACATTAAATCAAAATATATCCGATTCAATTATATAGCTTACTAGATTATATATGTATATACAACCAAAATTTTAACTTACAATGAACATAGAAATAATTATGCGGAATTTCCAATTATATAAGCTCGGTGTGGGTGACTTGAATAATAAGGAAAAAAAGATTTATAACTACCTAAAAGAGAATTTATCAGAACTATCGTGTTTCGAAGATGAGGATAATCCGGGTGTTTCCTTATTTGGTAAAGACAGAACTGGGATTCTATTCAAATATGATTCAAAAAAAGAGTATTTATATATTTCATATAACGATGTATGTGAGTTTTTAATAGAAGAAATGGGTATAGGAATCATTGGTAGTAAAGAACTAGTAGACTCATGGATTGACCTCACATTTGATTTAAGAATAAAGCGTATATACTCTATATATGCATTTTCGTCATATTTATGGAAGAAATAAGTATAGAAATTTTTATAAGGAATATTCAATTATATAGACTTGGAATAGGTATTTTAGATAGTTATGAAAAAATGATTTATGAATATTTAATAACTCATTTATCAGAACTCCCATGCTTTGAAGATGAAAAAAATACAACGTGGTCATCATTTGGTAAAACAGAAAATAAGATTGTATTTAAATATAATTCTAATAACCAATATATCTATTTAGTAGACAATTTAACTTGGTGGTTTTTTTCAACAATCATACATCTGAGTGTTATAGATACTAAATCATTGTTGTTTTGGTGGTTTAGTCTAAGTTTAGACTTAAAACTAAAAGGTATCCGAATAGAATGTCTCGAACTATGAGACTATAAAATTAAAACTCACATGAATACGCAAATATTTATAAGAAATATCCAACTATACAAACTTGGTCTGACTGATTTAGACACCCTGGAAAAGGAGGTCTATGATTTTATATTAATTAATCTATCTGACTTATTATGTTTCGAAGATGAGGATTATCCAGAATGTTTATTTTTAGGAAGAAATAGTGATGAAGTTATAATCATCTATTATAATAAAAGAACAGAGTTTTTATATATCACATGCAGTGTCATATGGGATTTTTTTATAGATAAGATGAAAGCGAATAGAAGTGAGATTAAATCATTAGTTCAATGGTGGGCTAAAAACAGCTTGGGTGTAGACCCGACATGTGTCAACTTTATGTATTTTGATAAATTAACCATGGCTGGGTTTAATATAAAACCGGTGAGAAGTAAGACATTTCTAGGTATTTAAATATATATGAATATAGAAGCAACTATAAGAAGCCTTAAACTATATAGACTGGGTATAGGTATTTTAGAAGGTGATGAGAAAATTATTTATGGACATTTGGTGAAAAACTTTTCAGAATTATTACTTTTCTCCGATGAGACATGTTATGTATACTTCGGTAAGACAGAGGATAAAATTATAATATCATATGACTCAAAAATGAATACCTTATATATAGTAGAAAGTTTATGGTATTTTTTTCAAGAACATTTTAGAATCAATGATGGTGATACTACAACATTAATGGAGTGGTGGATTGGGATATCCTTGAGTTTAAAACCAAAACACATTATACCATTTATGGATTCTAGTCACCTCTTTATGTTATATAAAACACCCATCAAGTAAATTATGAACATAGATATATTTATAAGAAATTTCAAACTAAACAAGCTTGGAATAGGTATGTTAGATAATGATGAAAAAAAGGTTTATAATTTATTAGTAGATAACATGTCTGGTTTATCATACTTTAAAGAAGAAAAATATCCTAATTTTTTAATATTCGCAGATATAAATAATGATATTATTTTTAGATATCATATAAAATATAAATACTCAGTTGTTTCAGCTGAGAAAATTTCACCATTTTTTAATGATGAAATAGATATTGAGGTCAGTGATATAAAAAAACTATTTAAATGGTGGATTGAACTCACTTTAAATCTGAAACCAACAGACGTAATCTGGTAAAATATATGAACTTAGAATTATTTAAAAGAAATCTTTCACTATATAAACTTAGTATATCTGAGTTAAATAGCTATGAGAGTAGAATCTATAATTTACTTGTAGAAAACATATCTGAACTAAAACCATTTATAGAAGATAATCATAGAAATTATGTATTTTTTGGTAAATCGCCTGAGCATATTATATACCGCTATAATATACATGAAAAATATCTACATGTAGATTTCAACACCTTTAAATTATTTGATGTTATGTTAGCTCATGGATATATCAAGTCTTTACTTAATTTGTGGTTTACTTATACTATAGATTTAAATTTCAATGAGGCTACTAAAATCCCCCCATTAAAACCAAAACTTTGGTATTTGATATAAACTTTGTTTATATTTTACTATATAATTAGTAATGATAACATGTACTTTTGCTGGTGGTTTAGGTAATAATATATTTCAATTAGCTACGTTATATAATTTACATAAGAAATACAATGTAGATTATGTAATCCCAAGCTATGTTAATAGGAGCACTGCTGAATATTATAAGCAGTCATCTATCTTAGAAATAGATAGATTATTCGATACCACATTTAATATAGGTGATTTAAATCTACCGGTATATATCCACACCGATATGAATGGTGGCTTATTTGAATTTACAGAAATCCCATTTAAAGATAATACTTGTTACAAAGGTTATTTCCAATCTGATAAATATTTCAAAGATTTTGATATAATTCAAGAATTTTGTTTAAATAAAAAAATAGAAAGTGATTTAAGAGATAAATATGATTTTCTCTTTAAGAAACAAACCATAGCTGTTCATTGCAGATTAGCCGGAGATAGAATAGAAAGTCAGGTTCAGCACTATCATAAAACAGTGTCACTTGATTATTATAAAAAAGCGATTGAAATAATCACCGGTATGGGTGCTGATTTATCGAATTACAATATATTATTGTTCTCTGATAACATATTCTCTGCCATTGAAATAACCAAGGACCTGGGATATAATTTTATTCCAATTATGAATAGTGATAACGTTGAGGATTTTATCATGATGTCTCTCTGTGATTATAATATAATCGGCAATTCAACATATACATGGTGGTCAGCCTATTTTAATAAAAATGCTAAAAAAATAATTGCACCCAAATCTGAGTGGTTTGGTCCAGGATATAAACATTTTAATATAGATGATTTATTCCCTAAAAAATGGATAACTATATGAACCTATTTAATACCACAATTACTACACAAGCAATAGACTATGTGAATGATTCTTTAAAAAGTACATTTATATCAGCTGGTAATAAAGCTGATTTATTCGAACAGAAATTAGTAGATACGATTGGTATAAGTAAACCTACCACAGTAAATAGTGGTACATCTGCCCTGCATCTAACACTCACATGTGCTGATATAACATATGGTGATGAAGTCATAATACCAGCACAAACATTTATCTCAAGTGCCTTGGTGATAAAGCAACAAGGGGCTATTCCAGTATTTGTTGATATTGATTATATGACTGGTAACATCGACCCAGATAGTATCCGAGATAAAATAACTAATCGAACAAAAGCTATAATGGTTGTCCATTGGGGTGGGTATCCCTGTGATTTAGATGAAATTAGAGAAATCGCAGATGAATATAATTTAATTATTATCGAAGATGCTGCACATGCACTTGGAGCACACTATAAAGGAAGACCCATTGGAAGTATATCAGATTATACATGTTTTTCATTTCAGGCAATTAAGCATTTGACCTGTGGTGACGGTGGTGCAGTTTGCTCACTCACGAATGATAATGATAAAAAACTAAAGAAATTAAGATGGTTTAATATTGATAGAGCAGATGATGTAGCTGATATCTTAGGAGAAAGAGTATATAATTCGAATATGATTGGGTATAAATATCATATGAATGATATCTCTGCATCAATTGGTCTTGGGAACTTAGAGAAGTTCAACGAGAAAAAAGAGAGGTATTTACAAATTGCTAATATATACAATACTGAATTGAAAAATATAAATGGAATTGTGAATTTTGAATATAAAGATGACCGTCAATCTGCTTATTGGTTATATGGCTTCCACGTTGAGAATAGAATTGATTTTATAAATAAATTAAAGTCAAATGGGATTCCAAGTAGTGTTGTGCATTTAGGTATTGATAAAAATGATTTATTTGGTGGTAAAGATATGTCTTTAATTAATCAAAGAAAATTCGATGATACTCAGATAAATATACCGATACATGATGGTTTGAGTGATGAGGACATTGATAAAATAATATCAACTATTAAAAGTGGGTGGTAAAGATATGAAGAAGATAATAATATTTGGAGGGAGTGGTGGCATTGGTAAATTAATAACTAAGATATTCCAGGATTCAAATAGATATGAAGTTATCTCACTTAGTTCCAAGGATGTAGACATAACCGATAGAAATATTGTTGACTCGTTTTTATCATTGAACTCAGATGTTTCAATTATTTTAAATTTATCAAGTGTAAGTCATAATTGTTTTATCCATAAATATAATAAAGATTCTGAGAATATTTTAAATAAACAGATAGATGTAAATATTAAAGGAACAATTAATATCGTATCATCAGCATTGGTTCATATGAGAAAAAACAATTACGGTCGTATAATACTAATGTCTTCAGTACTATCCGAAATGCCAGTTGTGGGTGCTAGTATCTACTCAAGTTGTAAAAGTTTTATAGATTCATTTGTTAAATCTGTTTCACTTGAGAATTCATCAAAAGGAATAACATGTAATAGTATCCAACTAGGGTACTTTGATGCGGGTCTCCTATATACAATCCCAGAAGATATTCGAGAAGATATAAAGTCATCTATACCACTCAATCGATGGGGAAGTATTGATGAGTTATATAAACTAATTGAATCATTGATAAATATTGAATATATCACCGGTTCGAATATAGAAATTAATGGAGGAATAAGATATTAAAGATATGAGTAATTTTAAAAAACAAGGTATTGATTTATTTCTTGCCGACACAAGTATAATTAAACGACCACATCTTATCACCGTTGGAAATCATGTTGCGATTGATTACGGTGTTTATATATCAACTATGTGTGAAATAGGTGATTATGTGCATATAGCACCTTATGTCTGTGTAATAGGAGGTGAGAAATCTAAGCTAGTTATGGGTAACTTCAGTGGGATAAGTGCTGGTTGTAAAATAGTATGTGGTAGTGATGACTATACATCAGGTTTAATGAACCCACAAGTACCGGATGAATATAAAAAAACCAAATTCACCACGATTACATTTGAAGATTTTGCATGTGTGGGGGTAAATACTGTGGTGATGCCTGGTGTTACATTAAGAGAGGGTTCGGTTGTGGGTGCAGGGTCAGTTGTTACAAAGGATACCGAGCCATGGACTATATATGTCGGTAGTCCGGCAAAAGCTGTTAAAATGAGAGATAAAAAATCAATTATTGAATCAGCAAATAAAATGGGGTATAAATATGATGTGTAAAAAAATATTAGTATTAGGTGGACATGGATTCATGGGAAAGAATATACAAGATGTATTCAAAAATTCTCAGCATACATTGTTCTATGAAAGTAGACGAACCGGGTTTGACTTAGATAACTTTAGTATAACATGTGAAAAACTCAATGATATTAAACCTGATATTATTATATATGCTGCCGCTCATGTTGGTAGCATTGGGTATGTGTCTAAATTTTCAGCGGATATCATCAATGATAATGCACAAATGTATCTTAATTTGTATAAAGCAGTTGCCACAGTCAATCCAGGTATTATAATAGTAAATCCAATTTCTAATTGCTCATATCCTGGTATAATTGATATACAAGATGAGTCTAAGTGGTGGGATGGTGTAATACATGAATCAGTAGAGTCATTCGGTAGTACTAAAAAACTTGGATTCACACTGTCTGAGTGTTATAGAAAACAACACGGTATAAAGACGATTAATTTAATTATATCAAATGCATACGGGCCGAATGATTATATAGATGAGAATAGGACACATGCGATGAATGGTATTATTATGCGAATGATTAAATCTCAGAATAACAATGAAACAGATTTTTTGATATGGGGAACTGGTTCACCAATTAGGGAATGGGTTTATATGCCGGATGTGGCTAGACTGATGAAGAATATAATTGATGATGAGATATATAATTTACCAAACCCAATAAATATTGGTCAAGAATCCGGAGTATCTATCTTGGAATCAGTTAAGACAACTAAGAAATTATTGAACTATGAAGTCGAATTATTGTTTGACACAACAAAACAAGATGGTGCACCGGTTAAAATATTAGGTAGAGCACTATTTAATCAGTATTTTCCGGATTTTAAATTCACTAAGATTTCCGATGGAATCGAGAATACAATTAAGTATTATAAAAATATAATAGATTAGAATAAATATGATTATCAATATTGATACAATAAATGAAGAGTCGAATAAGTTATGGTTTAGAGATGATGGAAATAACACACATGCTCTAAATTATAATATAGATGAGAACTCAATGGTCATCGACTTAGGTGGATATCTAGGTAAATGGGTTGATATAATTATAAATAAATATAATCCATATATCACCCTAGTCGAACCAGTTCCTGAGTTCTATAATAACTTAGTAAATAAATTCAAAGATAATCCAAAGGTTACTATATTAAACTATGCAATATCGGATATAAATAAAAAAGATTATATCTATCTAAACGGTGATAGTACATCTCAATATACTAGTAATAATACTCCAATTGTAGTAGAGTTTATAACTATTGATATATTATTAGATAAGATTGATAAAGATAGAATTGATTTGATGCAAATTAATATTGAGGGAGAGGAGTATAATTTATTAAATTATATGATTGATACTGGTACTATATCAAAGTTTGATAACATACAGGTTCAATTCCATACATTCATAAAAGATGCTATTGTGAGAAGAGAAGACATACAGAGAAGATTATATGAATCTAACTTTGTAAAAATATATGATTATCCATTTGTTTTTGAGGGATGGTCATTGAAAAAATAATTACTTAAATGAGAAAGAAGATTTTCATAACAGGGGGTGCTGGATATATAGGGACAACACTCGTTTCAATGTTACTTGAACTTGGATATATAGTTCGTGTATATGACTCACTGTTGTTTAATAACGGAGATAAAATGTTACCATTCATAGCTAATCCAAATTTTAGCTTCATAAAAGGGGATATACGAAATGAATCATTATTATCAAATAGCATGAATGGATATGATGTAGTTATACATCTAGCTGCTCTTGTTGGATTTCCATTATGTAGAGAAGCTGGTGAGCAGGAATCTCACTCAGTTAATACAATAGGAACTGAGATAGTCATCCGTTGTATGAAAGATAGCCAATATCTATTATTTGGCTCGACTGGCTCAAACTATGGGGAAGTCAGCGATTTATGTACTGAGGAAACACCACTCAACCCCTTATCTATATACGGGCGAACTAAGACAAGCGCAGAGGAATTAGTTATGAGAAGACCAGGTAGTACCGCTTTTAGATTCGCAACGGCTTTTGGGTTATCACCACGATTAAGATTAGACCTATTGGTGAATGATTTAACTTATAAATCATACAAAGAGGGATATGCTGTTATTTATGAATCACATTTCCTAAGAACATTCATACATGTGAAAGACATTGCTCGTTCATTTATATTTGCAATTGAGAATCAATCTGTGATGGTAGATAATATATACAATGTTGGTTCAGATAAAATGAATTACTCTAAGCGTGAAGTATGTGAGATAATCCATAAGGAATTACCTAATTCATATTTTAACTATGCTGATGTTGGTGAAGATGCGGATAAACGAAATTATAAAGTTTGTTATGATAAAATACGTTCTGTGGGATTTGATACAACTATTAATATACAAGAGGGTGTTATTGAGTTAATAAAAGCAATGCCATTACTTAAGATTATATCATCATATCATAACGTTTATTAATTAATAATATGAAGGGAATATAGATATTCTAAAGAGCTTAGTTAATTTTATATATAACGAATGGATAAATGTGTTATATGTAATAGATTATGTAAATCTAAACGCTCATTAAGTTGTCATATAGTGAAAGAACACTGTATGACAGTAAAGAGTTATTATGATTTGTATATAAGGGTAGATGGAGAGGGTGTTTGTAAAAATGAATATTGTAATAATGAAGTTAGTTTTAATTCCTTAATAAAGGGTTATACTGGTCGGGGTAATAGTTTTTGTTCTGTAAGATGTTCGGCTAATTCAACGAGTACTATATTAAAAAGACAACAAACATCTTTAAGTATATATGGCGATATGAATTATCGAAATTCCGAGAGTGTGAAAAAAACATGTTTACTTAAGTATGGTGTGGCTAATATAAGTTTAGTACCAACAGTAAAAGAAAAGAAAGTTAATAAATTTAGAAATAAATATGGAATTGATAATCCATTTGAATCTGAAGAGATTAAAAAAATAATCAGAAATAAGAATATACAATCGGGTAGGTGGTTATCAGAAGATGATTATAGCAAATATAAAAATTATTATAAAATAGTTTGGGTTTATACAAATAGAAACAGAAAGAAACTATTTGATAAATGGGATGGTTATGATTATTATGATAATGAGTTTATTCTAAATCAAACTATTGATTATAATTCTCCAATATATCCGAGCATTGACCATAAGATATCTGTTAAATATGGCTTTATGAACGGTATATCACCAAAAGAAATTTCATCAATTGATAACCTATGTATAACAAAACGTATACTCAATATCAAGAAAGGTTGTATGTCTGCGGATTTATTTATATCAAAAATAGGAAATAAAAATTAATTTATTTCCTATTTAATGAATTTAATCCTGCTTCTCAATAATTATTTGCCGGACTCTGCTATCATTTACGACTGGACACTTTTCATTAGTGGAGATGATAAGTGTTCGACCCTTTATGTTTAAAAAGTTCAAGACATCTGTGTACCCATCTGTGAGAATCACATTGTTATATTGATTAAATCTCTCTTCAATGGCATCAAGTCCAGGTTGAAGCGTCGTACCACCGAGTCCTTTTATCTGAATCAGTTCGAGTTTCTTTTTGTTTTTTATCGACTCAATACTAGTTACTCTAGTATCACATTGAATCAAATTTATCTCGATGTCCGAACGATATACATAATTCAAGACTTTTTCAAATAAACCACCCATAGACCCAGATACATCTAGTAAAACGTTTACTTTGTTTTTCATTTTTCGGTGTCCCTTAAGTCCAGGAATACCACGCCTATTTGGTCTGGTGATAGATTTATTTTTCGTATCACCGAATATCTCAGCAGAAATACTTCTTTTTATTTCTTTAAGATAGTCTCTTCTCTTCTTACGCAATTTCCCAAGGATTTTTTCGACATCACCGTTGCTCAGTCCACGAGCTTTTAGCCGCTCAACTGAGTCCTTTACCATGGCTTCTCTCAACTCTTCAGGTACCTCGTCCGGGATGTGGCTATCCATGTATTGCCCTTCTGTTTTATCTAGATTATCTAGAATAGAATCAACCGACCAAGTATCTACATCACCTTGTCCATAATTACCATAGGCTGGTTTACCAGTAGAATCCAATGGGTTACCATTACCATCTAAGTTATTACCAGTGCCCTTACAATCAGGACAAGCTTCTCCATTAGTACCACCTGAACCCTCAGTTCCCTCAGCACCTTCACCTGGGTCTTCTGACTTAGTTCCTTTTCCGCCACAAGATTGACATTTATTTTTTGGTACCGAATTAGACCCATTTTGTCTTTTCTCTTGTTCCTTTTTTTCCTTTTCGTCTTTCTTATCTTTGAGCCACTGATATAAAATTTCAAAGATTGGCTCATCAGTATATTCTTTTGGTAAGAAAACACCCATATTTTTACCCTCTTCATCTAATGGTATATCAATGAAACCGTGGTTAATATCACTCCATAGAATATGATTAATAATCATATCCTGAGCAATATTCGCTAAATGTGGATTGAATCGCCCCGTGACTGTTCGCTTTGGGTGATTAAACAACAGGTGAAAGTCCTCATGTAATACAATGAAATTCACCATCTTCTGTGTTAACTTTTCCAAAAAGTCATTATTATAGTAGAAATTCATCCCCTTACGTGTAACGTTCACCCCACATGTCGGTATTCCCTTAGCTGTCCCATCATGAAAATTAACCATCAGGTTATACTCACCATAAAATGGAAGTTTATACTTAAGGTCAACTAACATTAGTTCGACCGATTCCATCAATTTAGGATGGATATTCTTTATATGTGTCATCTCTTTACTATTTTTTTACAAAATTAATATAATTTATTTATATTACCAAATATTTGATATGTTTTTTTTAATAATAAAAAAAAGGAACTTTTTTTATTTAGTCCCTTTTTTATTTAAAGCGATAAACTACTAGGCTTGTTTATTTTGCTTTCTGATTTTAGAAAGTTCTTCCTTGAAGTTCAACAAAAGCTGTTTTGTCTTACTCTGTTCGACGTTTTTATTGTCGAGCATATGAAGTAAATACCCGGTTCGTTCATCCGAATCAATAAGACTCAAGAATTTCCCAGCATTATCGATTTGTTTTGGAGACAATGTTTCCAAATCAATCTCTTTGAGAGTTGTTAGAAGCTCTGACTTTCGGTCTCGATTGAAATTTTCAATCTCTTTCTCAAGTTCTTTGTACTTGTTTAAGATATCCCAGATAGAGATGTTCAAATTGTCTTCACAATAACGAACAAAACCTGTTATTGTGTTCCCGATGTAACTTCTACCAACTTTAGTCACAATTGGCAACCATTCTCTAGGTGTTCCCCATTTACGAATAGTTACACCGTTCTCATCCGTGATTTTCTCACCGAAATTTTTTAAGATAAAATCACTTAAAAACGTCCAACTTCTTGGTGTGGCGTAGCTTTTGCAATTTTCAGTCGGGTCAACATAAAGTTTATCCATGTTGCCATTTAAATAGGATAAAATTGTTGGATTAATATGCTCTCTTGCGAAGTCGCTTACCCATTCGCTATAATCCAATGTGTGCTCAAATGGGAGCAATCGACCATTTAATGCAGAATCGAATTCTTCTACATCGGTACCGTCTTCTTCCCCAAGATTCCCCGACGAAATCATCAACACCGTTTCATTAAACTTGAATTTGATACCAATTGCTCGTTCCAACAAAAGTTGCAAAGCCGCATTACGAACATGCAAAGTCGCTCGGTTAAGCTCCTCGAAGTGGATTATCGTTGGCATTTGATTCGCCAACACTGCCCACTCTGGAACAACGTGGCTTAATACTTGTACCATCGCTTCTTCACCATTGATTACCATAGACATGTCGCTTACCGACGGGTATAGCCCAACATCAGTTTCATCAATCATCGATAACCGAATATCTAGATATTGCATACCCATTTTATCTGCAATCGCACGGGCGGTGGCTGACTTCGCAACCCCTGGTTTCGCCTGAATATATAATACACCAGATAGGGGCAACATCATCTGAAAGTACAATAATTGCTTTGGTGTGAGTGTGGATAGTCTTCTATTCCACTCTTCGTCTGACATAAATGCCGTAAATTGATTCTTCATATTTTTAACCTTTGTTTTTAAATGTTGAGCAAATTTAAGTATAATTTTAGTTACTGCCAAATTTTAATGCAATTATTTTTTATATTTTTTTATATACTCCGTCAAATTCATCACACAGAAGCCTTTAGCTTGTGTGATGAATTTGACAAAAAAGATTCTAACCTGTGTTAAGATATATTGTTTAATGGTGTTTGGATTTTCTTCACCAATCGAACAAACGAAATAAACCATCTGAGCAGAAAGAATGGAAATATTTACAAAAAAATTAAAAAGGGAGTTTAAAAGTTTAATATATACAATAATACTGTCTGGTTCAGGGACTGATACAGACATAAAACAAAAACAGGTGGAGGCGTTGCCATTAGGTGAGTCTATGA
>Ga0172380_10004908_pt1 | contig 16752 bp, 22 predicted proteins | sample Leawe162metaG_FD_119747 | JGI IMG/M metagenome (GOLD analysis project Ga0172380, IMG submission 119747) | Leachate microbial communities from a municipal landfill in Southern Ontario, Canada - Leachate well 162 metaG | ecosystem: Engineered > Solid waste > Landfill > Unclassified | place...
ATCGAGCCTGATACTTTCCAGGTTGATGCAAACAAGGATGCGGCTTGTATTGCTCAACAGCTCGCAGCTGAACAGCTTGGATATGCAGGAATGGAAGTAAACGAAGAAGAGGATCAGGGTGAAGCTCCTTCCATTAATCCCGCTTCTATTGATACTTCCGTAACTCCGGTGCTTGCGGTATGAAGTCTATCATTGTTCAAATTAGCGGCAAGCAGGGTGCGGGCAAAGACACTACCGCTGATGGTGTGACTAAGGTTCTTGAGTCGCAGGAGATCGGGGTTACCCGTCACTCCTACGCCAAGGTGCTTTACGATATGATGGGTGTGGTGTTACCCATCATGGCGCGGTACAAGCCGGTGCCGAAGAAAGACGGCGCGTTGCTACAGAAAATTGGTGAGTGGGGTAGAGCTAACTACGGCGAAGACGTATGGCTCGACATCGTTCGCCAGGACATCGCTCATGTGAACGAAGTAATGCGATCGGTGAACAACTACGACAAGCGAATTCCGCTTGCGATGGTTCACATGATTTCGGATTGCCGCTTTCCCAATGAAGCTGAGGGTCATAACGGTGGACTTGTTTACCGCCTTGACTGTCCAGAAGAAGTTCGCAAAGCAAGAATTTTAGCCACTCCAGGTCAAAACTGGCGCGAAAATACTCAAGCGGAATCTGAAATTGCGCTTGACGGATATACCAAGTTTACTAAAGTGTTCCATACAGACGTTGAGTCAGTGGAATCCATCGTCAAACAAATTGTCGGTGAGATTCATTACTGCTTGGCAAACGAAATTCACTAAGGGGGATAAATGAAAAAAGTAATTAACGTAATTCTTCTCTGTCTCATGTTCGCAATGGGTGGTATGATCGGCTACCTCATCGGCAAACCCAAGGGTCCGCTTCGCGTGAGCGTCGGCGCTGTCCAGGAGATCATGCAGGAGTGCAGCGGCAACTTCCGTGATCTTGTCGCCAACCGTCAGTACGTGTACGCTAACTGCGTCACCCCGAACGGACCCAAACCTGTGACCATCCAAAACTACAGGATGAAGTGATGCGGCCAGTACGAAGCAAGCTCCCGGAGAAATTCGGGAAGATCATTGGTGGCGTGTGGGAGGCTCAAACCAAACATATGGTTTCCTCCCCTGTCCCTGCGTTCTTGGAACCTTACTGGCGTTACAACCGCCTCAAGGTCTCCACCATCTACATGAACAAAGAGATGGTAAAGCCTTTGTTCAAAGCGTTTGACATCATCAAGAAAAACGACCTTGCTGATCGTATCCATTCGTTCGACGGGTGTTTTGCTCTCCGCAAGTCCCGTCGTAACGAGAAACAATCGGTTCATTCCTGGGGGCTGGCCATTGACCTCAACGCTGCCGAGAACCCACTTGGTGCAAAGCCTGTGATGTGCCTCAAGCTCGTCGATGCTTTCGTCATGGCGGGGTTTGTGTGGGGTGGTGAGTGGACGGTGCCGGACGGGATGCACTTTCAATACGTGACGGAGGACTAATGGAAACGGTAGTTCAATTTGTCAAGGTCATGGGGCTTACGGTGTTTTGTCTCGCCGGAGCGGGGTGCATGGTTGTCTCCGGCTTCCACCAACTCAACAAACGAAAACAGAAGCGCAGCCCGCTTCACGAGAGGATCAAATGAACAGGTTCGGATTCGTGTCCTTGGAAGGGCACATCATCAAGCTCTCTGACGTTTCTTACGTCAGCCCTATCGTCCCGATCGAGGCAATGGAGGTAAAACCATCTCCCGATCCGCTGGCGCGACCTGAGATGGACAAATTTTACGTTTACAAGGTGATGTTCTCGGTGGGTGGCGCTCAGGAAGCTTTCGCTGATCGTGACAAGGCGAAAGTTGAAACCTTCCGCAACACGTTGCTCGTGGCGCTTGAGGTGGATGAGGTTCGAGGGATGTTCCCCAAAGCTCCTCCCGGCCTCGACAAATCGGTGACGGGTTACAGGAAAGTAGAGGAGAAGGTAGACGCTTCGTCCGTGCCGGTGGCCTCAGCTGAGCCCGCTGTCATGCAGCCGCCGAAGGATGGAGACTTTCCCCCTAGCGGATTGCCTCTGTAGGCAAAGAAAAACCCCTGAGAGCGGCGAAACTCTCAGGGGAAACCAACGACCAGATTGGAAGCGATGATCCCGATGCGTCCCTGCTAGAAGAGGCACGCGTCCTTGTGCCTTTTCAGTATTCCATTTTCTCTCCCCCTTGACAAGACCTATTTTAAGGCTCATTTTGAAGGTGTTCTGAGCGGCGTTCTGAACGTTCGGGATGGCCTTAAATTCGTTTTGAGACGTTTTTGACGGCCTTCCTGGACCTCCCCGCAGCTCATTCCCAGGGCAAAGATGCCTTGTAACTGTGTTTAAGGAGGACAATATGGCTGGTTCCAGCCCGCAATCGAACTCGAATTCCACCGAAACCCCCACAATCCGCGCCAGAATCAACGACGAACTCCGCAGCCGGGGCGTTGCTGACCTCGATGATGAAGAACGTCTCCACGAAGATGAGGAGCATCAGATCGAGATGGGCATGAAGGTCAACGTGTTTGACCATTGCCAAGCTCACTTCGTCGAAAAGGGTGACGTAATCCAGTACGACATCGATCGCAACGGACAGTTCGTTGCCACCAAGATGCATCCGTACAGCTGGGAAGCTCTCCAAAAAGAATTTGGTGAAGGACACTACCGCGTTCAAGCCAAATCTGCGCACACGAAAGCGTACCGCAAGCAAGAATCTCGCTTCGTTGCTGCCGCTCCGAGATCGGAACGGGACAAAGAATCGTCCATTGCTGATGCTGTACGTTCAGCATTGCCTCAACAACCAGATCAGTTCGACCAACTCACCAAGGTTGCTACCTTGCTGAAGAGTCTCACACCTCCTCCTCCCTCGCTTCCAGAAGATAAAACTTCTGGTGTGCTGCTTGAGATGATGAAGTTCATGAGCGACACCACGCAGAAGTCGCAAGAATCGACCATGCGTATGATCGAGAAGATGCAAGAGAACACCACGAAGATGATCGAGAAGATCGACACCACCACTAAGGAGATGTTCAACAAGATCGAAACGAAGATCGCGGGTGATGGTAAATCCGGCAAGCAGTTCGATGCGCTTCAGTTGTTGCAGATGCTTCAGAAAGCTGAAGAACGTGGAATGAACACTTACCTCAAGATCGAGGAACTTGCTGAAAAGAAAGCTGCTCGTATGGGTGGTGACAAAGACGAAGACAAAGAACCTGAATCCGCTACCGAACGGCTGGTGAAGTCGGTTCTCCCGGCTATCTCCGCTGCTCTCGCGGCTAAACCTCAGGTGCCGATGCACCGTCCTCAACCTCCGCGCCAGATTCGCCAAGCTGTTCCGGGCGCAAGGGTTGTACCTTCTACCGCTCCTGCTCAGCCGCAGGTTAACCAGCCCCGTCCGCAGCCCACTCCTCAAGCTGGCCCGAAGACCCCTCAGGTAATGCCCGCACCAAGCAAGCAGGAAGTGGTGGAAAAAATCTCAGCTGGGGTATTCCAGCGGTTGATTGAAGCCAGCGCGGTTCAGAATGATCCTGCGGCGGTGAAGCAGACCCAGGTGAAAGCAGCAGAGGACGTGAGCGCCACTATAAAGAAGCTCGGAATCACAATTCCGCAGCTTTTGCAAATGATCCCGCAAGGTGATATGATTGACATAGCCACTTCAGCAGGGCTTCCCAACGAAGCTCACCACTGGCTGGAAGGATTCTATGCCCATCTTAAGGAGCTTGCGCGGGCTCAACAGCCCACTCCTCAACCGAAACCCCAGCCCGCAGTCGCGCCAGCAGCAAATGGGAGCGCCCAACCTAGTGTTGGGGCAACTCAAGCGGAAGGCGCTCAACCTGTCGGTACGCAACGGGTTAGCGGGTAACTTCGACGCTCTCTCCAACATGAAGCGGCTCGCACGCCTTAGAGGATCAGACCTCCAGGTGCGCGAGTTCGCTTTGTCTATCCTACGTAACGCTGGTATCAACTCTCACGACTATGGCCGTGAAGCGTTGGCTATCGGCGATTTCGTTAAGAACAACGTAACCTACCGCCGCGATCCTGAAGGAACTGAACACCTGATTGATCCTTTGCTCATGATCCAGGACATTCAACAGCGCCGCGCTGAAGGAGATTGTGATGATATGAGCTTGCTGATCGCAACGCTTCTCATCTCTATCGGTTGTCAGCCTTTTTTCCGCACGGTTCGTTACGAAGGACGTTTTGGAAGCTTCAATCACGTATACGTTGTGGTCTACGACCGTGACGGCAAAAACAGATCACGTCGCATCGTTCTCGATGCCATCATCAAAGACAAACCAATCGGATTCGAGATCGCTCACGCTAGCGGTCAAGAGCACGCAGTTTAAGGAGTTACCATGGCCGGTATTGGAATCAGACTTAACTCAGATCGTCCTCAAGTAAGTTTCGCGGGAAAAGCTATGGGCATTGCCCTCGCTGACTTCATTCTCGACAACGGAACTTCTCCTCCACTGGTAGAATATTCTACCTATGTGGTGAAAGCTGGTGACTCACTCAGTGCGATTGCCGCGAAACTCCTTGGCGACCCGATGCGCTGGAAGGAAATCTTCAACATCAACCCTGACATCGCTGATCCGAACGTGATTCGCATTGGGCAGACGATCAAGATTCCTGCTGGCGCAGTTGCCAGCTCGACTGATCCGCTCAAAACGAATCTCCCGGCTCCTCGTGTGACGGCTGTGACTGTTGCTGATGCTCCGGCAGTCGAGGGTTCGTTCCTGAACTCACCTGTGTTCCTCGTGGGTGCCGCAGGGGTTGGGCTTCTTATTATCATGATGGCTACGGCCAAACGCACGGCCTAATCCCAGCTTTTGGCGGGCTCTGCAAGCCCGCAGGTCGCTAGGGATTAGGACGCTTGATTGTCAAGCGAATTCGTAGTATACTGATTAGGTAGGCCCACCCTCGTCCACGGAAAGGACATTCGTGCCGATTCTCTCCTTAGGTGCTATCGCTCTGGCTCCTGGCCAAACGATCGCTCAAAAATGGAAGTCAGACCTTGAAGCTGGATGGCGAGCAACGTGGGAAACCACGTCCAAAATCTATGGCGGCAAGGGGCTCGTGGAATCTGTGAGCGACACGCTGGAGAACACTCTCAACGTTCTCCGTGACCGCTACAAGTTCAACCATCCCAAGGGTGAAGTGCCTGAAGCTCTGGCGCAGGAATGGTTCAAAGGCTGGGAAGCTTCTACTACCCCCAATTCTTTCATTAAAGACCCGTTGAAGCTTTCCGGTACGATTCCTGGGTTCATGCAGTACGGACATTGGAACTTCGTGTTTCAGTTTGCTCGTGCGTACTACCTGGACAATCAGATTACCCTTGAGATGAACAAAATGGCTACCGATGCCGCTACGTTGCTGATGGAAGCAAAGCGTGCCGTTGCCAAGATGAACCTTGATCTCTACGGAAAAATCTTGAGTGGATACGGTTCGCGCTTGTCTACGGATGAGAAAGAGTTTCTGAAGTATTACTTCCTCGAAATGGAAGTGCTCAAATCTGAAGCTGACAAAGCGAGAGCTACTTCTATCCTCACTCGTATAGGTTTCACCTACACGACCACAAAACAAATCGAAGAAGAACTGCACAAAGTATTTTTGCACGCTGGCGGCAAGGAGGAAGATTGGATGAAGTATCGTAACTCTTCTACGGAGTCCATTATCTCGAATGGATCATCGAAACCGATCACGGCGGTAGATTGGAATGACGTTCAAGCTAACCAAAAAGTGGTAACCGCTGTTACCGATGAGGGCTACGTCAGCCCTCTCAATACTATGTTTCTCAAACCCGCTGTTCGCACGCAAGCTAGTGCAACAGATCAACCTACCCCCGTTACTCCGCAGTTCAATCCTGTTCTGCTGGCTGGCGGTGCGTGGTTACTATTTAAACTGCTTAGGAGGTAAGTATGGCTCACCCTATGATGGGAATGTTGGTGTCGAATTACAACGGTATGGGTCGCTATGGCCAGCCGCAAATGGGTGGCATCTTTGATGACCTGCTCGATAACCTCAGCAAGCAAGCTCAGCAGAGCGGTAACAACGCTCTGAACAACCTGATCGCTTCCACGTTCAAGACTGTGGCTTCTGATCCTGTGGTTCAGCAAGCCGTGGTTGCCTCTGGTAATGACGCTGCTATCGCAAACCTCGCTGCTCAGCTCAAGGCTGCTCAGATTAGCACTTACAACACGGTTAAGAACAATCCGTATACCACCATGCTTATCATTGGTGGTGTCGGCGTGGGCGCTTTGATGCTCATGATGGCCATGCGCCGCCGATAAGGGAGACCCGATGAAGCGACACATGAGACCCGATTTCGGTAACACGATTGTCCATCTTGGTGCAGGTGAACCTGAACAAGAAGAACGGGACATCGATTCCGAAACCGAAAAACGCTCAAGCGAGGAGCGCAAAGCTGACGATCCCGGACAAGGGATGTGTTCTCAGCAGATGTGCGGAGGTATGGCGCAAGCTGCTACTGCCGCGCTCAGCGCCCTTGGGCCAGCCGGTAAGAAAACCGAACCGGCTCAGATGCAAGCGTTGGCGAACGATCAATCTCCCGCAGGTCAGGCCGCTTACCAAGCAGCTCTGGCTCACGACCGGGAAGTTGACCGCCAGAACGCTGAACGTCAGGCCATTATCGATCAATTCGTCAAAGACGCTATTGGTGGAAACATCACGCCTGAGCAAATCATGCTTGGTGATGCCGCTAAAGCTCAATACGAAAAGCTCGTACAGAAATACGGCGAAGAAGTTCGCCACATGACTTTGAATGAAGTTGCTGCCAAGTATCCTGAAGATGCTAAAGCGGTAATTACTTCTCTCGCGCAAGTTTTCCCTGGACTCAGGGGTAAATCGTTCGAGCAAGTCATGGCTCTCATTCCTGAGCCCATGAAAAACATGAAGCTCATCGATCTTCAAGGTGCGATCCCGAACTCCAGCTGGCTTGGAACTAAAACTTCCAGCGGTCAGCAAGTGGTATCCGGTTCTACCATGGCTATCGGTGGGTTAGGGTTGCTCGCCTTAGGAGCTATTGCCTTCTTCATGCTTCGTCCCAAAGGAGGATCGAATGCGCCTCGGTCGTAACGGTGAGATCATCGCCGAAACTGGCTTCGACGGCGGGAGCTACACGCCTCGCTATGAATCTCGTACTTCCGTTTATCTCGGAGATATGAGCAAAGAAGATATCCGCATCAAAGCGCAAGTGGATGCTCGCAATCGCGCCATTCGCCTTGAAAACGTGAAAGCCCAAGCTATCCAGCTGATGAAACAGCGTGAAAAGTATCTGATCCAAGATCGGATGCGCCAAAAGTTACAGGAAACTGAAGAACGCTCGAACCGTATGCTCGAACTTGCTCGCGCTCGCGGATATGAGAACGCTAAATTCTCGGGCCGCGCTCCTGAGTTCAATCCTTGGATCGGCAGTCCGTTTGCTGGTTTCGGTGAAGCTGGTGAGCAAAGAATCAACCCTGATTCTAACGTTGATATCGACATCGTAGATGCCAATATCCCTTCCGTGAAGGAATACGGTATCAACAACTGGATGGAAGACCCTGAATCCATCGTTGAGCGCGTATCTGCGGCTGAAACTGCATATACTGACGGCAAACTTCAGCTGGCTACCATGGTTGACTACGCCAAATCTCGTGAACTGAGCGTGGTAGGAATGCCTCTCGCTTCACAGGTAAGTCAAGACCTTGAGGCTGCTGAGTCTCTTGTCTCTGAAACTGTTCAGAAAACTCCTGCTCCGGTGCTGAAGTACGCTCTTTACGGGCTTGCGGCGCTCTGGCTGCTGCGGAGGTAGTCATGTACGGTGAATTGGGTGACAGCTATTCCGATCTCTTGCTTGAAGCGTCTAACTATGCTCGTCGCAATCTCGCTACAAGTGTATCCGCTGCGGAACAAGCTGAAAAGGATGCCAAGCTCAGAATGTACCTGATGGCTGGTGGAGCGGGCCTAGCTGCCCTTCTTCTGCTCGTCATGGTAATGAGGAGAGATTAATGAACTATATTTATAATCAGTGGGACTATGGCTTCCGCGATCAACCTATTCCGACTCGTGCGGACTTTGGTGGACGTGGCAATCGCTTCGGAATCGGGGCGATGGACCAAGGGAGCTACACCTACAACGACTCCGGAAGCGGCACCAAGGAGCTTCAGGAGTTGGAGATTCAAGCGGCGCACGATCAAATTCGCACGTTGCAGTATCAAATCGACAGTCTTCAAGCTTCGAGCAGTCAGAACGCGACCACTCAAGCTCAGTTGACAGCTCTGTACCAGCAGATGGCGCAAGCTCAGTCGAAGGTAGGGAGTGATCTTTCTACCCAAATTCAGAAGTATCTTCCCTACATCGCTGCTGGAATCGGCGGTTTGATGCTGGTAATGATGGTTGCCGGTGGCGGCAGGAGCAGGGCATGAGCGAAAAATCTTACCTTAGCGAGCAGCTTCGTCGCCGGAACTCCGGTGAATTTGGCTACGGCGACTTCGGTTCTGCCGTAGCGGACTACGTGATCGACAACCAGGAAGACAAATCCTGGACCGATCAGCAGCTCCTCAACGCTAAAATCAAGTGGCGGGAGATGGTTCTTGCTATTGACAACGCTATGCGGGCTCGTAACGACGTGATCGCATCGATCGAGGCTATGCCAGCTGGTGACGACAAAACTCTCGCCATCAGGGAGTTCACGGACGCTGACAGCATTTTCATTCAGGCGTACAACCAAGCGCAGCCTTTGTTTCAACAAATCGGCAGCTTGACGGGAGATTCTTTTCCTGGGGTTAAGCAAACGAACTTCGGTATTGCTCCTGCTGTGTGGGCTCTCGCGGCTGGCGTGCTTGTCGCTATTGGCTACATCGCAACCGCTATGTACGAATCCAAAAAGAAATACGAAGCTATCATGGCCAACCCCAAGGTTGCTCCGTATGTCAGCTCTGGTGGGTTCCTCCAATCCCTCGGCGACGGTATCGGCGGCGGGCTCAAGTGGGCCGTCATCGGCATCGCTGGTGTGTTCGTACTGAGCCAGGTGATGAAATCGAGGAGAGTATGAAGGAAGAACTCATAAGCTTACTCGTCGGCACCGCGCTCGGTGTTGGCATGATTTGGTATTTCAAGTCGCGGGTAGTTGAAACTTCTACCACGCAGAATATCAAATCAGTTGCGATGGGGGTGCGTGGATGAAATACCCTCGCTGGGTTCAAACTCTTCTCGCAACTCCCGCTTCCGAAAGGAAAGGCTGGGTAGAAGAAATTATCGGCGGGCTCAAAGAATACCGGAAAAAGAACAAGCTCAGTAAAGACGAAGCTTACCTTTCCGACTTTTTGACCAAGGCGATAAATTCTGGAGAGTACGAGATCGTTGGTTTCAGTCCTGGCACCGAGTATATCAAGGTGGAAGGGCCGCAAGACGAACTCGAATGTGTGTGGCAACACGAACACATGAACCCCGGGCTGCTGCTCAAACCGAAGCATCTGCCCATTCTCATCATTGTTGGACCTGCGTTACGTAAAGATACGTCGATCCTCAATGAATCCGGCATCCGACGCGACGGTGTTCGCGGACTAACAGGCCCCTAAGGAGGCATCATGGGAGCATTACAAATCATTATGGCCGACAACCCCCGACCTTCGAGGAAGGGCTTGCAAAGTCAAGGCAAAAATAGTAAGATAAATAGAAAGGAAGGCTCACGGATGAAAAAGCCCTCGCCCGCACAAATCAAAGCTCGCAAAAAGTTCGCCGCAATGGCACGAGCCCGCTCGAAAGCTTCCAAAGCCGCCAAGCGTGGTAAATCTGCCAAGCGCAAAAAGAATCCATATCAGTTCGTAGCCTACAAGCGCGGCGTGAAGAAATCCGGACAAAAATCCGGTGCCTTCGCGTCGAAGAAAGAACTGTCTCCCTTCCGCAAAGCTGTCTCTCGGAAGAAGCTCATCAAAGGTCGCCGCAGTAAGGGCATCGTTCGTGCTCGTGCGAAGATCAGAAAGCTTCTGAAGAAAGCCGGTCCTGCTCGTCGCAAAGCTGTTCGCTGGGCGGCTGGCAAGCGGAAAGAGGGCTATAAGGTAAAGAAAATCTACATTTCTCCGAAGTCCGTACTTGCGTCTGCGAAAGCAGAGCGTGGACGTAAGCGGAGGAAACGGAACTCAACTCGAAAGGAGTCGAAAGTGGCTAAACGTCGTAAACGTAAATCGAAGGCTCGTCGCCGGAAGTCCCCTCGTCGTAGGAAGGTGGCTCGTCGTAGCCGTCGTCGTAAGGCGAGTGGCCGCAGGAAGTCTCGTCGCGGATCGCGCACGATTCTTCTGAAGCGCAAAGGTCAGGGTGTTTACATCCGCCGCAACCCGAACATCAAAGCGATGGTAGAACAGTATTCCGGCTTCAAAGCTGAAGAACTCGGTTCTCTCCTCGTTGGTGGTGCCGTATACGGTACCGTTGATGGTCTCGCCGCGAAGTATGCCCCTGGCATCTACGCTATGGCCGCGAAGGTGCCGGTAGTAGGAACTACCGTAGTACCTGCCGCGATCGGCGTGGCTCTCAACATCGCCGGTAAGAAACTGAAGGTGAATGCCCTCAGTCTCCTCGGTGAAGGTATCCTCGGCGCTGCTGTAGTGGCCATGGGTATCCAAGCCTCGCAGTACATCCCCGGAATCGCGCCTAGCGCGGCGACGGCTGGTATGCGCGGTGTGGACTTCACCCCGGGTCGCGGTGTTCTCATGGGCGGATACGCTCGTGACGGCGCTGACTTCGGCAACGTGGACTTCACTCCCGGTCCTGGTGTTCTGATGGGTTCCTCGCCTCAAATGGGCGAACTCGTACAGAACCTCGGCATGAACGCTCAAATGGGCGACACGTCGATCCTTAGCCGTGACGGCGCTGACTTCGGCCTTGTGCCTGAAGGTCTCGGCGGTCTGGGCTAAGTCCGGCTGAGTAGTTTGCGATCGGCTGGAGAAGAGGTTACTCGAACTCTCCAGCCGGTTATAGAGCGGTTGAAGGATCAACCGTTCTATAACCGGATACGAAAGTAAACGGTTCTTGTTGAGAAGATTGTTACTGGTGATCGAATCAACAAGTAGTCAGTGTAATCAGTAATGGCCCAAGAACATGGTGTTCGCGGGTGACTAGTCAACCAAGGAAAAGGATATCAAATGCCTATCGTGAAACTTCCCGGTGGTCAGCTCCGCGACGAAATTCGTATGCCGCTGTATGACACCATTCAACAAGAAGCTGCCGAATCGCCTGTGGGCGTTCGTTCGTTCTTCAGCAACACCCAGGGCAAACCCCTGAGCTGGACGAACCTTCGTCAACCCGGCTCCCTCGAAACCGCCGTGTCGTACCGCATTCAGGGTATGGCTATCGACGCGCTCAACGTGTACGCTGCGAACCGCCAACTGCTTCCTCTCGTGACGCAGTTCAGCTCGCTGCGCCTCCATGTGGGTGAGAAGGACTACTGGAATGGTCCTCTCAATTTCGCTGCCGGTCGTGTGAAGCAGAACGCTGCCGTGGCCACCACGGTTGCTGCTACTACCGAGTCGTTCGTGCTCCAGCACTTCGGCGACGAAGCCATCCAGGGAATCATGTTCCCCGGTGACCACTTCGTGGACATCAACCCTCTTCAACAGTTCTTCGTTGAGTGGAGCTGCGGCCAAGGTGCTGCTCCCTACGCGATGACTGCTGGCGAGATCGCTGCTGCGACTCCCGCTGCCGCGACTCGTGTTCTGTATATGCTCAGCCTGAAGGGTCTTCAGCGCCGTCCTGTACAGTAATACCTGTGGATGGAGGCGAGCCTTCGGGCTCGCCCCTTCTTTAAAGTTCTTGAGCGTCAGGCTAAGCGTGGTGTCCTCCCCGCTGAATCGGTTCAAGAACCTTAAAGTAGGTAGAAAGTTCTATCTACGGTTCACTAAACAAATTTAGATTTGTAATCAAAATTGGTTTAGGAATAGCTGGCCCCAAAAGGGACAACGAGGCTGGAACATGGACTTGAAAATTTCCAGTCTCCAAGAAGCACGTAAGGCTGAAAAAATTCTTCGTCGCTGTCACAAGGAGACAATAATGGCACTTAAATCTCAACTAGCGAGCAAGCTCCCTAGCTTTCTCATGCCCGGCAACGTTGGCGGGTACAACAAAATCACCTGGCCCTTCTGGACCGTCGTGGATTTCGATTTCGGAACCAACCCGGTATACGGACCTAACACCCGTCAATCCCGTCAGTTCCGCGTGAGCCAAGATGGAGCGTTCCTGCTTCAAGCCGTCACGCGCAACAGCTTCAGCTACGACACCGCTGGCGAACTCGCCGCGCTTCAGATGAAGTTCGTGGATCGTCAGTCCACTCGTCAGTTGAACGATCTACCTGTACCGATCCAAGCCATCGGCCACAAATCCAAGCCCGCGATTTTCCCGACTCCTTATCTCCTCATGCCGTCTGCACTGTTCGAGATCGAGCTGTCTAGCTGGCTCCCGGCAGACCAAGTTACCGCAGGTAACGGTCGTCACCAATTCGTTTTCTTCGGCTACCGCGTGCGGGTTGAAGACTTCGAGAACGTTCTTTCTACGGTGGTAGGTTAATATGAAAATGAGACCAAACATGGGCCGTCCTGACGCTGAATCCGCGATTCCGCGTGTAGCTCAAATGAAACTTGTGGACTACGTGAAGTCGCTTGAAGCTCAGAACCGTTTGCTTCGCCAAGGGCTCATCCCCAACGGCGGTGGCGGTAACGCGCTTCAATCGAACCTCAACGCCTCCCTTCCGCCTGAGCTTCGCCCGGGCAACGTGGGGAACCTCGGCAACGTAATCTGGCCGTACTACTTCACGACCTTCGGGCAGAACCCTCAGCAGCCGTCCGTGCAGCTGGCTCCCGGTACCTCCCAGGTAGTGAGCTTCGTCGTGACCCAGGAAGCTGCGTTCATCATGACCCAGCTCGTGAAAGTGGTTCACCAGGATGTGGCTGGTATCTCGACCTACAAAGACCCTGATGACTTCGACGTATCCGTGTCGAACGCCAACGGGCTCAGTGTGGTGATGAGAGACGCTTCTTCCACGAGGGACTTCATGCAGAACCCGATTCCGGTGGATTCCATCGGAGACCCGGGCAACCCTACCGTCTTCCCGACTCCAATGTGGATCAAGGAAAACGGGCGCATGGAATTCTTTGTTGCCAACGCGCCGGGTGGAGCGAACACCTACTGGCCCAAGTTCATCGCATTCGGATATCGAATCCGCACCGATGCCTACGAAAAAATCCTGTCGGCTGTAACTGGCTGATAAAAGAGCCCGGGAGAAATCCCGGGCTTACTCGTAAGGAGTCAAATGCAATCTTCTAATCCGTTCAACAAGTGGAAGCTGGGGTTCAAGACGCTTGATGCGGCTCCCAGCAATCCCGGAGGCAATCTGACTCCCGCGAACCACAAGGTTACGGGCCAAGATCAGTCTCACAAGGGAAGCTTGCGAATTCCTCGTGGGGAAGAAGTCAACCTCCCGAGAAACCTGTACGCTCCTCCCAGCAGCCAATCCGTAGACATCAGCGTGCGAGCCACAATCCCTGCGCTGACGATCGTGCCGCTGAACGTGCTGAGTTACACCGCTCCTCAACAGACGATGACTAAGATACTTCGGTACGCGCTGAACACGGCGGCTCCTGGACTTACGTTTTTCATTCCGACCGTGAATGGTTTCAGAGTCTACCCTCAACACGGGTATCCGCTGTCGGACTATCTTATCGCCGAACCTACCGGGCCTGATCTTGGTCAGAACTCGCTGATTCCGGCTGCTCTTTCTCTCAAACCGGGTGACGTATTTACCTGGTTTGTACAAAACCTTGATGTGGTGCCTCGTTCCGTGGCGATTCGCTCGACGGGATATACGATGAGCAACCAAGCATACGAAGACACGAGATTTGGAGGCTAATATGGCTAATAATGCAGCAGTAAAACCCGGTAACAGAGCAGCGGCGGTCCTTCCCTACCTTCAGTGGGGGGAAGATGATCCTACCGTAGTACCTACAGCGGGTTCGCCCGGCTATATCTACTTCAGAATTCCTCAGAACGGTTTGCCCGCGTCCGATGTAGGTATCTACATCAAGATCAACACCGAAGGCACGGACACCAACTGGATTCTCGCCACCACCAATGGTCAGATCGTAACGGACTACAAAGACCCCGTTGATACGATCAACCCCATTGGCACCAACATCAACCTCGCGGCGCCTGGCGCTTCGATCAACGGTGTGGTGATGGCTGCGGGGATGAGCTTCCTCGTCGTGAACCAAACTCTTCCTGAAGAGAACGGTATCTACGATTGGAACGGAGCTGCTGTTCCTGCCACCCGTCGTGCGGATGCGAACCTGGACGTGGAAGTTACCAAGGGAATGTTCACCTGGGTAAACTCCGGTCCTACCCAGCGTGGACTCACCGGCTGGATTCTCACCACCTCTAACCCGATCATTCTCGGGGTGACTCCTCTTTCCTTCGCGCTCTGCCCTCCGATTGCCGGAGCTACCACGCGAATCCCTGGGATGTTCTTTGTTGCCTCTAACGGCACCGATGCTAACCCCTCGACTCGCGGTGCGATTGCGGCTCCTTTCGCCACGATCCAAGCTGCGATCAACCAAGCGGTAGCTGAAGGTTACAACCAATCTAACCAAATGATGATTATGGTGATGCCGAATGCCGCGACTTACGCGGGTTTCAGCACTTCGCCTGGCATCAACGTTAGCGGTATGATCCTCAACAAGTTCATGCCAAGAGTGGATCATGCCACGATCGTTCCGGACGGAGCTGGCGCTAACGCCAACACCGGCTGCTCGATCTCGAACCTCCAGCTTAATTCGACTACCCAAGCGTCTCTCGACTTCCCTGCGGGTAACGTAGGTCGCTGGACGATCAACAACTGCCGCATCCTCAACTCTGTTCTCGGGCTCAACCCTGTGTCCATGGACAACGCGGGTTCGGTGCTTGAGCTGAATGACTGCGCGGTGGTAAGTAACTCTGCCACTCCGGCCATCAACTACCTCGCTGGTGGAAACCTGTTCGTCAAAGGTGGCGTGGTTGAGTCGCAGGATATTTGTATCCTCAACTCTGCGGGTGTACTCAACGTCATCAACGCTCGCATCCAAAGCAGCGCAGCGGCTGGGTTCCTGATCGACAACTCCGGTATCATCCAAGCGTTGATGGACAACCAAATCTACGCAACCGGTGGTGCTGGTGGACTCATTGTCCGCGCTGGCGGGGTGGCAACTGCTGTCAACAACCTTTTCGTGGTGAACGCTCCGGCGAACAACTACGAAGTGGCTCTCGGCGCTACGCTCTACAAGTCTCTCCTCAGCATGAACGGATCGTCCGCTACGTTCCTCGAAACTGGCACGATCATCACGGTTCCGCTGACGGGCGTGGGCTACAACCCTGTCGCTCCGACTAACTACCCTGGCACCGCGCCGACTGACATGAAACCCGCGCTTGACAGCATTGCTGAGATGGTAAATCTCTTCAACCCTGCTCAAGTCTACGTGGACGTATCGGAAGGTTCGGACGTTACCGGCACGGGAGCGAAACTTCGCCCGTTCCAATCCATCCCTGCTGCTCTCGCATACATCGCGGGCGTGGGAGCTGGAAGTTACATCTTGGAGCTTGCTCCTGGTAACTACGCTGGTGCTCCGATCGCTTGGCCGAACAACGTAGGGATCAATGCTCCACCGAATACTTGTCAGGTGTCTCATGACATCACGATGACGGCTGCGGCTGAGAACTTCGCGTTCTACGCTTCAGGTGTCGGGTTCAACGGAACGTTCATCATCGATATGGCACTCGCCACTTCAGCGAACATCAGGTTCCAGAACTCATCTGTGAATCTGCAACGTATCGACTCGAATGCATCTGTGTTCCTTCTGATCGCCAACTGTGGAATCGGCGGCCTCGACATCGTAGGAAACTGTCTGGTATACGATTCTCTCGTGGTTGGAAACGTTACCGTGCAAGCTGCCGGTAACATTGTATTCAGAGATTCCACTCTCGCAAACGGGGTATACAACGTAATCGGTTCTATCGTGCTCATCTGTTGCAACTCCATAGTTGCAATCGCTGGCGCGGGATCGGCTTTCGTTGATTCCACTTCCTACCAAATGACAGCTCTCGCTGGTGGTAGTATCACTGTAGCCTCCCAGACTCTTCTGGATGATGCGGCTACCGTGGCCTACGCTCCTGCTGTTCCTGCCAGCTGGCTGGTTGTGCCTACTCAGGTGAAGCAAGCTCTCGACGAACTGATTGCTCGCGTGATCGGTGCGGAAGGGTATTCTGCCAACGCTTACTTCGTAGCGGAGAACGGAAACGATCTCACGGGTAATGGTTCCTACCAGAAGCCCTACGCCACGATTCAAGCTGCGATCACCCAAGCGGTAGCAGACGGGCATGACTTCGCTGACCAAGCGAACATCCTCGTGATGCCTTCGTCGGTACCGTATGCCGGGTTCACAGCCGAGAACGGTATCAACGTAATCGGTTTGGCGAACGACAACAAGAGTGTGATCGTAGGAGCAATCAACGTAACCTTCGATGGTTCCGGGTTTGCCACCAACGCGATCACTCTCGCCAACCTCACCATCACTACGGCGGCTGCTCAAGCAATCCAAGTAGGTGCGGGTAACGCCGGTTCGCTGACGGTGAAGTTCTGCCGGGTCATCATGACCGGTGGTTTCACCTGCGTACTCGTGAACAACGCTGGTGCCTACGTAGAGTTCGACGACTG
>Ga0172380_10004909_pt1 | contig 16745 bp, 15 predicted proteins | sample Leawe162metaG_FD_119747 | JGI IMG/M metagenome (GOLD analysis project Ga0172380, IMG submission 119747) | Leachate microbial communities from a municipal landfill in Southern Ontario, Canada - Leachate well 162 metaG | ecosystem: Engineered > Solid waste > Landfill > Unclassified | place...
GACACCCTGGAGAAACTGCCGTCCTGTCTCAACAGTCAGATCGATTCCTTGCTGCCGCTTCGCTCGCAAGATACGCGCCCAATTTCTTCGTAGGCGTACCTGGTAGCGACTCACGCTTACCATTCGCCGGATTTGCCGTCCAGCTTTTTTTGTCGGCCGTCCACGCAGGTCTGCACCGGGAACAGGAGCAAGCTTGCGCATTTCCAGGGCACGTTGCCGCTTGGCCAGGCTTTCCTGGGTTTCCTCGTAGAGCAGGCGCGCTTCAATGGCCGGGCGGCGCTGATCGTTGACACCGGCAACTACGACTACAAAATGTTGGTCGCCGCTCGAGATATCAAGCATGTCACCCCGACGCACTTCTTTGGCGGGTTTGACCCGTTGCGTGTTGAGCAGGATCTTGCCGTTCTCGATCGCGGCCGCGGAGAGACTCCGTGTCTTGAAAAATCGGGCCGCCCAAAGCCATTTGTCGAGACGCAGGCTGGTTTCAGCAGAAGTCATTGAAATAGCTTTGGCGGCTGAAGCACTGAGGATAGGCAGCAGTGAAAAAGGGTAATATCCGTGCCGGACGGCGCAGGGGCGAATTGTAAACCGGTAAACCTGTAACCTGTTAACCTGTAAATCGTTCTTGATTCCGGCATATTTCTTTGGAAAGCATTCCATGTTTGCAGACACTGACGAAGTCGTAACGAGATTTGCGCAAGCCGGCTACATTGCCGACCATCAACTTGCCGCCTTGACATTCCTGTCGGTGCGTCTTGGCAAACCCATGCTACTTGAGGGAGAGCCTGGTGTCGGAAAAACCGAAGTGGCGAAGGTACTGGCCAAAATACTGGGTACCGAACTGATTCGCATGCAATGCTACGAGGGCCTGGATACGCACCATGCCTTGTATGAGTGGAATTATCTGCGGCAGATGATAGAAGTTCGTCTTGAAGAAGCGCGTGGGGTGGCGAAGGAAGAGATTGGCCGCAACATCTTCAGTACCGAATTCCTGCTGAAACGGCCACTGCTGCAAGCCATACAAAGTGACGGAAAGTTGCCGCCGGTCCTGCTAATCGACGAAGTTGACCGTTCGGACGAGGAGTTCGAGGCGTTTTTACTGGAAGTTTTGTCGGACTTTCAAATCACGATTCCCGAACTCGGCACGATCAAGGCGACGAGAAAACCCTTTGTGGTGCTTACTTCGAACAGAACGCGCGAGTTGCATGATGCCCTGAAGCGGCGTTGCCTCTACCACTGGATCAACTACCCGAAATTCGAGAAGGAACTTGCGATCGTGCGTGCCAAGGTGGCGGGTATCGATGATTCCTTGGCGCGCCAGATTTGCCACTTTGTCGAAAGACTGCGCGAACTTGACTTTTACAAGCGTGCTGGTGTCGCCGAAACGCTGGATTGGGCACAAGCCCTGCTATTCCTGGGGGTGGCAGAATTGGATGCGGCAGTCGTGGATTCGACCATGGGTTGCATTCTGAAAAGCAAGGACGATCTTGATAAATTCAAGACGCTCGATCTGGTAAAACTGGTTGCCGATGCCAAGCAGCCGACACCCTAGCCCACTGCTGGAGCATGTCGTGCGCTTCGAGCAGGCGCTGCGTGCTTCCGGCCTGACTGTGAATCCGGCCAATCTGATCGATTTTTGCCAATCGCTGGAACATATCGATGTGACATCCAGGCGCGATTTTTTCGCTGCTGGACGGGTAACGCTGGTGCATCGTCAGGAAGACCTGGAGCGCTTTGACGAGGCCTTTCGACGATTCTGGGAGGCAACAGATACACCTGCCGAGCCGCCTGATTTTCAGCAAGAGGATGCAGGAGAGGAGGGCGAGAACGATTCCTCCGGGCAAGGGCAGATGCAAGCTGACACCCCGCTTGAACTGACGGAAGAAATGCAGGATGTTGGCGCAGCATCTTACAGCGGCCAGGAACTCCTGATGCAGAGGGATTTCGCCGCGCTCACTGATGCTGAACTTTCACAAGCCCGCCGCATGCTCGCCAGTCTGGTTGATGCCCTCGCGAGTGAGCGTGGACGTCGCTACGCCCCGAATGATCGCGGCAACAGGCTTGATTTCGGGCGCATGCTGCGGCGTCATTCGCTGCATTCACCGGAGTGCATGCGGCTGCTGTTCAAGCGGGAGAAAATCAGGAAGCCAAGATTGATCCTGCTCTGTGACATCAGTGGATCCATGGAAAGTTACTCGCGGTTTTTGATTGAATTCATTTTCGCCCTGCGCCGTACCCTGCCCAGGGTTGAGGTTGGGGTATTCGCTACACGCATGACCATGATCACTCGACTGCTGGAGGATCGCAATGTCGATCGCGCCCTGGCGCAGGTGACGAGAGAGGTGCGGGACTGGGGCGGTGGCACTGACATCGGAGCTTGCCTGGGAGAGTTCAACGATATTTGTGCGGAAAAAGTCTTGCGCGCCAAAACGGTCGTGGTTATCCTCAGCGACGGGTGGGATTGCGGCGAACCACAGCAGTTGCGCTTTGCACTGGAACAACTGCGTCGCCGGGTGCATCGGCTGCTCTGGCTGAATCCCTTGCTCGGCGGTGAAGGCTATCAGCCGCTTTGTGTGGGCATTCGTACCGCATTGCATTACATTGATGAGATGCTTCCGGCCCACAATCTGGAAAGCCTGGTTCGAGTTGCACGAATTCTGCGCGAGGTCTGGCATTAGCCCTCCCATAAATGCTGATAATTATCTGCGGTTGGATGATACGACCTGCAGTAACTGGATAATCTTTGCCACGGGCTCCGCATAGACTTATGCGGGGTAGTTTTCATGCACAGGAGAAGAACAGATGGCGCTAGTCAAACTGAAAGAATTTTGTATTCCGGACAAACCCGAGCAGGTTGATGCTTGTGTTGCCAAATATGGCGACAACGCCTTGATCCTGGCCGGCGGAAGCTTCATCCATGGCCTCGAAGCGCGTGGCCTGTTGTCCGAGGTGGAAGCCTTGGTCGATATCCGCAAGCTGGGGTTCGCCGGAGTTACATTCTCGTCCGAAGGCCTGCGCATTGGCGCGATGACCACTTTTGCCCAACTTGAGCAACTGCCCGAATTGGGCAGCGCTCCATGGCTTGGCGCGCTAAAGGATGCTTTGACCTATCCACCCATGCAAATCAAGAATGCCGCGACCGTGGGTGGCTGTCTCGCCGCCGCCTGCCCCTTCTTCGATATCCCGACCGCGCTCATGGCGCTGGATTGCAGGCTGAGCGTGAGCAAAGCCGGGGCGAAGCGGGAGATGAATCTGGCCGATTTGTTTGCCGGGTTGTTCGAGAACTCTCTTGCCCCCGGTGAATTGATCATGGAAGCCAAGCTTGCCAAGCCAGCAGGGCGAGCGGCCAGTGCCTTTATCAAGCTTGAAGGCACGGCAAACGATTTGGCCATCGTCAACGCAGCCGCGTATATCTCACTCGACGGATCGGGCAAGTGCCAGGCAGCCCGGGTCACATTGGGTGGTGGCGTTGGCGACAATGTGGTGCGCTCCTCCAGTGCCGAGCAAGTTTTGCTGGGACAAAAACTGACCGAAGAACTGCTGCAACGCGCCGCGGACGCAGTAGGACAGGATATCCAGCCGATGGCAGATCATCGTGCCTCTGCAGCCTACCGCCTGGCGATGGCCAAGGTTTTCACAAAACGGGCACTGAGCCAGGCCTTGAGCCGCTTAAACTAAGGGGAACGATTATGAAACAGCTCATTTCACTTGAAGTGAATGGTGATACGCACGAGATCGCAGTGGAGGCCGATGCGACCTTGCTGAGCGTGTTGCGCGACAACCTGGGACTGATAGGCACCAAGCGTGGCTGCGATAGTGGCGGCTGCGGCTGCTGCACCGTGCATGTTGATGGCAAAGCCATGTATTCCTGCATGATGTACGCTCTTTCCGCCCAGGGACGAAAGATCACCACGATCGAAGGCCTGGGTTCGGAGGAGAAGATCGATCCCTTGCAGGACGCGTTCGTCAAGGAAGGCGCGGTACAGTGCGGCTATTGCACCTGCGGCATGATCATGACGGCCAAGCAGTTGCTTCACGACAACCCGCATCCGGATGAGGATGCGATCCGCCACGGCATCGCCGGAAATCTGTGCCGTTGCACCGGATACCACAAAATTGTCGAAGCCATCAAGACGGCGGCGGGTAACTGAATGCCACACATGAAAGGACAATGAACATGACGAATTTGAATGTCGTTGGTAAGTCCGTCCTGCGCCAGGACGCTTACGAGAAAGTGGTTGGCGGCAAGGGTTTTCCCGTCAATGTCAGTCTGCCGGGAATGCTCCACGGCAAAATGCTTCGCAGCCCCTATCCCCATGCCCGCATTCTGAGCATCGATACTTCTCGTGCCGAAATGCTGCCCGGCGTCAAAGCCGTGATGACGCCCAAGGACGTACCGCAGATTATCTTCAATCCGATCTTCTTCATGCCTGCCGACTCGGTGGCAATTCACCGGGATATGCTGATATTGAGCGACACTGTACGCTTCGCCGGTCAACCGGTAGCGGCGGTGGCAGCAACTACGGCGGCGATCGCCGAGCAGGCTCTGTCCCTGATCGATGTCGAGTACGAGGAGCTGCCAGCGGTGTTCGACCCGGAAGAGGCGATGAAGGAGGGCGCCCCCGAGATCCACGCCGGCGTCAAGAACAATATCCGCGCCACACCCTCGTTTGGCGCCGGTGACGTCGAACAGGGTTTCAAGGAAGCCGATTATGTCTTCGAAGGAACCTACGAGACCCAGCGGGTTCATACCTGCTACATGGAGCCGAGGGTCTGCGTTTCCGACACCGACAGCAGCGGGCATATCACGATCTACTCTTCCATCGCCCACCTGTTTGGCCTGCGCGAGAGATTGGCCTACGCGCTAGGCTTGCCAGTGAGCAAAGTGACAGCGATCCAGGCACCCTATACGGGTGGAAGCTTCGGCAGCAAGCTCGACCTGGCCTATATCGAGGCGCTGTCGGCACTCCTCAGTGCCAAGACCAAAAAGCCGGTGCGTATGGAGCACACCCGCTATGAGGATTTCATCTGCAATGCTCGTCATCCGATGAAGGTGCATCTCAAGACCGGCGTCAAAAAGGACGGCACCATGACGGCGCGTTACGCCAGTACGCTGTGCGACACCAGCGCCTATTCGGCACATGGTCCGGAAGTGATCATGGTGCATGCCTACTTCGGCCTGATGCTCGGCTATCGCGCTCCGCACACCAAATGGGAAGGCACGGTGGTTTATACCAACAATATGCCGGGCGGGGCATTCCGCGGCTACGGCGCACCCCAGGCAGCCTTCGCTGTCGAGTCGCAGATCGACGAAATTTGCGAAAAACTCGGTTTCGATCCAATCGAGTTTCGACTCAAGAACACGCCGCGCCAAGGCGATCCACATCCCTTCAACCCCGAATGGAAACTTGGGGGCTACGCTCTCGATCAGTGCCTCCACAAGGGGGCAGAGCGCATGGGCTGGGCAAACCGAGCCAAAGCTGGCAGCGCCAGTGGCACCAAAAAGCGCGGTATCGGCATGGCCGCGCATCCGATCTGGGTTTCAGGCTGTGTCGGCTTTCCCGACATTTACGAACATTCCGGCGCGATCATCAGGCTCAATGTGGATGGCACGGCCTATCTCTCATCGGCGACCATGGACATCGGTTCTGGCCAAAACACCACGCTTTGCCAGATTGCGGCAGAAGAACTGGGGCTCAAGTTCGAATCGGTCCGCATGGCACCAGGCAATACGGACAACTTACCGTTTGACGCGCCGACTCATGCGAGTCGCGTCACCTATTCCTCTGGCAATGCTGTCAAGGTGGCTGCCGCTGATGCCAAGAAAAATCTGCTGGAAGTAGCGGCCACCGTCATGGAAGCGAATGTGGCTGATCTTGAAGTTCGCGATGGCATGATCTCGGTCAAGGGCGCACCGGCAAAAGCCATGTCTGTCGCCGATGTGGTCAAGCGTGCCGAGTCACCCTTCATGGTGGTTGGCGCACAGGGACCAACGCCGACGACGCTCAAGGAAAAAGGCACCATCATGGGCATATCCAGCGTTGCTCCGCCCGCGAATGCCTCGCCTGCGGTGGCGGAATTCGTTGAAGTTGAGGTGGATACGGAAACCGGACAGGTTAAGGTGCTGCGTGCCGTTTATGCCCACGACCTTGGTCGGGTGGTCAACCCTGCCGCTGCCCAAGGCCAGGTGGAAGGTGGACTGCAGCAAGGGATAGGCTATGCATTGATGGAAGAAATGCTTTTCGCTCCGGAGACCGGAGCCTGTCTCACATCGGATTTTCTTGATTACAAGATGCCGACTGCGGTTGAGATGCCAAGCAAGATCGAGTGTATTTTCATCGAATCGAACGAGCCCACTGGCCCATACGGAGCAAAGAGTTTGTCGGAGGCCTGCCTGATCGTTCCCGCTCCAGCCATCGCGAATGCCATCTATAACGCCATCGGCGTGAGGTTTCACAGTTTGCCGATCACACCAGAGAAGATATTGGCCGCATTGGGCAAGTTGTAGCAATGCCGAGATGGCTACCGGAAACCCACCGGTAGCCATCGTAGTCCTCATCCCTGGTCCTCCCCGCCGGCTATTAGCGGTTTCGCGCGTCTATTCGCGTTGAGCGGCGTGCTTCACAATCGCTGAGATCAATGGATTGCAGCATATTGCAGCAGGCTGCAACATAATGCTTGATTTGCTTCGTGATGTGGGGCGATAATGAGTTCTTGCAATCTCCATAAGCCTTGCGCAGACAAGGGCAGGGGAATTTCGCCGGAGGAGAATTTTATGCAGATGCTGACTCAGCCACGCCAGGATAAGAGCGTGCCGCTTTCAGGTTACCCGCTGTTTCTGTCGAAAGATATTGAAGAAACCCGCGAGATGGTGTCAGGCATATTTTGCCCTCATGACCTGAAGATCACAGGGCGAAACCAGAAACTGGATGCACGCATGTATCACGCTTCAGTCGGACCGGTTTCCTTCAGCCGATTGCAGCATGGCGCGGATGTCTCGATTGACCCGGGTTGCCTCAAGGATTTTCTGCTGGTTCAGATGCCTATCAAAGGGAAAGCGGAAATCTCTTGCGGCAAGAGCCACATCGACTCCCATCCGAAACTCGCCTCCGTCATTACGCCGGATATGCCGCTAAAGATGTGGTGGTCTGGCTGTTGTGACAAAATCATCGTGCGCATTCCGCGCGAAGAACTTGAGCGTCAATGCGCAAAGCATCTGGGACACGGTTTGCGTCAGCCGATCGAGTTTGAGCTGGCCATGGACATGACCGAGAAGGGAGGCAATGACTGGTTGCGCCTCGTCGCGTTTCTTGTGGGGGAGTTGGATCGGAACAGCAGCATGATCTACAACTCTCCACTCATCAGGGCGCAGATGGTGCAAATGCTGGTCACGACGCTGCTCTTTTGTCAGCCGAACAATTATCGCGAAACTCTGCTAAGACCCGCGCCGCCGATTGCTCCCCACTATGTGAAACGCGTTGAGGAATACATTGCTGCGAATGCCGATCAGCCGATCACCATCATTGAATTGTCCGACTACGCCGGCGTCAGTACCCGCGCCTTGTATGCAGGCTTTCGCAATTTTCGCAATACCAGCCCGATGGCGCACCTGAAGGAAGTGCGTCTGCAGCGTGCTCATGACGACCTGCGACACGCCAAACAGGGGGAGCGCGTGACGACCATCGCCATGCGCTGGGGCTTCACCCATCTGGGCAACTTCACGGCAGCCTATAAACGCAAATTTGGCGAACAACCTTCGGATACGCTGAGGCGCTGAGTTTCCCGCTGAGTTTCCCTAAGGCAACTCCGGTTTTTAGCGGGAGGGTTGGAACAGTTTGCCGAGTTCGCCGCCCAACTTGCGTAGCAGCGCGATCAAGCTGGCGATAATTCCTGTGGCTTCCCGATTAGGTTCGGCGACACCCTGAGTTTCCGGTTCAAGGCGTGCTCGAAGTTCACCGATGAACTGGTCGCTCATTGACTCAGCCATTTTCTGCATGACGCCACCGGCGAATTTCCCCAGGCGACCAACGATATTCACTTTCGACGAGTAAGTGACTTCGGTGTTGTTCTTGTCGACCGCTTTCAGGGTCAGCGTGTTCTCGGCGTTAACCCGGCTGGCATTGCCGCCTTCATTGCCCCGGATCGAAAACACGGCATGCTCCGGTGGACGCTCTTCAATGGTTTCAATATCGAAGTTGAAGGTCGATTTGATTGGTCCTACCTTGACACTGACGATCGCCTTGTATTTTCCTGGTTCTGTGACTTCAACGTGCTGGCAGCCCGGCATGCACGGACCCACCTCGGCAGGGGTGGTAATGAACTGCCAAACTCGTTCAATAGGTGCCGCTACGGCGAAAGTGCGTGCGATCTGCATCTGTCTGGTTTCCTTGTCGCTGGGCTGATCTGCTGTATGTGACTGTCGCGAAGCGAAAACGCATGCTCCTCTTGAGGAGAATACAGTACCCGATAATCACAGTCCATCCCAAGCGCCATGATCGGGCTGAAATATCTGCAGGGAGAAGATATGGCTTGCATTAACAGGATAACAACGGCGCTGGACTGAGCATAGACTGATCTGGTGCGGTCGCAACATGCGCAGACAATACGATCAATCAATCGACCACAGACTCCGGAACATACAAGGTGTTTCCTTGAATAATCACTGTGGGATTGGCTTTTCAGAGAAGGATGGGAACACCATGAGCATTCGAAAATTTCCTGACCACACTAATCGAAAGGGAAAAACATGAGCAGTCACATGAGCAGTCGAGGATTGCCTGAGTTTGAGCTTCTGATACCGCAGACCAGCCCGGAAGCAGTGGACATGTTGGCGCAACATCGGGAGCAATTATCCATTCTAAGCGGTGGCACTGCCCTGTGGAACTATGTCAGGGGACGCAACCGGGTGACGCCGTATGTCCTCAGTCTGTCGGCGCTCAAGGGCTTAGACTACATTAACGAGATTCCCGGTGAAGGGCTGCGTATTGGCGCAAAGGCAACGGTCGCTCAACTGATCGAAAACCCGGCTGTGAGTGCAAAGTATGCCGCGCTGCATGAATCCGGCTACTGGTTCGGCAACCCGACGGTGCGCAACATGGCAACTGTGATGGGCAATGTCCTGCGTGCATCGCCGTCGGCAGATTGCTCGTGTGCACTTCTGGCCTTGGGATGCCAGGTCATCCTCCAAAGCAAATCCGGCCAGCGGGCCGTCGATATCGACGATTTCTGGCTTTCCTACGATGTCACGGCGCGCAAGCCGGATGAACTCGCTGTCGAAATCCGCATTCCGGAACCCAAGGCAACGACGCGCTCGGCTTTTCAGCGGCTGACCCGGGTCCGCCAGGATCTGGCCAAACTCAATGTGGCGGTCAGGCTGGAAATGGACAAGGGAGTCTGCCAACAAGCCCGCATTGCCATCGGTTGCGTCGGCCCGACGACCATGCGCGTCAAGAAAACAGAGGCGCTGTTGCAAGGGAAAGCCATCAGCGATAGCCTGCTGGATCAGCTGGCCACATCAGTGCGCGGAGAGATTTCCCCCATTGACGATCAACGCTCAACAGCGCTTTATCGGCAGCAGGTCGCTGGTGTCATAGTCAAACGCACGATCTCCCGTGCGGCCGCAGAGAAAGGAGCTTCCCTATGAAAACCCGACTGATTACGCTTTGCGTCAACGGCCGTGACTACAAGCTCGAGGTTCCGCATAACCGCACGCTGTTGCAGGCGCTCCGCGACGATCTTCAACTGACCGATACCAAATACGGTTGCGGATCGGGCGAGTGCGGCGGCTGTACCGTGCTTATCAATGGCAAGGACAATGTCAATTCCTGCCTGAGTCTGGCCGCCGAGATGGAAGGCAAGCACATCACCACTGTCGGCGGATTGACCAAGAACGGGGAATTGCATCCGATCCAGCAGGCCTTCGTCGAACTCGGCGCAATCCAGTGCGGTTTCTGCACGCCGGGCATGGTCATGAAGACGGCCAGCCTGCTGGCGCATAACCCCAACCCTTCAGAGGATGATATCCGCCGGGGACTGGAAGGAAATATCTGCAGATGCACCGGTTACGAAAACATCATCCGTGCAGTACAGAAGGCCAGCCAAATGATCAACGCAGGAGGTGCACGCTCATGAGCGATTTGACTTATGTTGGCAAGAACATTCCCAAGGTTGATGCCAAGGAAAAAGTGACGGGGCAGGCGATGTATGCCGGGGATCTCCAATTCCCCGACACGCTTTTTGGCAAGATCGTCAGGTGCTGGGAGCATGCACATGCCAAAGTGACCCATCTCGACCTTTCTGAAGCCGCCAAGGTTCCGGGAGTGGTCAAGGTACTCGGCCCCAAGGATGTAACGCAAAAACTGTATAACTGCGGTGTGCTGGATCTGCTGGCATCGGCAGAAGTCGGGCACATGCTGGGCGAGATTGAGGATCAGCGCATTTTTACTGATTACGTCAAGCATCAGGGTGATGCCATCTGCGGCATCATCGCGGAGACCCAGGAAATCGCCGAAGCGGCCGCCGCCAAGGTGATCGTCAAGTATGAGCCCCTGCCGGTCTATCTGCAGCCCGAAGAGTCGGCCAAGCCGGATGCCATCCAGTTTGATGCCAGGAAGCCGGGCAACAAGGCTTTTCAACTACCCGAAGGGATGTTCCCGAACAATGTCTATGGGTGGGGGGATGTCGATGCCGAAATGACCAAGGCAGAACTGGTCATAGAGAACACTTTCCAGCTTCCCAAGGTCAAGCAGTGCCAGATAGAACCTCATGCCTACGTCGCGCTGTTTGATCAGCGGGGGCGCCTCAGCATCTGGACTTCGACCCAGATGCCCAAACTGGTGCAGAACAAGCTGGCGCGTTTGTTTGAAATGCCGCAATCCAAACTCAATCTGATCCCAACCACGATAGGCGGCGGCTTTGGCGGCAAACTTGGCATGATCTTCGAGCCGGAGACCTGTGCCATGGCGATGGCGGTTCCCGGGCGACACATCAAGGTGCAATCCTTGCGGGAAGAGGACTGGGTCGCATCGGAAAGCCGCCATCCGGGAAAATACTGGCTGAAAATGGGTTTTCTCAAGGACGGTACGCCGGTTGCAGCGGATGCTTTGTTCACCGCGGATACCGGGGCCTATTTCACCCATGCCACAGGCGTTCCTTTCACCGCCGGCGCCTGGCTGATCGGCATGTACAAGTACGGTGCGGTGCGCTACAAGACCAATACCTACTATACGAACAAGGCACCCAGCGGCGCATTTCGCGGCTATGGCAACCCGCAGACCAACTTTGTGCTTGAGCAAACCGTGGACCAGGCCTGCCGCCAACTGGGCATTGATCCGGTCGAATGGCGCAAGCGCTGGCACAAGCAAGTGGGCGATGACGGCTGGTGCCTGGGCATCCCCTACGCTTCCAGTTCCTTGACCGAATGCCTGGAGCGCGGCGCCGCCAAGATCGGCTGGGCAGAGAAACGCGCCAAATATGCCAATCAGTCCGGACCCAAGCGTCGTGGCGTGGGTGTTTCGGTGATGAATCATACCTCCGGCGCCATGCCCATGCTGCTTGAGCATACCGTCGCCAAGGTAAAGATGAACGAAGACGGATCGGCCGTGATCAATGTGGCCTGCTCGGATGTGGGGGCCGGATCGCATACGGCATTGACGCAAATCGCCGCCGAAACACTGGGCATTCCGATGGAAGATATTTACATCGACAACAACATGGATTCGGCTGGCTTTGATGTCGGTTCCCATGCCAGTCGCACGGCCTATGTAGGTGGTGGTGCGGTGATGAAGGCCTGCGAGGACGTCAACCGCCAGTTGATCGAACGCGCATCGGAGCGTCTCGGCATACCGGTGGATCAGCTTGAAATCAAGAATCGCCAGGTTGTCTCCAAGGATGGCAAGGCCTCCATGAGCGTCAAGGAGATTTGCAGTGTCGGCGTTTCCAACTACGTCAACCCGGCGAACGGGGAAAGAAACGGCGTTCCTGGCCAGATTCAGGGTTATGCCAGCCATTTTCCGAGTCACAACTCCCCGCCATTCGGCGCATGCTTTGCCGAAGTGGAAATCGACATAGAAACGGGACAGACGAAGGTGGTGGAAATGGTGATCGCCCATGATATCGGCCGCGCCATTCATCCGCCTTCAGTGCATGGTCAGCTTGCCGGGGGGGCACAGCAGGCGCTTGGTATGACACTGACCGAAGAGATGCGCTATGACGAAAAAGGGCTGATCCAAAACAACAGCTTCTTCGATTACAAGCTGTTCGGTCCGCTCGACATGCCCAAACTGACCACGATTCTCGTGGAAAATCCCGACCCTGCTGCTCCCTACGGGCTGAAGAGCGTCGGTGAGGCCGGGACGGTCAATCCGGTGGGTGCTGTCGCCAATGCGGTATCGCATGCCCTCGGCATCATGTTCACCGAGGCGCCGATTACTCCCGAGAGAATACTCAAGGCGGTGAATGAGCGAGGGATCAAATAGCTCAGCTTGCGGGAAGGCTGCCCGACCGGCAGCCTGGCCCTTTTCAGGATAGCCGATGATTACTACGCTCGACTGCTGGCAAGGTTTATTGGGGCTGACACCGACTGACAAGGCCGTACTGATTACCGTGCTGCAGGTGGAAGGATCCGTTCCCCGCGGCGCCGGAACGCGAATGCTGGTTACGCAAACACAGCAATACGACACCATCGGCGGTGGTCACCTTGAATGGAAGGCGATTGCCACTGCCCGGCTATGGCTGGCTGAATCGAATCAAGCCAGGCAACCGGCGCGTCAGCTCGATCTGGCCCTCGGTCCCAGCCTGGGTCAATGCTGCGGTGGTGCGCTGCGCTTGCAGTTTGAGCGGGTCGATGCCTGGAGCGAAGCCGAACGGCAGGCCAGGTTACAGAGCTTCCACGATGAAAGACTGCACCTGCCCCATGTATATCTTTTCGGTGCCGGTCATGTTGGCCAAGCCTTGGTCCAGGTCCTTCAGCAAACGCCTTGTCGAATCTCCTGGGTCGATGAGCGTGATCACTTGTTTCCCGAGCATCTCGCGACACAGGTCCGGACCGAGGCCACCGATACGCCGGAGTCGGTTATCAAGGCTGCAGAACCTGGTGCCTACTACCTGGTGATGACCCATCATCATGGTCTGGACTTGATACTTGCAGAGCACATTTTGCGCAAGGGAAATGCCGCCTGGTTTGGCTTGATCGGCTCCAAAACCAAGCGAGCCCGTTTCGAGAGCCGTCTCATCGAGCGCGGTTTTAGCCCAGAACGACTGCAAGACATGGTTTGTCCGATCGGCATTGCCGGCATCACCGGCAAGGAACCAGGCGTAATCGCGATTGCCGTGGCGGCCCAATTGATGCAGCTGTGGACCGGAAAACCCGTGTCGAGGTCTGCCGATCAAGCTAAAGACCCCGTATGCAATGGATGAAAGAACCCTGAAGGAAAGGGTCATCATCATCAGAGGTGCGGGTGAGATGGCAACCGGGGTGGCTTGCCGCCTCTTCCGCGCCAACTTCACACGCATACTCTTGCTGGAAATACATTCACCTCTGGCAGTTCGCCGACAGGTTTCCTTCTGCGAGGCGATTCACGAACAACGTATCACCGTGGAAGGCATCGAAGCCCTTCGTATAGGGCGAGACGATGACTTGTCGGTCGTCTGGGCGAACGGAAAAATTCCTGTGCTGATCGACCCTCAGGCAGAAAGTGTTCGGCGCCTCAAGCCCGACGTTGTCGTGGACGCCACCTTGGCCAAACGCAATCTTGGTACGGCCATGGCAGATGCACCGCTGGTCATCGCGCTGGGGCCGGGTTTCAGCGCCGGAACCGATTGTCACGTAGTGATTGAAACCAATCGCGGCCATGATCTCGGACGCCTGATTAGCCGCGGTTCTGCTGCGGCAAATACCGGGGTTCCTGGTGATATCGGGGGATATACCTCGGAGCGGGTGGTGCGTGCCCCAGTCGATGGCATTTTTTCTCCTAGAAAGCAGATTGGCGAGATGGTTCGAAAGGGCGAAGTCATTGGCCGGGTTGGCGAACTTGAAGTTGTTGCGGCAATCGACGGCATACTGCGCGGTTTGATCCAGCCGAATTCGGTCGTGACCTGCGGCCTGAAGATTGGCGATGTCGACCCGAGAGGTGAGGTCGGCTTTTGCAATACCGTATCCGAAAAGGCCAGGGCGCTGGGCGGAGCCGTACTGGAAGCCGTACTGGCAGTGTATAACCGCTGAGCGATATTGCATTGACTGCACTGCCGATCGAAAACCTTCTGTTCAGGGAACACCAAGGCGTGCTGGCCCTGATCGGCGCCGGCGGAAAAACCAGTCTGATGTTCCAGTTTGCCCGGCTCCTTCTGCGTTCAGGCCATAGGGTCCTGACTACGACCACGACTAAAATCTTCGTGCCGACTCGCGAGCAGTCTGCGGTGCTGATTGTCGCGTCCGATCCGCAGAGTGTATTGCATCAATCTTCATCGAGTCTTGCAAACTCACGGCACATTACCGCCGCCGCCCAGCGTCTGCCGAACAGCAACAAGCTCAAAGGGTTTTCTTCGGAAGAGATTTTGCAGTTTGCGGAATCCGGAATTTTTGATTGGATTCTTGTTGAAGCCGATGGCGCCGCCCATCGTCCCCTGAAAGCTCCGGCAGCCCACGAACCGGTGATTCCCTCCTGCACGTCCATCCTGATCGCCGTGATTGGGCTCGACGTGCTGAATCAACCCTTGTCGGAGAAAGTCGTTTTTCGCTGCGAATTGGCAGGACCGAGGATGGGCCTGAATCAAGACGAGCATGTCAGTGAAGCTGCTCTTGTACGTCTGATTATTCATCCCGGCGGCGTTTTCAAGGGCGCGCCGCCAGGCGCACGACGCCTCATCTTTCTCAACAAGAGTGATGACGCCGAATTGCGCGCGGCAGGTTCTCGGATTGCCACAATGCTTGCCACTGCAGAGGCCAACCCGGCTGAAGCGGTCATCGTTGGCCAGGCCTTGGATGAGTTGCGAATCCATGCCCTGCACCACCTGGCGTGCACGCCCTGATGAAACCAAATCCAAACGTTACCGGAATCATATTGGCGGCAGGAGAGGGCTTGCGGATGGGTGTGACCAAGCAGTTGCTGCCATTTCGCGGAGCGACCATTCTCGAATGTGTCGTCAGCAACGCGCTCGCTTCGCCACTGCAGCAAATCATTGTGGTTCTGGGTCATCAGGCCGAAGCCATTGCGCCGAAACTGAACAACAACGATGTCACAGTGGTAAACAACCCCAACTATCGCCTTGGGCAAAGTACTTCACTTAAGGCGGGTATGCAGAAGCTCGCCGCAGATGCCGAGGCCATTCTCTTTCTGCTTGGCGACCAACCGCTTGTGACTCCAGCGATTATTGAACTGATCCTCAGCGCCTACCGTGATTCAGGGAGCCCGATTGTCCTGCCGAGTTTCGCGGGGCGACGCGGCAATCCCGTGCTCTTCAGTAAAGAGACCTTTTCACGCATCGAGGCGCTCAGCGACGATTGTGGTGCACGCCCTCTTTTTGTTGAGTATGCTGCGCGATTACTTACCGTGCCAGTTGAGAATCCCGCCATACATTTTGATATCGATACCCCGGAAGATTATCAGCGTCTCCTGCAATTAGAGCGCTCCGATGCTGCCGGGAAAAATGCTATCTGAGCGACCGACGCCATTTAGCCACAACGCTTCATGCTGTTGCGTACCGGGTGAATCCGGAAAGGCTACTTTCTCAAACCGCGGGTATTGTCACCGGCCGGTTCCCCAGCCTCTGGTTCCCAGTCGAAGGCCAAACCGCGCCACATGTCGCGATAGTCATAGCCCGTCTGCAAGGCAAGATTCAGCCGGTTATACGAGGCAAAGTCACTGACCAGGTGCACCATCTGGACAACGCCCTTGTCGCTCAGACCGACGCCATGGAGTGCTTGGACGTCCTGATCGGTAACTGATTTCGGATCGCCATTCACCTTGAGCGCAAAATCAAGCAGGGTTTTCAGGCGCTGGTCCGTCGTCGCTCCACTGCCCTTGGTTAAAAGCTGGGCGACATAGCCTTCTTCGGTATTCAGGCCATAATTCAGAATGGTACAGAAAGCCGCAGTACAGTAGGGGCAGCCGTTTGCCTTTGATACAAGAATGCCGACATGCTGAATTTCCGGTAGCGTCAGTTCCCCCATTTGCCACAAGACTTTCGTCGATCCGAGCTTGGCTTTGAAATATTCGGGGAAGTTCATTTCGACGTAGAAATGATTGGGCACAGCGCCCTCCATTTGCGTAACCCAAGTGAATATCTCCTGAACGACAGGATCAGTGATGTTCTCCGGCTTAACCAGGGCAACGCGCGTCATTTGTGGACTCCTTGAAATGGGACTGGCATGACTGTGATGAATTTATCCCGGTTTGCCACTTTCAGGCACCAACTTTAGCGAATCGATGGCTTGCCCATCCTGCAGTATGGCGCGAAAAGGCAAAAAGCAGCTTGGGCAATGCACGACTTGCTCGCCGGAAAGCATTTTTAATTGATGTGGCCTGACCGCGCCGCAGTTTGCGCAAGGAATGGAAACGATCGGCAGTGTCATTTCAACCTCATGATAGCAATGTGATTTGAATGGACACGCAAGAACACAAGGCTCTTGCGCCTACTCTAAGCTTTTGAAATCAATGGTGCCGGCGAGAAGAGTTGAACTCCCGACCTTCGCATTACAAGTGCGCTGCTCTACCAACTGAGCTACGCCGGCTGAGGAATCGGCCGGA
>Ga0172380_10004910_pt1 | contig 16743 bp, 13 predicted proteins | sample Leawe162metaG_FD_119747 | JGI IMG/M metagenome (GOLD analysis project Ga0172380, IMG submission 119747) | Leachate microbial communities from a municipal landfill in Southern Ontario, Canada - Leachate well 162 metaG | ecosystem: Engineered > Solid waste > Landfill > Unclassified | place...
CATCTGCAGGCCGACGCAGCGGTCATAGGCGTGCCATGCGCCAGGGCGGAACAGGAGCATGTCACCAGCCCCCAGGGTGCGCGGGCCGTGGTCGCTGAGATGCACGCCGCGGCCGCCGGTGATCAGCACCAACTCGATGAATTCATGGCTATGTGCAGGATATCCGCCGTTCCGTCTGCCGCCGAGGACGCGCACCGGTGAGCGGTCGGACAGGGCGACGGTGGCATTGGTCAGCTGCAGGGTCACCCCGACAATCCTTGGCGTGGCGATCCATGGTCAATCCCAGCCAATTGGATGGACAATCCGCCGCTAACCCCGACCAGCCGCTCATATATGATCGCGTAGCATGAAGACCCCTGAGACATCCCGCCTGTTCACCCGCTGGCGCAACCCGGCCAACGGCGTCGAGAGCCTGATCCTCACCCACCGCGTGGCGCCGGTGCAGCGCCCCTTCTATTTCACCAACCCCTCGTTCAGCGACGACGGCCGTTTCCTCTGGGTCGAGTGCGCCTACCCGCCGGAGGGTGGATACGACGCGGTGCCGGTGCTGGCAGTGGTCGACTTCGCGCAGGATGAGATGCGGGTCTACCATGAGACGCAGTTCGCCACCGCGCGTCCGCTGGTCGACGGTCGGACCGGCGAGGTCTACTGGGGCAATGGCCTGGAGATCTGGAAGCGCGGCCCTTTGGCCGACGACCGTCCCCGGCTGGTCAACCGCTTCCCCACCGAACTCGCCAAGGGTCGCCAGCCATATCGCGTCGCGACTCACCTGACCATGTCGGCCGATCGCCGATCGGTGAACCTGGATGCCTGGATCGGGGCAGACGTGTTCGTCGGAGACATCCCGCTCGATGGCTCCATGCCGCGCATCTGGGAGCAGGGCGTACGCACCTTCGACCATGCCCAGTTCAGTCCGACCGATCCGGACGCGATGCTGATCGCCCACGAATACTGGCGCGATCCCGCCTCGGGCCCCTTCGACCCGGCGCAGCGCTACCACCGCATCTACACCATCCGCCGCGGCGGAAAGGCGATGCCGCTGCTGCGCGAGCCGGTGACCCACAGCGGCCATGAGTGGTGGGACGCTGACGGCCGGCACGTCTGGTACATCCACTACGGCGTCGGCGTGAAGCGGGTGGAGGTGGCGACGCGCAATGAGGAGCTGCTGTGGCCGGGCCATCTGGCGCATGGCATGACCGATCGCAGCAGTCGCTACGTCGTGGCCGACAGCATGGCGGACCCGGTGGTGTGCGACTGCCGGGTGGACTTCCGCGACCTGCGCAGCGGCAAGGAGGTGCGCCTGGTCGACCGTCCGCCGCTGGCCGCGCACCTGACGCAGTGCCGGCATCTCCATCCCCATCCGCTGTTCTGCCTCGGCGACCGCTACGTCTGCCACTCGACCACGGTGCATGACCGGGTCGACCTGGCGCTGGTGCCGACCGCCGAGCTCATCGCCCGCACGGCGTAGATCAGCGCTTCGCCTTGGCCGCCGGGAATTGCGCGGCGACGTCGATGCTGGCGGGGATGCGCTGCTCGGCCTTGGCGCCGGGCGGGGTGATCGACGCGGTCAGCGCGCCGCTGGTCGGCAGGCTGACCTTCCAGGTCCGGGTGGGCGCGCCGATCTCCAGGCGGATCTGCGGCTTGTCGTCGAGCAGCTTCACCGGCGCCATCGCCGTCGCGCCCTCCTTGGTCACCTGGAAGACGTGCAGGAACATCGTCCGCTCGGCGGTGGGGGCGGCCACTTCCAGCCGCCAGCGGCAGAACGGCGGTTTGGCCCGGCCCGGGGTGACGTGGTCGTACTGCGCCGTCGGTTCCAGCGGGTGGCCCCAGTCCTTGTGCCCGTCGCCACCGCGCTTGGTGATCACCGCCTCCTTGGGCAGCAGCGTGCGCAGGAACATGCGGCTGCGGCCCGTGCTCTGCACCTCGACGTTGGGGCCGAAGTCGTCGGGCAGGCTCAGCCAGGTCGCAGTCAGGTCGGGGCCGGCGTGCTCGCTGACGTGGCCCGGGACACGCTCGGTGGCGGTGCCGGAGACGGTCGGCTCGTCGGGCACATGCAGCATGAAGTGCTTGGCGAAGGACGCCTGGGTCGAGGCGACGCGGTCGCAGACGACGAAGAACTCGTCCTCGCCCGGCTTGCCGCGCAGCCAGAGGAACTGGCGCGTCACCTCGCTGGCCTTGGCCGGGTTGTAGCCCTTGGTCAGGTCGGCGGCGGCGTAGGTGAACTCGCTAGTATGGGTGAAGGCGACCATGCCGCCGCGCTCCTTGTAGCTGTTGTCGTAGACGTAGCGCAGCAGGCCGCCGTCGTTCTCGTTCTTCTCGCTGCGCCTGAATGTCTCCTTGGGATCGAAGATGGTCAGGACGTTGAAGGCGAGCGAGCCGCCCCAGTAGTAATCGTCGTCATTGCCGCCGCTGCCGGCGCCCTTGGAGACCAGACCGCCGCGGCTGCTGATCATGAAATGACCCTCATCGTCATGCTGATGGCCGACGCGGTGCGGGCCGGCGCCGAAGAAGGCCCAGGTGGCGTTCGGATCGTCCCAGGCCGAGCGCATGACGACGTGGCCGGCGCCCTGCAGCAGGTAGCCGAGCGGCAGCTTCCCCTCGCCGGGCGACTGCGCCGTGACCGTCGGGTCGTAGCCGACCACGCGCTGCCACGGCGCCCACTTGCCGGCGCCGCGCGCCTCGGCGCGGTCGCTGAACCACTGCGCCAGCGGATCCTTGAGCGCGCGGGCGACGAAGGGGGCGACGACGCCGAAGCCGCAGTCCTCGCCGCCACCGCCATCATCGAGATAGGCCTGCCGGCCGTTGTGCGGCTGCTGCAGCAGAGCCAGCCAGCGCGACATCTCGTTGAGGTAGCTCCACGGCTTGCCGGCCTGGAAGAGGTTCTCGCCGGTGGCGGTGCGCCAGGCTTCGAAGGCGAGCGGCACCACCTGGATCGGGCCGTAGGCGCCGTGACCGGTGCTCTCCGACCACGAGCCGCCCATGGCGTCGAAGTAGGGGATGCAGTCGCGCGGGATGCGCGTCGCCCAGGAGGCGAGGAAGCTCTTGGCATCAGCCTCGTGCACCGTGCCGGCACCCTGGATGGCCAGGCTGATGAACAGCTTCTGGGTGATGGCATCGCGGCTGTGCATGACGTTCATGTGGCTGGGGCCCCAGGTCTGGTTGTAGTCCCAGCTGCCGTACTTCAGCGTGATCGCCGCCTCGTCGGTGTACCATTTCAGCCAGGCGCCGAGCGCATCGCCATAGCGCTTGCGCTGCGCCTCGTCCATGGCGTCGAAGATCCAGTCGTAGGCCAGGGCGTGCCAGCCGAAGACGCAGTTGTCCTTGTTGCCGAGCATGCGGCCGTCGCCCCAGGCCTTGATGATGACCTCGGCGTAGGGTTTGGCGTCGCGGCCCGCTTGGCGTTCGACCAGATAGGCGAGGCCGCACGACATCAGGTCGGACGGCGTGCCCCACTTGTTGTCGAGGTAGCGGATGCGGCCGTTCTTCACCGCCGCATCGGCCTGCCCCTTCATGTTGGCGTATTCGCGCGCCAGCGGACCGGCACAGCGCGCGGCCAGACCGGGCAGATCCGCCTTGCTGACGAGGATGCGCGGATGGGTCGCGGCCACGGCGTGTTCGCCGGCGATGGTGCAGACGGCGAGCAGGCAGGAGATCAGGATGCGCATGGGGCCTCCACGGTCGGACAGTGTTCGAGGATGTCGTTCCGCAGCCGGTCTTCGCCGACGCGGCTGCGCAGGATGCGATAGCGCAGGTGCTCGCGGATGCCGGCCTCGGCGCAGCTCTGGCTGCGGTGGCAACGCAGGGCCTCGGCCCCGATCTCGGCCGGGCTGCGGCCGCCCAGGGCGGGCTGGGCGGCGAACCAGTCGGGGCGCCACGCCTCGGGCGCGTCGCTGCGCACATAGATCTTGCACGGTGTCGCCGGGTCAAAGGCGGCGTGCAGGGCGTCCCAGGCGTCGACGCAGGCCCAGCCGGCGGCCATGTGGTTGGGATGGCCGTACTCGCCGGTCTCGGGGTCATGGGTGAAGACGACCTGCGGGCGGAAGCGGCGATAGAGCGCGATGATGAAGTCGCGGCCCGCCTCGCGGCCGCCCCAGCGCTGCCAAACCCAGGCCAAACTCTCGAACCGCCCCGGACTGCTGAAGCCGCAGTCGGGGAAGCTGCCGAGCACTGGTTCGTCGGCCAGGCCGCAGGTGCGTAGGCTGGCGCGCAGTTCGGACTCGCGCAGCGCTGCCACCTCCATGTCGGCCTGGCGGGTCAGGCAGGCCACCGCCACCGTGCGGCCGAGGGCGAGGCTGTGCGGGATGATCGCGCCGAAGGTGGCGATCTCGTCGTCGGGGTGCGCCGCCACCACCAGCAGATCGTGCGGTTTCACGGCAGACCCGCGAGATGGCCGCGCAGCTCGGCGATGGTCGCCCACGAGGTGCGTGGCGCGTAGGGCAGGACGCCGCTGGCGCGGAAGGCCTCGGCGAGACGGGTGTTGAGGCGGCCGCTGGCGTTGAGGAACTGCCCCCAGTAGCCGTAGTGCCATTGCACCTCGTGCAGCGGCGGACCGAGCCGTTCGCGCCAGCAGGCGGGGAACAGCGCCAGCCAGGCCGGGTGCGCATTCAGCCAGGTCTCGGTACGCACGCGGCTGGCGCCGATGGCCTCGGCGCGCTCGAGCAAGCGACGCAGGCAGCCGGGCAGGTAGGCGGGATCCGCGAAGATCGAACGCGGCGCGATGGCGTTGGCGATGTGCAGGAACACCGTGCCCGGCTCGGCCGGCGCGCAGTCGTGGAAGCGCAGGCTGCCGTAGGTGTAGTCGCGCAGGTGCTCGCCAGCCATCTCCAGCTGCAGGTCGAGCGGAGCGCGGGCGTCGATGCGCGCGGCGAGCAGGGCGTGCGCCTGTTCCTCGAAGCCGGCGGCGTCGGCGCAGTTCGCACGCAATCCGCCCAGCCGCTCGACCAAGCCGGCCCAGACGCCGTCGGGATCGGTGAACGGCGCGACCAGGCCGCCGGGATTGAGGTCGGTCTTGTGCCAGATGTCGACCCGCTTGGACAGCGCATCGGCGAACGGCTCCTGCGGATGCGCCACGCTCCAGCGGTGCAGGACATGCAGCTGCAGGCGCACCATGCCGTGCAGCATGGCGCGATGTTCATCGAGGGTCTTGTGATAGCCGGTCATTTCTTCGCGGGTGCCATCGGGCCGATGTACGAGGTGGCGACCACGAGGTGGTCGAACCAGACGGTGTTCTGCTCGAGGTCGAGCGGATATTCAGGATGCTCCTTGGCGTAGCCCGCGGTGCTCTTCCAGGTGCCTTCGTTGACGTAGTTCTCCAGCTTGAGGATGTTGAGCTTCACACCCATATCGGTGCGCCAGCGGAAACCGGGGAAGGCCTTCTGCTTCTCTGGCTGGTCGGGGCGGATGCGGAAGTTCTCGCGCATCCAGTAGCCCTCGGGCGTGCCCGGGCCCCACTCGCCGGCGAGCTTGCCATCGACCCAGAAACGCTGCGAGCCGTCGCTCTTGTCCGGCGCCGAGTTGAGCTTCACCGACCACTCGATGCAGGTCCACGCGCCGCGCACGATCACCGGCGGCTCGGCGGAGGCGAAGCGGTTGCCGTAGTAGGGGTTCGGCTTGCCGTTGCTCTCGCCGTTCTCGGTCTGCCAGGAATGCATCTCCGGCCAGTAGGTGTAGAAGGCCCAGAAGCCCGGCAGTGCGTAGCTCTTGCCTGGCCAGGTGTGGGTGAGGTAGCCGACCGGTTCGAGGCCGGTCATGAACCAGGTGTCCGGCTTGGTGCCGGCGCGGCCGACCCACCAGTTCTTGACGTCCTTGTCGCCGCCGAGCTTGACGAAGTGGGCGAAGGCGCCGGCCTTCTCCTCGAAGCGCACGTAGACGCGGGCGAACAGTTCATCGTAGCCGGGCTTCAGCACCTTATAGAGCGAGCCGCCCTCGTTCTTGCCCTTGCTGGCGGTGATGCGCATGGCCGTGCCCGGACGTCCAACGGTCTTCAGTTGCGTGTCGAAGGCGAGCGGGCCATCGTCGCCGACCTTCGCGACGACCTGCCAGCGTGACTGCAGGTCCGGCGTCTCGAAGTCCTCGGTGAAGATGACGGCCGGGTCCTTGGCGATGCCGAGGTCCTCGGGATAGCGCGCCGCGAGGCTGGGCTCTTGCGCCGCGACGGCGCCGGCGAGCAGGATCGGGCAAAGCAGGTAGCGCATGCGGCCTCCAAAATGGTTAACCTATGGTGCACCTATGCTAAAACGCTGCCATACCCCGGTTGTGACCATGCCCGCCGCTCAGCGCTCGACACAGGCGCAGGGCAGGACGTCATCGATCCGGCCACTGAGCCGGCCATCGAGCCGGGCGATCATGCGGTCGACGGCAAGTCGGGCGAGCTCCTCGCCGAAGGCGTGGATGCTCGACATGCGCGGCTGGGTGAACGAGCCGACATCGCCGTCGTCGAAGGCGGTGACGGCGAGATCCTGCGGGATGCGCAGGCCGAGGCCAGGCGCCGAGCCGACCAGGGCCAGCCCGATGGTGCTCTCGCTGGCGACCAGGGCGGTCGGACGCGGCTCGAGGGCGAGGATCTGCCGCGCCAGCTGCCCGTCGTCGGCGCTGGTCCGGTGGATGACGCGCGGCTGCAGGCCAAGCTCATCGATCGCTTCCAGGTACCCGCGTTCCTTCTCGGCCAGGTCGTATGAGGCGGCGTCGTGGCGATAGGTCGCCAGGGCGATGTGCCGATGGCCGGCGCTGGCGAAGCGGCGTACCGCGTCGGCAGTGCCGGCGCGGATGTCACGCCGCACGCTGTCCACCGCCAGCGAGGGCGGGCATTGTGCGACCGCGATCAGCGGCCGGTCGGCGCGCAGGCGCTCGATCACCGGGATGTCGACGTTGCCGAGATAGAGGATGCCGTCGGGGTTGACCGCCAACGCATCGCGGACGAAGCGTTCGGCGCTCTGCGCCGGGTCCAGCCGGTCCTCGCCGACCACATCCTTGAGCGTCGTGACATGCAGGCGCAGGCGGTGGCTGGTGACGGCGCTGTTCATGCCGGCGAAGAAACGGGTGAACACCGGGTCGCGGCCGAGGTCGCTGAACTTGTAGAAGCACAGCGACAGGATGGTGTCGCGGCGCTGGTCGAGCGGCTTGACGAAGGTACCCTGGCCGCGCCGGCGCTCGAGCACGCCCTGCTCGACGAGCAGGCCGATGGCGCGGTTGGCGGTCTTGAAGTCGGCGTGGAACTCTGAAGCCAGGCTGCGTTCGCCAGGGATCTTGACCTGGTAGGCGCCGGTGCGGACCCGCTTGAGGATGGTATCGGCGATGTCGCTGGCCTTGCTCACGGACTCTCCTCGTTCGTCATCGGGTGCACCGCAGGTGATCCTGGCTCCACAGCATGGTCAAGCGGATTCGGCCGCGACCGTGGCATGGCGGAACTCATCGAGCTGGACCACGGCGCCACGCCTGGCCGCCGCCTGCGCCGCCACCGCCGTGACGATGGCCTCGCGGGCGGCCTGCCCGTCGACCTCGACCTGGCCGATGCCGCGCACGGCGTCGGCGAACTCGCCGAGTTCCTCGCCGAGCGGATCGTCCGGGCCGCAGTCGACCTCCTGGAAGGTCCAGGTGCGCTCATCCTTGACCCGCATGACCGGGCCGTGTCCGGAGTAGGCGATCGAGCGCACGCTGCCGCTGATGGTGAACGAGGCGTTGTTGTGCTCGAAGCCGGAGGTCAGGCTGCCGATGATCCCGCCGCGGTAGCCGAGCAGCGAGACGGTGGTGCCGGGCATGTGCGCATTGATCGACAGCGGGATGGTCAGGGTCGCCACCGTCTCGGGCGTGCCGAAGAGGTAGTTGAGGATGTCGATCTTGTGGATGCCCTTGTGCAGGAGGGGGCCGACGCCGCGGTCGCTGTCGAAGCGCCAGTCGTTCTTCGGCCAGATCCCCACCAGATCGCCGCAATGGTTGGCCTCGAAGGCGAGGACGCGGCCGATCGTGCCATTGCCGAGCATCTGCTTGATGCGCCGGTAGACGCTGTGCCGGCGCTCCTGGTGCCCGACCGCCAGGACCACGCCGGCCGCAGCGCAGGCGGCGATCATCTGGTCGGCCTCGTCGAGGGTGTTGCACAACGGCTTCTCGACGAAGACGTGCTTGCCGCTGTGCGCCAGGGCGACGGTCTGCTCGCCGTGCGTGTCGTTGGGGGTGGCCAGGACCACGCCGTCGATGGTGGGATCGGCGCACAGGGCCGCGAAGGAGTCATGCTGACCGCAGCCGAAGGTGCCGGCGAAGGCGGCGCGGGCGCTGGCCGTGCGGGTGAAGCACGAAGTGATGGCGATGCGCCGCGGCTGCTTGGCGCAGGCCTCGGCGAGCTCCTGGGCGAACTTGCCGAGACCGACGAAGGCGAGGCGCGCCGGCCGGCGTGTACGGCGGGCTGGCTGGTCGGTCGGCAGATTGTGTGTAAGTGAACCCATGGTGCACCACACTATACAGTGAGAGGCACCAATGCGACTGATATCTATAACTCGCGGCGGTTTAATAGTTAAACCATCGAATAATGTGAATACCTTCGCTAAATGCGATGAATCCGTGTCTGACTACACCGCAAACAATGGCATGATTTCGGTTGTGGCGCCGGAGTTGTCGTATAAATGGTGCACCATGGGGTCGCCTTGCGCTTTCATACCGTGGTCTGGGCAAACCGGGCGGGTGGCGTACGCTGGTAGCGTGACGACAGCCCGCTCCGGCTTCACGCTGATCGAAGTGCTCCTCGTCATCGGCATCATCGTCCTGCTCGCCGGCCTGCTCATCCCGGTGGTCGGCATGGTCCGCAACCGCGCGAAGTCCGCCGAGGCCCACCAGACCCTGCGCGAACTGCAGACCGCCTTCGACCTCTATCGCAATGAGGATGCCCACCGCCGCTTCCCGACCGTGACCACCGACCTGTCGATCGGCAGCACGCTGCTGGAGCACCTTGAGGACCGGCACATGTGGCAGCGCAGCCAGCGACGGGTCGATCCAGAGGGCTTTCTGCAGGATCCGTGGGGCGAGTACTACCGCTACGCCCTGGTCCGACCCGCTCCGGCGAAGGGTTCGGCGGAGCTGACGGCGTGGAACTGGAACGCCGAAGCCGGTCACGAGCGCGCCTGGGGCACCCGGCCAGATCCCGCCGATCCGCTGAAGCGCATCGACGGCGCGCTGCCCTTCGCCTACCTCTGGTCGCTCGGGGTCGGTGGCAAGGCCGATGATGCAGGCGGCTGGATCCTGTGCGAGGATGGGCGATGAGCCGCACATCCGTAGGCCTGCAAGGCCGTAGGGGCGAAGCCCCTGAGCAAAAAACCCGCGCATTCACCCTGATCGAGCTGATCGTGGTGATGGCCATCCTCACCGTGCTGATCGGCATGGCGGTGCCGATCACCGTGTTGGCGCGGCGCACCGCGGCGCTGACCAATACGCGCTCGGTGCTGGCGAAGGTGGAGACGGCGATCGGCCTGTTCCAGGCCGACATGAGCGTGCTGCCGTTCCAGGACCATCCCGCCGCCTCGGACTTCCCAGCCGCCGACAACCGCCTGGCGTGGGTCCTCGGGCACGCGCTGACCGCCGCGGAACGCCAGGATCTGGATGACGACCTCGCCACCGCCAGGCGTGCCTACCAGCTCGGGGGAACGCATGTGTTCGGCCAAGCCGATCTGAATCCGGAGACCGCGGCCGGCGACGACAAGCTTCCGCATGTGGCGATGGTGAACCGCATGGGGGCCGAACGCGCCACCCTTGCGATCCTGTCCGGCAACACCGGCGTCACCGGGCTGAGCAACAAGCCGGGCGTGCTGGTGGTGCCGAACGCGAAATCACGGGGCTATGCCGATGACTACCTCGATGGCCTGACCATCGATGCCAGGATCGGCGATGCCGTGGTCGACGCCTGGCGGCGTCCGCTGGTCTACATCAGTCCGGTGCTGCCGGGGATGCGTTCGCGCATACCGGCCGACTGCAGCTATTTCGTCCGACTCGACTGGTACGGCCTGTCGGGCAGCGGGCGGCAGCTCGCCGACACGGCCGCTTCGGACATGCGCAGCACTGCTCCCGAGCGCCTCCGCCGCACCTTCGAGCTGGTCAGCATGGGCCCCGACGGGCGGATCGCCGCGCAGCGCGACGATCCGGCGAACCGCGACAACCCCGCCCTCAGGACGATCCGCGGAGAACTGCCATGAAGCGGGCCTTCACCCTGGTCGAGCTGCTGGTCGTGCTGGCCATCGTCCTGCTGCTCATGGGCATCGGCATGCGCTCGATGAAACGCGATGAGAAGGACGCCCAGGTGCGCGCCGCCGCCGAGGGCCTCGCCGCAACGCTGCGCCAGACGCGCAGCCGCGCCATGAACGAGCAGTCGGCCTTCGGTGTCGTCTTCAACATCCAGAACCAGCCCGGCACCTCGGGGCTGGTGCTCAACAACTGGTCGGGCGGCCACTGGTACCGGGTGATCGGTCCGCATACGCTGGGCGGCAACATGAACCCGCGCGCCCTGATCGCACCGGTATGGAACCTGCGCGACGACGCCAACCGCCATTTCCAGCCGAACTTCCCCGACTACATCGCCAACATCGCCGACAGCTGGGTGGGCGAGCCGATTCGCCTGCCCGCCCGCCAGGTGCGCTTCCTCGCCCTTGCCGACACCGACGAGGGTCCGCGCCGCACCCAGTCGCCGCGCTTCAACAATTCCCCTGGGCCGATCGACATCTATTACGGCGACGGGGGCGAGCGGACCTACCCGCGACCGTGGTTCGGCTGGTTCGACCCGGTGGCGAAGAAGTGGTGGCCGTGGGGCGGCTACCAGCAGACGGTGAAGCACTCCGGGCTGTTCTACGAGGGCAGTGGCGGTCCGATCGGCGATTCGCGCAACCCGGACAGCCGCATCTTCAACAACAGCTTCCGTCGCAAGGACACCCTCGATGGCGTGTTCCAGGATGTCGACATCAACGGCGACGGCGATTTCGACGACCTGCGCGAACGCGAGGTGGGATTCGCGGTGTGGAAGATCAACGAGCCGCGAGCGCTGGTCAACGCCGACTGGATGGACGCCTGCATCATGTACAACCCGCTCGGCCAGGCGACCTTCCTCGAATGGAACCAGGGGCGGAGGACCTTCGAGCCGGTGCAATCCGACGCGCCGACCCCAGGCGACGAGAACTGGTCGCAGTTCCGCAAGAACGGCTGCAACGACCGGGCCAAGAACTGCACCGACCAGAGCCTGGTCGACCAGGGCGGTCAGAGCAAGCAGTACACCATCAGCCGCTGGGACTACCTGCAGGAGGACTGCAACGCCGAGGTGGTGCACTTCGAGGGCCACAATGCCGGCTACCACATCACCCTCGGTCCCGATGCGACCATCGACGGCAACGACTTCCCCGATGCGCGCGCCGTGCTCGATGCGATCACCCCGGCCTACCGCGTCTTCGTCGGCAGTTCGGGGTCGGTGCAGGTGGTGCGGATGCAGCGCCGCCAGGACACCTATCTCGACGGCCATACGGTCTGGCCAGCGGCCCCGGCCGACTGGCTGCAGACGGCGCCGGGCAATCCGGTGTTCCGCCGTTGCCGCCTCGGCTGGCTGCACCAGGACAAGACCACCACCGGTTACATCCTGCAACGGGCCGGGAAGCCGATCAACTACATCATCACCGAGCGCATGCTCGCCGAGCGCATCTGGTGGCTCGACGAATGAGCCGGCGCGGATTCACCCTGCTGGAAGTGCTCGCCAGCCTGCTGCTGACGGTCATGGGCGTGGCGGCCGTCATCGGCATGATGCGCTATGCCACCCGCCTGGGCGTGACCGCCCAGCTGCGCATGACGGCGGTGGCGGCGGCGGAGACGGTGCTCTACGATCCGCTGCCAGGCGGCCGCACGGCCGACGTCGGCGATGCCGACAAGGACGGCTGGTATGGCAGCGGCACGATCGCGGTGACGGCCGCCCCGACCTACGACTTCACCGTCAACGGCTGGCTCGACGGCTATTACATCGTCCGTCAGGAGTCCTCGATCGCTGCCGACCGCATCGATGATTCCTCCCGCTGGTCGACGGTGTCGGTGCACGTCTACGCCGGCCAGGAGGACGAGCACCTCACCTCGATCCGTCGACGGGTGCTCCGCCGCATCCCGCGGGGGCCCTGATGCGGCAGCGACCGGGTTTCACCCTCATCGAACTGCTGATCAGCATCGCCATCGGCCTGGCGCTGATCGCGTTGGGGACCAACGCCCTGCTGCATGTCAGCCGGGCGTTCAACCGCAATGCCGCCATGCTGCAGGCGAGCGATCTCGCCGCGGCCATCCACCAGCGGCTCACCCGCTCGCTGACGGCGATGTACCACCCTGCGCAGGTGCGGCTCCGCGTCGATCCGGGCGAGAGCCCGGCGGTGTGGGACGACGGCAATGAAGTGGTCGAACTGACCTGGATGTCGGCGATGGGCGACGTCGACGAGCCGACCATGGACACGCAGCCCGGCCATGTTTCCGACGTGGTGTGGAACCGTCTGCGCTGGACCGGTCGCGGCACCGGCAAGGACGGTGGTCGCTTGGAATATGCGGTGTCCAGCCCGTTCCGCGGGTCGCTCTCGATCACCTCGCCGGCGGCCACGACCAGCGGCGGGCAGGTCCGCACCGGCCCGCAGGCGCGGCGCGACCGGCGCCGCGACATGGATGACAACGACCTGCGACACCTGCCGGGCATGACCGCCACCGCCTATGCCGCGCTGCAGCTGCCGGGCAATGGCGCCGATCTGGACCGGAACCTCCGCCTGATGCACATGCCCTACACCCAGGTCCGCCGGCTGATCGTCGAATGGGTCGATGGGGACGGCCACACCGTCCGCGGCGGACCCGACTCGGGCATCACCATACGCGATCGCCTGGGCGCCGTGCAGCCACCCCTCGGGCAACCCTGGGCTGACGATCGCAACCATGTCCTCGATGGCGCCTGGCTGGATGCCCGGCCGCTCGCCGCCACCGGCAGCACCCGACTTGCGGCAGCGCAGCGACCACTGCTCATGCGCATCTCGTTCGAACTGGTGACGGCGAACCAGCTCGATCCTGCCGACCTCTCGAACGAGCCGCACCGCACCTGCACCTCCACCATACGCACCGCCCCCATGCTGCCGGAGTTGGGCCCATGAAGACCGCATCCGGACTCGTCTTCCTCACCATCCTCGGCTTGCTCGGCATCATCATCGCCCTGGCCTTCGCCATGCTGGTCTCAGCCCGTGCCGCCTATGCCGGGCAGCGCACCCTGCAGGCCCCGGCGCTCGCCAGGCTCGCCGCCCAGGAGGGGGTCGATCATGCCATCGGGGTGATCCGCCGGCAATTCGACAACCGCCGGACCATCCCGACGCAGATGACCGATGCCTGGCGGACCTACTTCTGGCCGATCGACGCGATGAAGGTGCGTTACGATATGGATCCGTGGAATCAGCGGGCGCCGCTCGGCGAGGCCGGTGCGCCCGAGGATGTCAATGAGAACGACGTGCGCTGGGAAAGCCGGCTGGTCGATCCCTATCTCGATCGCCATCCTCGAGGCAGCGGCTACTGGTACCGCCACTCGGCCGCCATGCAGGGCTACTTCCTCCACAGTGGCAACGCCCGTTGGTACGAGCCTGGCGTGCTGACCAGCGATCCGGTCACGCGTCCGCTGTCATTCCAGCTGCCGCACCCCTGCCCGCCGCTGGCCAGCAGCGTCGATCCGGCGCGGCGGGCTGGCGAGAACTGGGCCCCGGACATCGATCGGCCGCTGTGGTATGATGCCTCCTTCGCCGCCACCGAGGATCTGGCGCGCCGCCGCTACCGCCTGCGCTATGCCGTGGCCGTCGAGGATCTCGGCGGGCATCTGCTGGTCACGGCCCCCGGGCCCTACGATCCATCGGCGCGTTCCGCCGCCGCCACCCCGCCGACCACGCCGACCGATACCGACCAGGCGCGGGCCGCGGAGATCGATCCGGCCCTGGCCGGCCGCTACGCCGGCGCCTTGAACAACATCGCCCGCCACGCCCACCCATCGATCGTCGGCAACTACGGCGAACTGTTCGACCTCGCCTTCCGTGGTCTGGGCACGCCGATGGTCTCGCCACCCGGCTCCAACACCGGCACCGGTCTCACCGGCGGCCGCCCAAGGACCCTGCTCGGCGCCCTCGGTCCGGCCGGCGATCTGCAGCGCTGGCAGGACTACCTCAACCTTTCCGATGCGGGCGAACCGGATCGGCGGCCGAACGCTCGCAAATCCAGCTCTGGGACCTTCGATTACTTCGCCCTCGGTCCGGTCCCCAGCTTCCATCGCCTGCACCTGCAGCAGATGACAAGCAGCGGCAACAACTGCTGGCTCCAGCTGCTCTTCACCCCATTCGGCCGGGTACCCGAGGCGACCGCCACGCCGACCACCTGGTACCAGAGCTACGTCGACAACCCCTGGCGACTCAACCTGCCGACGGCGGCACCGCGTGCCCTGTACCAGATGGTGACGGCCTACATGCCGGCCGAATACCTCATCCGGGACTACAATCGCAAGCAGACCTTCAACTGGACAGGGTGGTCCTGGGACGATCTGGCCGTCCCCGATGTGACCGTGGGCGGTCCCTGGTCGCTGCCGATCGCGCACGTCGCACTGTTCGCCAGCATGGCCACGGAAGCAAATTTCGCCGATCGCGGCGGCATCTCGCCGGGCGCGCCGTATCCCGGCGCTGATCTCGCCGTCCTCGCGGGCTGGACTGCAGATCTCGGCAAGGATGTACGGACCAACATCCTGCTGACCAAGACGCCCGGCATCAGCCTGGTCGGTTCGGAGTCCGCCTATGCAGCGCCGATCTATGCGCGCTTGGAGGATACGGTGCTGAAGGAGGTGCAGGTGGTCGGCGAGCCGGGCGGCTCCAAGATCGTCCTGGTGGATTCCGTGGCGCACAACGAGGACAGCTACTGGCAGGACCTGCACGTCGCCATGCTGCATGCGCTGGCCCTGGCGCAGTGGTCGTGGACCGACAAGGTCACCGGCGAGACCTCGAAGACCCCCGGCTCGGGCGTGCCGCGTTGGCCGTCCGGAGCGGCGGCGACGGTGATTCCGCTTGGCTACTTCCCGGCCGTCGACGCCCCCGGATTCGCTCCGGGCAACCCGGCCCGCGACCGCGACGTCGATGGCGACCTGATCATGGATGTGCCATCCACCTTCGACACGGTGCGTGAGGTCGATGCGCAGTTCCTGCGCAATCTCGGCGAGAGTCCGCTCGAGTACTCCGCCAATGCCCGCCCGACGGCGGCGGTCAACGGCATCAAGATGAAGGTCGGCGATTACTGGAATCCAGCCAGGCCCGAATTGCAGGATTATGCCGGCAGCCTGACGATCAAGGCCATCGCCCAGACCGGCAAGGCCACCGAAGCGGCATTGATGGAGCTGGTGGTCAACGACATGCGCATGAGCTTCTTCGGCGCCAGCCCGTCCTATCCCGACTTCCGTCCGCTGGATCTCGACGACGACGGCACGGTGCGCTGCAGCTGCTACCCCGGCGGCAGCGTACCCACAGCGACGGTGGCCGCCGCCGCCATGCGCCGCTTCTCGCTGACCGGCTACATCGACTTCGAGAAGAGCCGTTTCTATCGCATCTTCGTCCGCGGCGAGGTGTTCGATGAGGTGCGCGGCGTCGCCATCGCCCAGGACAACCTCGAGACGGTGTACGTCGTCGATCCCGACGGTGATGTCGTCGACCGCAACTTCACCTACAGCACGGCCGCTGCCCGCGCCGCCGGCACCGGCATGTCCGACAGCCATGTGCTGTTCCAGCGCTGGCTGCGCAACCGCTACCAGGGCCTGCGTTCGGCGGTGGACCAATGAACCAGCCCGCCACCGCCAGCAGTCCGCGCTTCGCGATCGTCGCCCAGGCCAACCCCGAGCGGCGCGGCAATGAGCTGTTCCCGGCCTGCGAGGACCTGAGCGATCCGCGCTTCGCCACCCTGCGCGAGCGCTTCGCCATCGACCAGGCGGTGGCCGGGGTCGAGGGCGAGTTCGCCCGCATCCTGGCGCTGCGCAGCTGGATCAGTGGCCGCATCGCCATCGACAACGACAACCCGACCCCGGTCCTGCACCAGCACGCCGCCGCCATCCTCGACGCCGCGGCGCATGGCGGGCGCTTCCACTGCGCCCACTTCATGGTCGTTCAGGACGCCGTGCTCAACGCCTTCGGCCACGTCTGCCGCAGCCTCGGCGTCGGCCCCGGGACGATGCAGGACGGACGGCACCACGGGGTCAACGAGGTGTGGGTCAACGAGCTGGGCAAGTGGGTGGTGGTCGACGCCAAGTACGACCTGCACTACGAGCTCGCCGGCGTGCCGCTCTCGGCCCTGGAGATCCGCGACCAGGTGCTGCGCGACGGCGGCACCGCCGTGCGCCTGGTCTACGGCCGCGAGCGTCGCGAAGGTCCGCAGCGCGGGGCCGAGGGCGCGGCATTCTACCGCTGGCTGTCGTGGCATCCCGGCACCGCCGCATTCAGCTCGTTCCCCTGCGGCGGACCGGCCAGCCTGGTGGTGCTCGACGACGAGGCCTTCCGCGCCGGCACCTGGATCCGCGATGGCCGGCCGCACTGGGCCTACGACGCCGGCTTCTTCATCCGCACCGCGCACCGCGCCTGGATCGAATGGACGCCGAACGTGCTCACCTGCACGGCGCAGGTCGCAGGCGACCTCCTCACCGTGCGCCTCGATTCCTCCACGCCCAACCTCGCCGCCTACCAGTTGTCGACCGACGGGACGACGTGGCGG
>Ga0172380_10004911_pt1 | contig 16742 bp, 15 predicted proteins | sample Leawe162metaG_FD_119747 | JGI IMG/M metagenome (GOLD analysis project Ga0172380, IMG submission 119747) | Leachate microbial communities from a municipal landfill in Southern Ontario, Canada - Leachate well 162 metaG | ecosystem: Engineered > Solid waste > Landfill > Unclassified | place...
AACATAATCCCATGTCATATTAGGATTCATTGATAATCCATGCAAATTCCATCCATAATTAGGATTAGCATCCACGGTCGCGATGGTCACATTGGGATTCCTTGATACCACCCCATGATCCCATGGAAGTTGATTATTTGCTTTAATGATCTCAAATGTCATATTAGGATGAGATGATAACGATCGCCAGTGCCACAGAAAATCAGGATTCGCGAGTATATCCTCTATTGTGATATAATGTAAATTTGTCCCGAGAAGATCAAATTGATATTGCGGACCTGCCATTTTCACGACTTCTCGAAAAGGGATATTTGGATTCCTGGCCATACCACAGATATTCCACTCTATATCAGGATGCGCTTGAACATTTTCCCAAGTCATTGTAGGATTCGCGGAAAGTCGGTACATGTCCCATTTTATGTCTGGATTGGCTTTGACCACCTCAATAGTTACGCAGGGTTTCATCGACAGTGCAGATTGAAAGAATTTTGCATCATCATCATTAGTTATGTTCGCCAGATATTCGCGCGAGAACTCCCAGCTGACATTGTCATTCCAGAACACAAAATCTTTTCTTAGATTCGGTAAGTGCCCATAGCTCCGCACGAATTCCTCAGTCATATTAGGATTAGCGCCTAATATACCCCATAAACCATTCCACTTATCTGGCATCATTGTAACAAGAGTCATTAGGTGGTTGGCAAATTTGGTATCTGCGGTCGGATGGGCAATCATCACAAGATTCCTGCGTAATTTATCGATCAAACAGACTGATTTATAGTCAGATCCACAATCAATCCATGCAACGATTTTAGTCCAGATATCTGGGTGGTGCTTGTCCATGGTGATTAAAAAATAAACCCTTTCACATTTTTACGCACATAATTTGAGTTTTCCGCGGTATTCACAATGAAAACACTTTTGCGAATTCGCGACCATCATCTCTTCGCAGGTATCCAGGCCGCAAGTGATACATACTTGAAATGTCATGTGTGATTCTGCATGGGTCGCGCAGAAAGCCTCGTCACATCTTACGCAATCATACGTGGCAGGCTCGCAACATTCAACACATGGCATATCAGGGATCATCATATGCAGGTCATGACCTTCCCCGGTCCAGCACATTTCGCAAGCTGCCTCGTCACAATCCTCACAATATAATTCGGCCTTTTGACCACACCGGCAGTCGTGAAAGGCCATCAAGTTGCGTGAACTCGGTTTCATTTTTTGACTTAGTGGCCGACACGATCCATGCATTTGTCCTGCAAAAGGCGCATTTTTCGTCATCACGAGAACACGCCACGGGTGATTTAGGGTTCTTGTTCTTCTTAACACACTCTAAACATGTGGCGGAATGGTCTTCGAATGATGGTATCTCACAAACAATACATGCCCGCCGAAGGTCGTGTGCGGGTCAATGGGTCTCGCAACACACACTTTTGCAAATTGGGCACAAATATGTCGCACTCAAATCACATGCGTAACATTTACTACCAAGGTCTATCCCTCGCCAGTCTGACATCTTTGCCGTTAAAAACTAATGTAGAGTTTTTCTCAAAATAATAATATGAACGACTGTCGCAAGATGAGCAACTTCGCGGCCGTCACATTTATTATCATCATTATCGTGATTTTACTGGCCGACACGCTGACTCACGCAATGATAATTATCGCCCTGATTGCCAATTTTATGTTGTTTGCGGGCGATTTCATGCCACGCATGAGTCTTACTATGAGTAGCCCTGCGGTGAATGCAATTCCGTTAAACCCCGTGCCAATGGTAAATTCGGAACAAACACCTTCTGCGCACGATTACGCAAGTCAGCCGGTCGATATTTATGGGCCATACTATGAACAATGGCATGCGTACACGAAATCATATGATGATTACCCCTATCCTGAGGCGCGCATTTCACAATCGGCGAGCGAGTTATCTCACAATGTTGACCAACTTAGCGCACAAATGACCCAGCGACGTACACGAGACAAAAAATGTATGGATGGCGCTGTAACCAAGGATAAATATTATTACCAACATCATTTCGGAAGTGAACTCGATGATTCAGAGGCGAAACCATGGTGGGGAAGATCCGATTATTAAATCGAGAAAATGCCATCCTATGTATGTATTGTGGTTTTTGAGCATCAAATGTTCTGTTTCTGTTGTGTCACGCTAATCGTGATATTGTTCATCATGTATATCACGGGACCCGTAGAGGCTCTCGAGCCTATCCGAGGAGTCCGTGTGGCCGATGCAGGCTGCCCTCCCGGATACGTGCGCAGAGGTTTTGCATGTATACCGTGTCCAACAATTAATGGCGACTCTATTTGCTAGCCGCGCGAATTAAACAATTATTTTATATTTTTTGACAATTCATGATGTCGGCCGAACAATTTACCGAGGAAAATCTCCGGGTGATAGCAGAAATATGTACCGGTTCTAACAATGTCGGGCTACACACATTATGGAAATTTTCAATGATCAATTGCGGGTTTTCGAAAATTGTTCAGTGGAAAATCAATAACTTGCGGGCGCTGTGTAAAAAATGGTCGCCAAAAATCGAGAAGGCCCTCGCAGTGAGAGCAATAGGTCACCCATTTCGATACACCGGGAAAACCACGAAGACAATTCCGATCGGGGAATTTAATTATAATCTTCAGCATGGAATCGTCCTATTCAACGCTGCCGGCATGGATTTCCCAGCCGAACGTCTGCCCGCGCTAGCTGATATTTATATCTTGACCACTGAAAAGGTACCATTTTATTACACCATCGCTATCAGTCAAGCCGTCATCTTGTTTGACATGATTACCCCCGATAATTACATTGACCTGGGGATGTTTTCGGCAAAAAAGGAGGATGCAAAATACATGGTATGTCTAAGATTACCCTTGCGTAATAACCCCATTCCATTTGACCCGATGTTCGCGAGTCAAAATGACGTGACCATGAGTATCGGCGCGGAAGTCGCGAACATCGCATGGCAGCAAGAAGGCGACGAAACCGGCGCAATAATTCCTCATGTCACCCCGAATATTAATTGTCTGCAACATTTTACCCATTTTATGATGTCCTTCTTGACATCTCCGCGAGCTAACAATTACGCAGACTATGCCTTGATGCACGATGGTACCGTAAATATACAAGCCATGACAACATCGTTCGTGCGCCCCATTTCTGAAGCAATTAATTTTGAAGACCCGCAAGCCGTCCATGTTTACATGGATTGAGACAAGATGGCCGCGACTATCTTTGCGTAAGCTGGATTGGCCTCAGGTAATGGGCGAAATCCATCAATCGCCGGGTCGAACTTGAATACCCGGTATTCGTAAATGTGATCGGGATCCTTAACAAATGCATATTGCTCGCCATCGACCAATATTTCTTCCGCAGTGATCTTGACTTCGGTGATCGCGGTGCATGGGTCGGCGGCCCGAACATCTCGCGCCGGATCGGCAGTGAACAATGGCGTATTTGTCGGGTTACATTTCCGGCAGTATGTCTCAGCATTTACCATACATTCGATACTAACTTCCCTCAGGGCTTCATTAAATGAGTCGATGGTTATCTGATTCGTCACGGATTCTTCGTATAATTCAGTATCAGTCGTGGCCGGATATGTTCCGTCCGACAACTTTTCTGTCGCCGGCGGTACAGCGAGTAAGATATACGGTTGCACATTTTTTTGATCTGCGGGCAGGGTCGCGTGTGAATCATTCCTCACAAAACGAAATATAATCTGCATAATACGACCCCAGTTCCAATATGGTTCCAATATGATGACATAGCGACCATTATGCAGGTCAAGACCCTCTGCGCCGGTGCTGGAAATGAGGAGAAGATCGATAATTCCCCCATTTTTATTGTCCTCGCGGTTGAAAATATCCTGCAACAATGTTCTATCCTCGGCCGATACTTCCCCCGAGATTACCGCGAATGTTCGAGGGCCGCGTCGCTGGCTCGGACTGGCCTCAGAAGCATCGATAGCGCCACCTCGGACTGACTTTTTGAACGCTGGTCTACCAACTGCGCCGATAATGTCAACCACCATTTGACGGATAATGTCTGAGTTTTCGTTATCATTAAGGTGTTCGGACACGATTTTACCCGGCCCCGATGAGTAATCGATGACAAAGTGACCGATAGGTATTTCATTACTGAGTACGTCGAGAATGATATTATCGTCGGACACGGATTCGCCGTATCGGAATGTTATTTTCATCTCATCTTCAATTGCGTAAGTCTCATCTCCGCCCCACCAAGTTGTATCGTCAGCGCTGCTCGCCTCGTCAGAAATATCACGCAGGAGTTGGTCCACCGGAGGAAGTCCCGGCCCATCATCCGCGCCACCTATCCTACTTGACGGTAACTTATACTGTTGCCAACCATTAGCCTCAAGATATTTCGCAAATGATCCCAGCCCGCCGAGGCCAACAAATTGCGAATACATGAGACCGAGCTGTCCCGGCCGCGAGTCAATAATTTTTACGGCCTCAGTGTATTTCGGCGACTCGAATTTGTCCGCAGGAATCGTGTTAATATCTACATTCTTGCCGCGATATGCCGGCGGGGGACAATAATTACTTAGTTGGCGGGACTTGACACGATATGTACTGGCAGCCTTTGATTTAGGTTTTGTCAACGGCGCGGCTTCATTAAATCGGGGTTTTCCACCCGGGCCGCTCGAACTTTGGCCTTCTTCTTTTTCTTTGTCGCGAGCAAGTTGGTAGACTACATATTGTTCCGGCGACATATTGACTCGGACTACTTCTGCGGGTAGTTCTTCAGGAAATTCTGCCTTAGTCGCAGGAGGTTTCACGCCGAATGCTTTACCAGGCTCAGACGTGTGTGACACATATGACACCAGGCCCATGATTCTGTTCTGAAATTTGGTCTTGTTCTTGATCCGGCCGGTGACCTCATCGACGTACAATTTTCGAAATTCCTTGTAACTTTCGGGGAAAATTGGCTCTTGACCTGCTAACATATTGAAACATGGTGCGAGTTCGAAAGCGTCATTGCCGATGGGTGTCCCAGTGAGGAATAATATTTTTAGATTCTTGGCCTTCATGATCATATCATATAATCCTTGCGAATTCTTGCTGCCATTGGTGATGGCCCGGAAGAAGTTGTGAGCCTCATCAACGATGAGTAACTTTCCATCTAATGAACCCATTTTTAGTATCTCGCCGAATTTGTGTTCCATCATTGTGTCAAACTCGACCGCGCTGCCCTTATCAGTTGCCTTGTTCATTTGCGCAAGCATATTGCTGGCATTCATGCTGACAAAAGAGAAATTCTTTTCGATCCATTTATCTAACTCAACCGGAGTCAATGACCCCAGCGCAAAATTGGGGTCATCGACCTTACGCAGGTTGACATATTTATGAATGGACCCGCGCATATTGGCCTGGAGTGATTTTGTGAGTAGGATGATAGGTTGGCGACCCGTTGGCAGCTGATCCATGGCAACAGAGATCGCAAGGATGGACTTACCCAGGCCCATTTGCACAGTAACGAGTAGTCCTCTCGCAGTGGTATCAACATCATTAATGAAACTCCGAATGATGTTTTGGTAATATTTGAGAAATGAGTATTTGTTATCCCAGGTGGTGTTTTTGAAGTGCTCGAACAGCTGGAGAGAGAAATTGGTGTTGTTGCGGTCGAGCCGAGTTGGGCCTTTTTTAGCCGTGAGCATGGCGGCCACGTGCTACGTATATCATTCGCGGGATTTTTAGACGGAAAAAAATCTATGCCTTGGGGAACCAGATGTTACAGTCACGCAACCCAGTTTCGTAATCAGGCGCGCAGGCCATAGCGAACTGCCGATTATACGCCTTGAAAAACTGTTCTCCCTCTGCGTAAATTACCCTACGCATACCATCATTAATGTGAGCTGTCCATATTAACAGGTTATCGCCGGTCATCATGTGTGAATAACGTTCCCAAATCAGGCGATGATCGACAATGTCACAGCGATTCAATATTAAGGTGAATGTGTCCGTGTCAATTTTCACGCGGAATGCAAATTCAATGCACATATACTGTAAATGTGCTGGCCATGGTTCACGAACTATAGGAAGCAATGCCCGGGAAAGCTTATGATCCAGAAAACCTGCAGCCTTTGTCAATATTGAAACTGTGTCAATAATACCCGCTGCGTAAAATAGTTTGATGTATTCAAGATTATCTCGTAATTGTAACACCCTTTGGGAAATATAATTTTGAGGTGGTACGATGCCTCGCCCAGAGCCCGCGTAAAAGCATATTAATCGCATCCATCCAATCGGTGGCATGCGGGGCTCGGGAGTTTGTCGAATAATTGATGCTATCAGATGAAATTGTCCCGCGGGAACATTATATGCCTTAATTTTCATGACTCCCGTTATGACCCTTCGATGATGAACAAGGTCAGCAAAGGTTGTATTCACGAACGCAGAGCAAATACCATTAATGATGTTGTACCATGTTTGCGATACCAAGCGTGGGATAAGCATGTCAACTTGACATAATTGAGATAGTACGCACTGCCAGAAATCATTGGATTGGGTCGCCATTAAATGTTAATTATGGAGTGCGGACTTCAATTTTCCCAGCAATGATTTTGGCTGGGACTCACGGGTCATAATTTCATATCGGGCAACTTTCGACATAATTACGGGTTCTAGTCGGTACCATATTTCCTGCGTAAAATACATATTGGAATCACCTGTCATTCGATATAATAACCATGCATCGACATCACTAAGGTGAGCCGCTATTGATACCGCCACCTCCGGATCGGCATCAAAAACCGATGTAAATTGCATAGTTGTCAATGACTGACCTGCGCAGAGATGTAATCTTGTCAGAAGAATATCTCTCCAATGGTCGCGATCACGCATGTTAATTGCATACACAAGCGCAGAAACGCAATCGGCAACATTCCATGGCATGGGTGGCATAACATCAATCAGATCATGTTCGGTCACAAATCGCAGTGTGCAACTTGGGTGATAATACCCGAACTGTGCGAACAATGATAATAACCGTAGTTTGTCTTGTGTAATAGTCCAAAATAATGGTTTCATCCATTCAATATGGTCGAACTTGCGTCGGGTTTTATGATTCATGGTTCCCAGATACCATTTTATGAGACCATATTTTTGCGACCTGCGTATAGCCCATGCGAGATCGCGTTTGTCGCAGTTCCGCGGGTTCCTTAGTTTAACCATCGTTGCGATGATATCACCACTTTCTATCGATTTCAGTAGGGACAGATTGTCATCAAACACACGTTCCACCATTGCACACCATTTTTTACAAACCATACGCATAGTCAACCGATCGTCTTTTATCCTCCGGATTATTACCTTTGTAATATCATCGAGCAGATCCATTTTACATATAGATTTAAAACTTGAAACTGTCAGGATTTAATTCAGAATGGGGCAAAGCAACAGTATTGAGACCTTTGTTAATGACCCCACGGTCAATGCAATCGCCGACACCATTGTTGACGCAGTTGCCAACGCATACCGTCCCAATGTCGAAACATTATATGTGAGCAGTTCGTCATCGGACGACCTCCCTAAAAAGCTCCCGAAGCGGGTAAAAGTAGTGTATACACTGACATTGCAAGATGATAAATATTATGTCGGGACCACATATGACCTCGACCGGCGAATTGTCGAACATACGACCGGCCGAGGATCCGCCTGGACAAAACAACATCCATATGTTAGTCACACATGGAAAAAGCAAAAATCTCCCAGTGACGAAGACGCGGAAGTCAAGCGTCTTATGCGAATTCATGGCGTTGATAATGTGCGTGGAGGCTCATATTCGCAAATAATTTTGCAGGATTGGCAGATAAAAGCTCTTCGCGCGGAGACTAATACTGTCGAGAATCGATGTTTCAGATGCCATCGCGGAGGACATTATGCTGGTCAATGTTACGCCAAAACGATGATTAATGGTACACGCATTGAATGATAAGAAAATAATTTGGTATTATTTTTTCCCGCAGTAAGTATGAGGACTCATGGCATCAGTCACACTTTCCGGATACGACGTTGTCAAACCATCAAGCGCCCCACAAGTCGGCGCAGGAGATTTCTCAGGTGATCTCACCCCTGCTGCCACTTATGGTTATGTGATCACATTTGTTACCGGTTTCGGTGAGACAGAACCATCTGCCGCAGATTCCGCTGCTGCTTCCGCCTTCGGATCTATGGGCATGTCCAACATTCCCATCTCTGCAAGTCCGCATGTTTACGCAAGAAAAATCTATCGAACCATCGCTGGCGGCTCCGAATATTTCCTTCTCGCCACTCTCGACGACAACGAAACTGAGCAATATTCAGACACCACTGCTGATGGTGATTTGGGGGACGAAGTGTCCATGGTTAATACCGCATATTCCATTCAAAATCTCGAAGGCACCCTTAAATTGAGCCGGCCATACATCGGATCAATCGAGAGAAATATCACTGCCGGCGTCGGGGGTACTTCCCTAGCTGCTTATCAATTGACAAAAGAATTCAATTGGGTTGCTACTGTCGCCTCCGCCAATGACTCCATCAAATTACCTGCGTCTAGTACTAATTTGATCGGTCAACACATTGTTATCAGAAACAATGGAGCCAATACCCTCCGAATCTATCCATTTGATGGTCTTACTGTCAATGCAGGTGCTGCCGACGCTCCAATTACCCTTGCCGCGGCTACATCTATTCAACTTGTTGTTGATCTCGCCACTAACTGGCAAGTCATCTGAGGATTTTATCGCGATATTTATCATTTTTTTGTAAGTTAAACCTGGTATGGATAATAAATTATTTTGAACATGAATGATCAATCGCGTCAGGTTGACAGGATCATGGGCATGATTTTCGGACATGCGCTAGGGTCTGCGGTAGGCATCGCGGGGAAATATTCCATGAAGAAAAATTGCCCCAAGATTGCGTATCCACGCGCAGAAAGTGTCCGGGGTTACCCACTAAATGACTGGTCGGCCGATACCGACCGCATGATTTTAGTCATGCAGGCCATGACGAACTCCCGTGAAATATCGGTCGCAGATATATCACGACGGCTAAAAAACTGGGTCGAACATGGCGATGGATCACCCATTTCCTGCGACGATGAACGTGCCGTGGGTGTGAGCCCATTATTGAAAATGTATGTTGATAATAAGCAATTTCTCATTGATCCGACACACGTCGCCGATGATACATGGCAAAAATCTGGCAAGAAAATGATCACGAATCTGTGTTTATCATGGACACCTATTCTCGGCGCTGATACCGATACCATTCGTGTGAAAACCAACTCGCGAATACTCGCCTCGACAACGCATAGTGATCCTAAGTGTTCTGCTGCGTGTACTATGCATGCCATTTGCACTCATGCACTCATTTATCGCGCTGATGATACCCCATCATGCGAATGGCTTAATAGTCTGCTCGCAGATATGGTCGCAAATGGTCGTGAAAGATTATCGGCCGGGGAATCTGATGAACTTGCAATATGGTTACAATCTGCGTATACTGGCGGTATTGCCGATCTGGAACTCGATCAACCTCCTATTGATCATGTGTTTAAGGCCCTCGGCTGCTCGGTGTTTGCGATGCAAATCATTAATTGCGCAATAAGGTATAATGTGGTTCCAAGTTTCAAAAAAATAATCACTCATATCGCCAGCGAAGGCGGTGACGCAGACATAAATTGTGCCCTGATCGGCGCGGTCATCGGCGCATACATTGGATATTCTGCGTTACCCAGCGACTGGATAGAAGCGCTTCCTGCGCGAGAATGGTTAGCGGAACAGGCACAAAAATTACTAGATAACTGCAACGTGTGTCAGGGGTAAATCGTCAACATCACTGAGTATGTTATCTTGTGAATTTTGTATTACAAAAGAACTATCTTGCACAGGTGCCATGGTTAAGATGTCATCCGCATCATTTTTTGGCGCGGCCTGCCCCATGGCGATCACATCATTCACAGTTTCGGCATCACCGCCGCCTCCGGACGACCTGCTTTTGGCGGATTTCATCTGGATTTGTTCTACGCGGGAGCAAAATAATTGGAACCTCGCGTCGATGTCTAGCCCGTCATATCTGTCAATTCCTGATACGAATGACCACCCCTCACTTTGGAGTTTTTCGACGATCACTGCGTAAAGTACATGTTTTTTTGGTATATCATAACCATATAACCATTTATTAGAGAGGGCAGTAACCACGCCAAGAGACCATACGACCCATAAAAATGCTTGTGCGGTGGTACTTGCTGACCCGGCGACTCTGTCAAATGATGAGAACGCGACGATCAGAACCGCCGAAATAGTGATCGCATTTGTGAGCAGATAGTATAAGAAATCTATCCAAAATTGTGACCATTCGAGATTAGTCACAATATCCACGTAACGAGCATGGATGACCCCTTTTTGCACGGAACTCAACAGCATTTTGTCGAGAATAGGTGAGAATTTATCCCCGAAAGATCGCGAAAACATTCTAGCCACAATTATCAAAATAAGATGCTTTAATGTGCAAAAAATAATGTATAGGTTTTGGGCACCATTTATTTATGAGCCTTCTTTCCAGATTTCTTTCCAGATTTCTTTCCAGATTTGGGTTTGTGAGAGGCGGGTTTAGCGGCCTTTTTTCCTGATTTGTGATGGGAAGCTCCTCCTTTCTTTCCTGATTTCTTTCCTGATTTCCTTGGACCGGCCATTGCTGGGTTGTGATAGCACTGGTATACCATGTCGGACAAAAACGAAATAGAAAAATAATTAATGCGGGATTTAAACTAGCCACAACCAGAAATTATTCGCGGCCACATGTCGTGGCTAATATTCGCATCAGTGTGCGTAATTATCATACCGGTACATGTGTGCATGTACATGTGCATGAAATGGTCCCAGTCAAAATTCGAAAAGTATGAAAAAATAATGTTTGGTAATCATCCACGGCCTGCCACACCAATAACATGCGGGTTTGACCCCGAGCGCATCGCCAGGCAGTTCATAACCGGCTGCCAGGCTGAACAAGATCCCATTGGTGTGGCGAAGAACATTGTTTCGCAATGGTTGAATGATCAGTAATTTTGTCGATGGTAAAATTAATACGTTCGGCTGTTGCCGAGTTGATCGGCAGCGTTTTCCCGAGGTCGCACGCCAAATATAGTATCAGCCTGACTAGCCACAGGAGTCAGTAATTCAGTCATGTGCACCGTTTTAGCGTACACAATAATAAATACGGCAACAAGCATGAGTCCAATCCAGACCCACATTGTTAGAAACTTGCTCCACACATAATCACTGCGGATATTTTTTTATTTTATTTACGCGAACTCAACATGATCAGGGGAGTTCAAGTGTGTGAGTGGTCCTCGAGGGGTATTCAGTATTGTATCATCCTTCCGAGTCTGAGCCAACATGTATAAATCATCAACGCAGGGAGTCCCTGAGTATGGCCATATGAATGGATTGAGGACCGTCACGGACTTAGGCGTCGAGGGATTGTCACACGGGCATGGCGCGAATGATTCAGGAGAGGAATTTGTGGCCAGTAGATAAACGGCCAGCAACATTGCCACGATAATAATCGCCCACATCTTATGCAGGTCATACTATACCTGTTATAGTTTGTGTGCGTAAAATCACTTACCTTCCCATTTAATCGGAGTGGTCTTCTGATATTCTTGCCAATCAAACTTGCATGAAGGTCGTTCACCCGCAAATAAATGCTGTCGAAACTCGAACATCAGACGGTCGGGAATGGCTTGATTCATAAAATAATCATGTGGTACTCCATTCAGTCGCGCCCAGACATAACATAATGAGTAAACACCACATTCGGATTTGCTGTTTTGATGTCGGATCGATGATACTTTGACTATTTTTGCGACCTTGCCGCAATCTTCCATCTGATTTTTTGTCTTTTCGAGCCAATTTATCCATTCGGGCGCGGGCGAATTGCCGGAACTGTTGAAAAATTCCACCGACCCTTGATCACCGCGGGCATCAACGAATAGCGCCATCCAATGCTTGCCCGGGCCGTGATATGTGTCCGAATTGATAATACAGGCCGCACATTTATAATTTTCCCGATGGAGATCCGCGAATCTGACGGTCGCAAGAGTGTCCGGCGTATTTATGATATGGTCGCCCCGGATCGAAAATGACGCGTAATCCAGCATGTTGAAATTGTATGGGAAAAACTCAGGAAATCCAATTTTCCATTGCTGAAGCGTGTCATCAATGTTGAAATTGTTGAGCAGCTGACTACCAGTAGGTCCGGCAATTTTAAGAACAGCGCTAATCTCCCTTGCGATTCGATTATGGCCCAATTGACCACTTACGGCATTTAATACACATCTTTCGGATTCGCAATTGAGTTTGTTCTTGGCACCGGTCATGATTTCTTTAGGATCGCCATCAATACCGAGCTCGCGGCCGATGTCAAATATAATTACATCCGACGTACACGGCTCTCCTTCGGCCTTACGCAGGTATAAAGCGCATTCGGAGATGTGTTCGGGTATTAAAGTGGACATTACATCATCCTTTTTATCCATGTTGGAATATATATACGCGATAAAAGAACTCCGATGGCCACATGTCCAGTGATGGCGACTATAAATGATATTAAGTCCGGCCCACTATACACGGGTGGGGATGAAAATGATGACACACCAACTGCGATCATCGGTGGCGTGGAATGTGTGGTCGATGAAATTGCATTTTATGTGACTTCGCGGCAAATTGCGCTGGCTCGATTCAAACTTACGCGGCCAAATCAGGATGCCTGCAGGGAAAAAATCGCAGAAATGTTCGGCGGTGATTATCCAACCGACCACGTCGCATTATATTCTTGGCTGATCTCCCGGGTCATGTCAAAAAATCATCTGTACAAACAATTTGTGATGCTTGTCGACCTCATTGGAGAGATGGAAAAACTCATAGTCGCCAAGATTGATCAGGCGGCTAGGAACGCAACTACGCAGGTGAATGTATCGCTTCCCGAACTTTATCTATTACCTCGTATCGATCGCCTTATTATGTACCGACCCGATATCTTGTGCGTGACAATGAACAAGATCGCACATTATATGAATCATATTAACGTAAATTCACTCCTGCGTAACCCCGAGGCGACGCCAGCTCTTCCCGAGATGGCCAAGTTCGACCATGCGCCTTTAGTTAATAAAACAATTCCGGCCTTTGATAGATCTCTGAACGCTGTAGATTACGACATCATTGCGCAGATGGAAACCGCCCTCGAACATGAAGTGGAGGTCGCAAAATACATCAAGGATGTCGAAAAATATCACTGCGATGCCATTCAATTCATCAACTCCGCTCTGGCCAAGTGTCAAAAAATAATTAATGGTCTGCTGCCGATGAAATAAATTAATTAACTCGGCCAATTATTTATTTTTTTGCGAGGCCGCAGCATGTACTTGCGTAAACCAGGGTCATTTCGCGCGGGCCGGAGTCGCCGTGAACGATCACTGGTTGACGAAATGGGTTTGTCATACCTTCCCATGTGATAGTCTCAGCACAGGGTATGGATACCAGTGCGGGCTGTGTACAATCACCATTTTCAGGAACTACGACATGTACGAAGATTTCGAAATCTACCAATGAGCAGTGAAGTGGTTGACCACCAAGAAAATCCAGCGGTGTTAATAGTGACCCATCTTCTTGAGATTTTCCGGCAGGATATTTCAAGATACTAATAAGTGTACCAGGTGAATCTTTTGCGACCGTATGCGCTCGGGCCCGTAATTCTGCGCGAGATATAATACCCGTGCTGGTCACTTCGAAAAATGCTGACCCACAGGCTACGCAAGGTAACCGAAATTTATCTTCGGCTAAATCTAATGTGGGCTGCATCAGTATTGATCTTTCCAATGTTTAATTAATTTCCGGGGGTGGTGCAACAGTCATAATTTCTGTGTAAATCTTGACCACTGCAGCCCATCGATCCCCGTATTGGTTCAGATGGGCTGTGAATGACATCTTTTTCTCTTTATCGGCCGCAATGTATATGTCATCACTCAATGCGCAAGTCGCAAAGGGTTGTATGTAATCAATACAGATGGCCGCGCTAAAAATATCATTCGCCGCGATGGTCGACTGGATATCCATGCGTACGGCGTCGTCCCATATTCCTGTGCAATTTACATTTTGCGCCTTATTATGACCAAATTGCAAGGGATGCTCGCCGCATTTTTGCACCTTAATATGATTGTCAAACTTCTTCGTATGGCTCAGAAGGGATTTAAAGCTCTTGGTGTCCATTTTGAATTTGAGAGGATATTCGCCGTCATCATGGTGACCAGCGATACCGGGGCCATCTTCTTGTCGATATCCGACGCCGATTTCATATTGCAACGTCCTCTTGTATTCAGTACTGCATAAAATTAAATACATAGTTGATCGATAATTCTCTTTGAGCATGATGGTTATGTCTGTAAACGTCTTGTCAATCACACTGAGTACGTCGCTCAGATCCTTGCGTGAAATACACAATCGAATGGGAGGATTCCTGCAGTAGTACCAATTCATGCACGCGCCATCGATAGTGACCTGAATATCACTCTTACGCAAGTGATCCTGGCACGCAATCCTGAGACCAGTCTCATCGAAAATGAGTTCGACCTCGCTGACAGAAAATTGCTTGAACAAGTGAATGATTTTTTTGAAGAGTTCGGGTTTTCGGTAGATGAGTTCCAACATCGCGCCGGGCGAGGCGGGCTGCTCAACGATGCCATGGACCTCAACGGCAACTACCGCATTTTCCTTTTTAGGGCGGCCAGGCTTCTTCTTGACCACCACTGGGGCCTCAGCCGGGTGTTCATTAGCTCCATCCATAGACCAAACTTCTGGCTGTCACTAACTTCAACAGTATTACTTTAATTCAAATGAGTTTTTGATTCATCGAATATTCTTTCAAATTCATGTCGTAATCGGTCCATGTTTTGGCCCTGTCGAGCTCATCAATGGCCGCGGCAACAGCGCCGTGATAAATTCCGGCCAGCATTTTTCTGAGAACCGCATCATCATATTCTGAAAAAATCCTCTCTGTGATTTTGACCGTAGCTTTATCAAATTGTCGCATGAGTTCTTTCGTGAACGCAGAATTAATCGCATCGATTTTTGCAACATATGATAATAAATATTCTGGGGCTCTACGACTCGACGTGCCAGTGGAATGTTTTAATACCGAAACCAGTGTTTCCGTCAAATGATCCTTATTGATCATCGCCGCCTGGAAATCGCGCAATGATAGCTGCGCGGACAGTCTCGCGACAAACGCGGTAGTTAGTTTTTCAGTTAATTGTCCCTTTATTTGTTCACTTGACATTTGTCCACTCTTGTATTCTGCGTAAGATTCAAGTACATGTTGCGATCTTGGGTCAAAACATCTCGCGAGAATATCGCTCGATTGGATTTGATTATATTGAAAACACCGAGTTGAGATTCCTGAGAGGAGGCCGACCATTTTCTCCCGGGGTATTTCCGCGCAAATGCGAGCGCCGTCATAATATCCTAACATGCGTATTCCCGCCGAGGATATTGTTTCGAATATCCGCCAGATGGGTCGATCATTATCGGGCCATCTCTTGATACTATCTTGTGATGTTGTCGGCAACAGTTTCGCAGTGTTAAATTTATTGATGATCTTCGCGTTGAGTCCCCCAATGGGATTCGATTTGAGATTATTTTTGATAATATATTCGGTATCAGCCAGCGACCTCAAATTGAATTCGACAGGAGATTGGTTGGCACGATTGATTAACATCACGCCGACATTATTCGCGGCCATACGCAGGTTATCATCCATGGATAATGAATCATCATATAACCACCCCAAACTGTCAAACATTTCTTGCGCGGGCATCGAATGAGTAACCGGAGTCAGTCCATATCGCACGATAGTACTCTGTGGGCCGCGCCATGCCGGTAACGGTGTTCGCGTGGCGCCGAGAACGGCATCTTTTTGTGTCTCTACGATAGCTTCTAGTCTGCGCCGCTTATCTCCCGTTAGCAGAGAAATTGCTCGGCCAATCAATTTGATCGTGAATTTGTTTACAGATTTCTCTTGAAGTAAAAAGTTAAAAATATCCCCAATATTTTTCTCAATATCAACTTTCGCGAATACAAATTCGAAGATTTCGTCATCATCTCTCACTGAAGCTTCTCGATATTTTTCATGAGCAGAATCAGCCAGAGATCTCTCACTATGAATATTTGTGGTGTATGTTGATGACATATTGTATAAGGCCAACTTATTATACACAGGGTTGTGTAGCACGACGGTGAGATCACTCATGAGACCCTCTATGACCGTAAATCGATCATAGATCACTGCAAAGTTCTCTATGGTGTTCTGTCCCGCTCGTGACAGAATTTCATCGGCGAGTTCGCCAATTGATGCGATTCTTGTTTGCGACCCGGAATAATCCTCACGATTCGTGCCGATTATTGCGTCCTTTACGGTTTCAATATATTTCCCGGCCTTCCCCGCGAATAGTCTGGCATTGGCCAAGCGAATTTTGAACAATGATAATATGTCTAGGTCCATACCCAATGTGAAAACACAGCCTTGGCTATAATTTATATTAGAAAATCACAGCTGAATATGTATGAAATGGGTGATCCCGTACCTGTTGTACCAAGATTCAGTGAGCAACCTGTCGCTCCGCCAGGATACGCGCCACCAAATCCCGCCCCAGCGCCGCA
>Ga0172380_10004912_pt1 | contig 16737 bp, 15 predicted proteins | sample Leawe162metaG_FD_119747 | JGI IMG/M metagenome (GOLD analysis project Ga0172380, IMG submission 119747) | Leachate microbial communities from a municipal landfill in Southern Ontario, Canada - Leachate well 162 metaG | ecosystem: Engineered > Solid waste > Landfill > Unclassified | place...
AAGCACTTTCAAAGGTTTTGACAGATCCAGAACGTCCTCTTGCGGTTGTTATTGGAGGGGCAAAGATTGAAACAAAATTGCCCCTTGTTGACATGATGAGTGGCATTGCCGACTATGTTCTTGTTGGGGGAATAATTGCCGAAGAACACACACAATTAGTAGAATCAAATAATTCTGCTCCAGCGGATAAGAAAGCAAAACTTATTGTTGCGACATTAACTCCTGATAAAACCGATATTGATGAAAAAAGCGTTGCAGAATTTATAAAAATTTTTGAACAGTCCAAAATGATTGTGTGGAATGGTCCTCTTGGATTAATTAGAAAGAAGAGAGATCGGATTGGAAATGACACAGAGGCTGGAACACGTGCTATTGCTGAGGCTTTGACCCAATCATCCGCATACACAATAGTTGGTGGTGGAGATACGCTTTCGTATCTTTCAGAGATGGGACTTCTTGATAAATTTAGTTTTGTTTCAACAGGAGGGGGAGCTATGCTCGAATTTTTATCTGGAGAAAAGTTGCCTGGTATAATCGCGCTTGAAGAGTGTGTTATCGTCCAAGCTCAGTAAGAACAAGCTTAAGCGCATCCTCTTTATTATGATCAAATGTATTTATAACAAGGTCATAGTATTTTTTATCTAAATAAGACCATGAGGGGTCTCCATTGGCATATAGCTTTCTCCATTTTGCAAGATCATTTTTTTCGCGCTCAACAACCTCCTCTTTTGCTTTCAAGATACTAATTCCTTCGCGATTAACGAGTCTGTCAATTCGTATTTCCGTGTGATCATTTCCGTTTTCGTCCTCACATACCACTAACACTTTAAATACGCCGGGAACATTTTGGGCATTAAATCCAGCAAGCTTTGTCTCAAGGACAATATTTGTATCTTTTTCAATAATTTCTTTTAATTTTCGGTCAAAAAGAACATCTTCGCTATCAGGCCTCTTATCTGTTTCTTGTGCATCAAGTCCTAATCGTTTTCTGACAGCCTCCCAAAAAATTTCTCCTCCTTCAATATGTTTCCATGCAAGTTGTTTTGCAAGTTGTTTTGCTAGGGTTGTAGATCCGGAAGCAATTCTTCCAGATATTGCAATAATTCTAATATCAGAATTTAACTGAGGAACGGTCATTGTATTGGAGACGCCTGTGTATTTTTGCCTAAAATAAGCGTTTCTTCAATAAGTCTATTTGCATATCCGTATTCATTATCGTACCAAGCGATTATTTTTACCATAGTACCTCCCACGACTTGAGTAAGCGAGAGATCTGCAATAGCTGAGTGAGGGTTTCCAATAATGTCACTGCTGACAATAGGATCTGTAGTCACTTCTAAAATCCCTTTAAGTGGTCCTGCAGCTGCATCAGCGAGCGCTTTATTTACCTCCTCAACAGTGGTTTCTTTTTTTACCAAGAAAGTAAAATCAGAAAGTGACCCAACAGGAACAGGAACGCGAATTGCGAGTCCATTAAAAATTCCTTTAAGAGCAGGTATAGCAATGGCAGCCGCTTTTGTAGCGCCCGTTGAGGTAGGTATAATATTTTGTGCAGCAGCGCGTGATCTCCTGTAGTCTTTGTGACCTCCATCGTGAAGTCTTTGGTCAGAGGTGTAGCCATGAATTGTTGTCATCATAGCTTTATCAATTCCAAGCGTTTTTTCTATAACATGGGCTACTGGTGTTACGCAATTTGTCGTACAGGAAGCGTTACTCATAATTGTTGGGAGATTCGTTGTGTCTGCTTGTAAATTTACTCCAAGAACATACGTTGACCCCGCCGCTTCATCTTTGAAAGGAGCTGATAGAATTACTTTTTTTGCCCCAGCAGTAATATGTTTTGCAAGATCTTCTTCTTTTGCAAATTTTCCTGTTGTTTCAATGACAACATCGATTGCTAAATCTCTCCATGGTAAATTAAGTGGTTCTTTATCTGAAAAAATAAGAATATCCTTACCGTCAACAACGAGTGCTCCCAAAAGTTTTGCTGTGGTTTGAAATGGAAGCGAGACTTGTTCAGGGGTTTTTACTGACAATGTGTGATTTTGGAGCGGGCCATAAATAGAGTCAAAATGCAATAAATGCATCCAGCCAGTAAGATCTGTTGAGGCGCCAGCATTAATTGCTACTATCTCAATTTCTTGAGAAAAGCGTTCCAAAATAACTCGGTGAGCAACTCGTCCTATTCTCCCGTATCCATTAATTGCAACTCGTACCATATAGTATTTAGAATACTCAAAAAATTTCAATTTTACAATAGATAGTTTGATACAATTAATGCTGTAATGAAAAAAATTGGGAACAAATTATATAAATTTCTTCAACACTTAACTTCTTCCCAGACACATGCTCTTTTACTTTCAGAAATTATATTGGGAATATTTTTAAGTATTTCGTCTTTTTTGCTTTTTACTAAAATTGCTCGGAATGTTTTGAATGAGAATTATTTTAATTTTGATATTGTAATCTCCCACGCAATATATAGTTTAAGAACCCCATTATTAACGCAGATAATGAAATTTATTTCTTTTTTAGGCCAGGACGTAATTCTCGTACCGTTTTCTATTATTGTTTTTTTGCTAGTTGTGAGAAGACACAGACATGAAGGCGCTTTATTTCTTTTTGCAATTATTACTGGTTTTTTAATTAATTTTGCAATTAAATTTTTTATTGCTCGTCCAAGACCATTCCTCTCCCCTCTTTTTATAGAGTCTTTTCATAGTTTTCCTTCAGGACACGCTATGAATTCAGTAATTGTATATGGCATTTTTGCTTTTTTTGTTTTTCGATTTACCAGAAATAAAGTTTTGAGTATTATAACTGCGATAGTATGCATTATCTTGGCAATGCTTATTGGGGTCAGCAGGGTCTATCTGGGTGTTCATTATCCAACGGATGTTATTGCAGGTTTTATTGGTGGATTATGGTGGATAGTGACGGTTTTATTTGCGGAGAAAACAATTATTTTTTTCCATCTTTTTAGGAAAAGTCCCAGATAGTAAATCTTGCTTGCGAAGTGAGCGTAAATTTGGTATGATTCATTCCTTATGCCAGAAATTTTAACAAAGCACAAAAAACTTAAAGGGAAGAAAAAACACGGCTTTTTGGGAAGAAGCAAAACGCATTCTGGAAAAAAAGTCATTACAAGACGAAGAGTTAAGGGAAGAAAGAAAATTTAATGTTTGAAAGAAGGCTTAGGTTCCCTTTTAAAAAAGGAATGCCCAAAACAAGCGTTAGCTCGCCTCAATTTTTATTGAAATACGGGCAAAATACTCTTAATCATGCGCGATTTGCAGTGGTAGTTAGTAAGAAGATTGATAAGAGGGCAACTGTCCGCAATAAGATTAGGAGAAGAGTTATCAGTCTTATAAAAAAGATATTTGAAAAAGAATTGTCTTTTGATTTTGTATTCATTGTGCGAAAAGAAATAGGACAAGACGCGCAGACAATAGAGATTGATCTTAAAAAAATACGAACACAAATACGCTAAAATTTACTAAACAGGGTCTTAAAAAAATATATGTTAGAACTTTTTGATTTACTCTTTACCTATCCAATTACTAATATTTTAGTCGCTTTTTATCAGCTTTTGTCTCTTGTTAATGCCCCTTATGCGCTTGCTCTTTCAATTGTTTTATTAACTGCAATCATAAAACTTCTTCTCTGGCCATTTGTATCAACTCAAATAAAAACAGCAAGTCAAATGCAGAAAATTACTCCCCACATGAGCGCTCTTAAAGAAAAACACAAGGGAGATAAGGCAAAGCTCAACGAAGAAATGATGAAATTATATAAAGAGCATGGGGTAAATCCTGCTGCTGGATGCTTGCCACTTCTTATTCAGATGCCCATTATTATTAGTCTTTACAATGTGTTAAATAGCACTGTATCAGTTACCTCTATTGCTGGAATTAATAAAATTAACTCAATACTCTATTTTGATTTTTTGCACCTCAATCATATATGGGATGCCACACTTTTTAGTTTGAAATTGGGAGCTTCACCCCAGTCATTACTTAATTCTTCTCCTGTGGTAATTTTGGTACCAGTAATTACTGGTGTATTACAATTTGTTCTCTCCAAGATGATGATGCCTGAGGTGCCTGTTAAAAGCGATAAGGGTGATTTTCAGTCCGCATTTCAAGCACAGTCACTATTCATTTTTCCTGTTATGATTGGATTTTATTCATTTATTCTTCCAATCGGATTGTCCTTATACTGGAATACATTTTCACTTTTTGGTATACTGCAGCAGTATTTATTAGTAGGACCGGGGGGAGCAAAACCTTGGCTTGATAAAGTTAAAAAAACAAAATAACCATTATGGAAGAAAAAGTACAAAAAATAGTTGAAGAATTACTTGAGAAAATTGGAGTTACAGCAGCCGTTGATGTTGAAGCTCTCGAAGATTCATATCAGGTTCGTCTTGATGGTGAAGAGAATGCTCTGCTTATAGGAAAACATGGTAATACGCTGACCTCGCTTGAGCTTATAGCCACTCTTATTTTAGCAAAAGAAATTGGCGAATTTAAGAGAATTACTATCGAGATTGGTGATTATAGGCGCGAACGTGAAGATTACTTGAAGGATCTTGCAGGAAGATTAAGGGATGATGTACTTTCTTCAGGATATGAGAAAACAGTTCGCGGACTCAAGCCATGGGAAAGGCGCCTTGTCCACATGCATTTAGCAGAAGATAATGATGTTGTTACGGAGTCAATGGGAGACGATCGTGATAGAGTTTTGGTAATTAAGAAGAAGTGATCGAAAAACTGACAAAGTTTTTTTTCTTTCTGCTCATACTTCTCATTCCAATTCAGCTTGGGAAGCATTTTTGGCCATCATTTTCATTTGTTTCAGGAATCCGCGTAGATTATCTATCTCCAATTCTTTATGTTTCAGATATTGCTGTTATTTTTTTAATTCTTCTTTTTGTTGTCTCAAAAAAAAACCTCCTCCTAAATTTCAATAAATATTTTTTACCCTACATAATTCTCTTTGTGCTTGTAGTGTTTTTACAAGTTTTTATAGCAAAGTCTCCTCTTGCGCATCTTTATGGAATTTTGAAGCTCACTGAAATGTGCATGCTTGGAATGTTTGTTGCGACAACAATAAAATACGTGGATATTGGAAATGCTGTAAGGGCTTTTAGTGTTGGGGCGTTTTTTGCATCAGCGCTTGGTCTTTTGCAAATATTTTATCAGCATTCTATTGGGGGAGTATTTTATTTTCTAGGCGAGAGAACATTTTCAATATCGACAATTGGAATTGCAAAAATGAACAGTTTTGACATGCAAATTTTGCGTCCCTATGCAGCTTTTCCTCATCCAAATGTGTTGGCATTTTTTCTTTTTACGACAATTGTCCTATTGGTATGGTTTGTTCCGTATGAAAAAAATAAAATATGGAAAACCTTTTTAATAGTAGCTACAATTCTTTCTAGCGTTGCGCTTTTATTAACATTTTCACGAGTTATCATTTTTTGTTTTGCAGCATTTCTTTTGCATCATTTTGTTTTTGAATCAAAGAAAAAGAGCACGAATCATTTTATGTTTTACGGAATGACTACGTTTTGTGTTGTATTTTTCTTAAGCATTTTTTACAAACGTTTTTTTATCTTTGGATCAGATCTTTTATATCGGTTTGATCTAATATTAATTTCTCTTTCAATACTCAAAAATAACTTGTTATTTGGAGTTGGGCTTAATAATTTCTTTATTCACGAACTTCCTTTTCAAAAAATTATATCTCCTATTTTGCTTCAGCCTGTACATAATGTATACCTTTTAATAATTGTTCAGTTAGGTCTGCTCGGAAGTCTTTTGCCCGCAATTTTTATTTGGAAAACCGTAACTCGTGTTTGGAATAATTATAAAAGTGAAAAAAATGCACAAAGCAAATTGCTGTATAAAAGCATGTTTATACTTCTTGTTTCATTACTTGTGATTGGATTGTCTGACCATTTTCTGCTTACGCTTCAGCAAGGACAAATTATGCTTGCGCTCATTTTAGGGCTTTGTTGGATAAATTTTAAGACAAAGAAGTTTAAGGCGTAGGAGTTGGTGTTTCTGTTGGGTGTGGGCATGTTATGCAATATCTGTCTCCCGTTGGGTCCTCAATAACTATTTCGCTTTTCAATTCTAAATTATCAGTCTGCCCCTTTTTAGGAAGATCTCCGGTTGTTTTGTCAATAAAAACGTTTTGGCGTCCTGGGTCCACTTTTTTGGGCTCAGTTCCTTTTATAAAATATTCAAATCTTGTAGGACACGTATCTGTTGCGCTGGGAAGAAGTCCTGACGTAGAACAAACATTTACCCCTATAACATTATCTGGTTTTTGTGGCCATTCAGCTATCTTTCCTGTAACAAGATGGCTCATGATATCGTGCCATATTGGAGCAGCTCCCGTAACACCTGATACAATTCCTCTCATTTGTGAATTGTCATTATTCCCTACCCATACTGCCGTAACGTAGCTTGGTGTGTATCCTATTGTCCAATTGTCGCGAAAATCATTTGTTGTACCTGTCTTGACTGAAACGGGATAATTTCTAATTTTTAATGGTGAATTTGTACCAAAAGAAAGACTTCGAGCGTTGTCATCATTCAGTATATGAGAAATGATGTACGCTACCCCATCAGGAAGAACTTTCTTTCCAAAAATTGGGCTTTTCAGTGGCTTAAATTCATCAATTGTTTTTCCCTTATTGTCAGTTACTTTAAGGATTGATTGGAGTGGAATATAGTATCCGTTATTCGCAAATACTCCGAAGGCTTGTGCCATTTCAAGCATGGTTACTTCTCCGCCTCCAAGAGTCAAAGAAAGCCCATATCTATCTGGAGCATCAAAGGTGGTTATTCCCATGGCAGATGCCGTTGCAATCATTGCCTCAACCGTATTAAGTTTAAGCATTTTGACAGCTGGAATATTAAATGAATTTCCAAGTGAATTTCTCATTTGCTGAACACCATGGAACTTATTGTCATAATTAAGGGGACAGTATGGGGGCTTGCCAATATTTGGAAAACATATTTTTTCATCAACAAAAGGCGTTGCAGCAGTGTATCCCTTGATAAGTCCAACCGCATAATTGATTGGTTTGATTGATGATCCTGGCTGTCTTTTAGCCAAGACCACGTTAACATTCCCATCATTTTCATAATCAAAATAATTATGACTCCCGACCATGGCTAGTATTTCACCAGTTTTTGGATTTGTTACAAGTGCTGCTCCATTTGTAACATTTGACCTCTGTAGCCCTTCAATTTCTGCTGCAACACTTGCTTGTGCATATGTTTGTAAATCAAGATCTAGTGTGGTTGTAACATTAAGTCCACCCTGCTCAACAACGTGTTGTCCGTACTTTTTAACCAGTAAATCTTTTACATAAAAAACAAAATGGGGAGCTGTTATTTTGTTTTGAATTGTTGAGAAATCGAGAGGTGTTTTGATTGCCTCTTGTTCTTCTTTCTCTGAAATATAGCCCTGGTCTCGCATTGCTCTTAATACATCAAGCTGGCGAGCCTTCCCTAGCTCTGGGCGACTACCAAATGGCGAATAGGTACTTGGTGCCTGGGGAAGGCCGGCCAAGTATGCGCTTTCAGCAAGTGTCAATTTTTCAGCGGGCTTGTCAAAATAGACATAGCTTGCAGCTTGTACTCCCCATGCGGTCCCGCCATACGAAACTTGATTGAGATACATTTCTAGAATTTTATCTTTTGAGTAAATTGACTCAACCAAAAACGACAAGAGTATCTCTTTCACTTTTCTTGTAATTGTCTGTTCTGGTGTTAAAAGTGTTGCCTTGACAAGCTGCTGAGTAAGGGTAGAGCCTCCTTGTACTTGTTTTTTGAAAACGGTTGAAACGAATGCGCGGGTAATGCCTCGCAAGTCAATTGCTCCATGTTTGTAAAAATCCCTATCTTCTATGGCAATTGTTGCATCTTTAAGAGATTTCGGAGTTTTACTATTTGGAACAAATGTTTGATTTTTTGCTGCAAAAATTGTGTAGAGTAATTTTCCATTTCGGTCATATATTTTGGTTGATTGTGGATAGGTTGTTTTGCCAATTGTCGCTGTTGATGGGATATCTTTAAGAACAAAAAAATAAGAAGCAATAAGAATAAAAAGTGTTATTAAGAAAAGTAAGACGACCCTAATAGTTAGATTAGAAAAAGATAAGTTCTTAATAAAAGTTAGTTTATTTGTTAATTTAGGGTAAGCAAAATTCATAAAAGAAATGTTTAATGTAAAAATATTATAGCATAGATTATGCGTGTAATTGGATTCTTGAAGGAGTTTTTATCGTTTAATAAAGTTCATTTGTATCTCTTTATCACTGTCTACCAATTCCTGTATTGTAATAGTGTTTTTATTGAGAGTCGCATTTTCAACTTTTTGTGGAGCGAATTCGTTTGAGTAATGAAGACGGACAGTAAGTGGGTACGGCATTGTTCCGGGCTGTTTTACGAAGAATAGTGAATAGGTAAATAGCCCAGAGGTGTTACTTGCTGCACCATTGTCATATTCGGCTTCAATTTTTTGTTTTGTGCCAGGCAATACTGTTGTTATAAAACCAAAAGACACTAAGTCATCTACTCTTGCTGTATCCACCTCAAGCCCTTTAGGAGCAGCAAATCTTGCCCCTTCATAAATTTTATAATCAGTTATTGCGGACGTTAACGTTTGTTTTACTCCGTCGATAGTAATTGTTTTAAGATTGCTTCCCGCTGGCGCTACAAATCGTATATATGTTTTATAGCTGGGTGCACTATTTTTTGTACTGGTTAATGTAAGTGTTGCCTTCGTAGTTATAGAATTTTTTGTAAGAAAAATATCATATTCAACGTGTCTATTAATTGAAGCATTTGCTTTATTTACTCCAATATTTGCTTCATTTACAGAAAGTGTATCATATAGATTTTCATCCTTTTTATCTCGTGAATCAAACAGACTTCCAGAAAATCCATTTACTGAAAAGACTTTTTGAATAGAAGTTGTATTAAATGCAAACAAAATATTTTTTGATGAAACTAATTGTGGAAAAAGATTAAAAATCTTATAGAGACTATTTTTATCTTGTTCAACTTTAAGTGATATGGTGTTAAAAAGAGTCTGCAGTATTTCCTGTTTTTTGTTGCTCCCTGGAAAGTTATTTGCTTCAATTTCGTTTTGTAAGAAATCAAACGTATTATTCTCATCAAGAGTTACATTGTAACTTGATAATGTAATAGGTCCGAGCTCCTTTATAATTTGTCTGACCGCTTCAAAGGTAATGCCTATTACTCCATCAACTTTTTTTTGTAATGCCAAATCATAAATAAGCGCTGAGGTGCTTGCTGAATTCTCAAAGTTAATTGCAAAATTACTATCTCTAAGATATAGGTGCGGCTGAAGATATCTCCTGACAATGTAATGGGGCTCTACATGCGCTTTCAGTTGTCCATCGACATCGTAGACGTTATTTATATGAAAGTCTGTAATTTTGCCTTTTGCAATTGTCACTTCTCCAATGGATCCTATGAATCCACCTGTTGGTCGCAACTCACCATTATTTTGAAAAAGTAATAAATATTTTTTTTCTCTATCAAATCCCAAAATTTGGTGCAGTGTTCCAGATGCGGTTAGTAATTTTGTATATTCCTTTTGTATTAAAAGATTAGGAATGCTCGTTGCATTATTCGCATATGTATTTTGAAGCTCAAAAAAGAGATAGGTTGCGGTTGACAGAATGTCGGTTAGCAATTGTTCGGTAATCCCATTTTTAGCAGATGAGATGGAGCTTATGGTAGTCGTGGCAGTTGTAAAAAGGTCAAATGAGTGATTTAAGAACCCTACTCCATTTGAAGAATTTCCTCCTGATAAAAACGAAGAAATACCTGCAATAAGTTTGGTGGTTGGGTAAATTGGTGAAATAAAGAAAAGACTTTCCTGTGAGAATTTTTGCGCACTTATAAAATCCTTTTTACTGAATGAGCTCTTTGCTTTTGTAAATGAGTAGTATCCAAGTCCTGCAGAAACAACGTGAATAAAAATAAAAAGTAGCAACGCGATTAATAGAGACTGCTTCCATGGCATTTTTATTTTGCGAATCTTTTTGTGTTTTGGCACATCTGTTGTAATTTCATTTTCAGAATATAATGCAACGGGATTTTTGGATGACGCAATTCGTCTTACGCTTTTTTCAAATCCTAAATAATATTTATCAAGAAATGTGGGTTTTGTTAGCGTTTTTGATTCAATCTCATTTTCTATTTGGGAAAAGTTTTTTTCAGACTGACCAATTTCATTTGGTGTAAAACTGACTGCAAGTCCCGGCTCGACCCTGCTAAGTAAATGAATAATTGACGTATATGTCTGAGGATGTTCATATAGTAGATAAAAAAATTGTTTATGGTTTTCCTGTGAAAAAAGAATGTGATTAATTCCCGTAAAAAAATCATTGTCGCTTATACATAATTCAGATGACGCTGTATCTTCTGGAAGAGACACAGCGCCTTTTAAAATTGCATTTTGAATAATTTTCGATATATTGGAGTTGGAAAGAGAAATTTTCTGGCCAAAAATATCTGCCAAAAATCCAAATTTTATAAATTTATTTTTCTTTAATTCCAGAACAATATCATAAAATTCATTTCGTTTTGCAAGGGGAATAAGAATAAGAGTTTTTGTTTTATCACGTTCAAGTTTTGGAAGAATACTCTGCAGGACGATTTTGTCTTTCTCCTCATCAAGAAAGATTACCGCATACTCAATTGTATCTTCTAGCTTATCAATCAAATAAGAAGATTCTGGGAGAATTCGGTAATAAGTATCTTTTGTTTTGTTAGATGAGCTATTGGTAATATGAGCTATCTTAAAATCTTTTTCGTACTCTTGTAATAAAAAATTTATGACAGATGTATTATTACCGCACAGGAGAAATACAGGTTCGTTTTTATTAGTTGTTTCTAAGAGCAGTTCTTTGGGCATGGTACATATTATTGTAACATCTTCCCTCAATTGAAATCGAGGGCTTCGTAGGATTGAGGAGGCTTATTTCATAGCTCGTCAAGAGCTTTATTTACCATAGCGTCTGCTGCTGCATTTTCAGATCTATATACATGTTGAAAATGAATGGTCGCTTTTAGTTTTTCCTGAAGTGACTTTACGGTAAAAAAAAGATTTCTTAGATTTTCATTTTTGACTTTATAAATTCCCTCAAGCTGGGAAGCAACGAGTTGAGAGTCTAGACGAAATTGAATGCGGGAATTTTGCGCATCCCCTTTCTCAAGTAAATATTTCAGCGCTGAGACAACGCCCGTATATTCTGCAACATTATTGGTGTCAATTCCAATATATTTTCCTTCTTTGTATAGCTCATTTTTTTCTCCATCATATACAACAAAACCATATGCTGCTTTTCCAGGGTTACCCCTTGAGCCGCCATCTGCATAAATAATAAAGTCAGGATTTGTAATCATATTCTAATATTTTTCTTCTGTTAAAAATCTAAAGGGCATGGATTTTAAGTTTTGTAGACAAAAAACTATACTATCCGAGATCTTCTCTTTTTGAGTGTAAATAGAAAAACCATTGATCAAAAAATGAAAATAGACCTTTAAAAGGCGTTTCGATAACATAGTCAAGAATAAAAAGAAAAATATTTATTTGAGAAATTCCCTCTGTAAGTTTTTGTCCAACACGAGCCAAAGGCAAAAAGAAGAAATCAACAATAAGAGTGGAAATTCCTGTTTTGTCCTCGACTGTGTATAATTTTGCTGTTTGATTGATTCTGTACGCAAGAAAAGAAACAATGGCAAAAAAGAAAAGAAAAATTCCTTGGCTTACAATAGTGAAGTGAAGCACGGAAAGAATATAAATGAGCAGACCAAAACTGAGAAGGAAAGTGGCCAACCAAGAGACAATAAAAAACTTATGCAGTATTGATGTATTTTTCTTTGGAACTCTGTGGAGTAGTACTTGCCTTGCAACAACAGGATTTTTGTCAAAAAGTACGACTTTAATTCTTGCTAAAATTCGCTCAGAATTATCCTTCCCAGGAGTCTTAATAAGAAATCCGGTCACAACCATAAGAAGTGAAGGAATAGCAACATTAAGGGCAATTGACCCCCATAATATTCGTCCGTAAAAGATTCTTTCGTAAGTTCCCTCAATTGCAAAAGCGAAGAAAACTTTGGAAAGCATAACGAAGATAACAGAGCGAATTATAGCGCGTCTTACTTTTACTGCAATGGTATTGTAATTTTTTTCACATGTTGCCATGACTGTTTCTTCAAATTCTTTGTCGTTTGTAAGCAGTCCATGAATATTATTTTTTTGAGTTCTTAAAATATCGTCCAAAATAAGGAATGGAGGAATGTTGCGTTTTACATAAGTAAAAATTTTGTGGCGAAGAGGGTAGTTTAATTGTTTTTCAACTTCTTTGTGATAGTCCAAAAAATTGTCAGCAATGTTTTCCAGATCGCTTTCTTTTGGTTCTCCAAAAAATTGAATAAATAAATTGTAGCGCAGGAATGCGAGATCGTCTTTTGTGTAAGCTTTTCGTATTGCGATAAAAACTTGGGTGTCACGCATTTCCTCAGTGTCGTCTGCAATAACAATGGATTTCTGAAGCATGTGGAATATAAAATTCGCCATTGTCTGGCGTTCTATATTTGGATTAAGCAGTCTTTCAATGCTCGAGGAAAGCAAATCATACATGAAGCTAGTTATTAGCGCTTCTTTGGTGTGGTGTTTTTTAAGAACTTGAGTCCTTAGCTCTAGATAAAAATCAATTGTTTTCTCAACTTCTGTAATTGTTTTTTCTTCAATTGAGCCATCTGGAAAATACCTGGCCCAGATAAGTTCGCGGACTAGGGAAGCTGCGACTTTTTCCCCGTTTCCCCCAAGGATAAGCCGCCTTTTTAAAATGCGCTCAATAGTGGCTCTCAAAATTACTTCTTCTTCACGGTACTCAATTGCATTTCTCAATTTTTCATACCAAGAGGCAAGTTCTGCAACGAGCGGATTAACCGTCATTCCTTTTTCGGACCGCGCTTCGTGTTCCTTGCTAAATACTTGGACAAGAAATTGGGAGTATTGGTTGAGTTGTTTTTGATCCATATACAAGTATTATATCAGGAAGTTCCAAGATTAGCTGGCAACCTCAAATTGAATAGGGGACACTCGCATGTTAGAATCAAATGATAAATGGAAAAAATATACGATCACAAATTAGTCGAAGACAAAATTTACGAATCTTGGGAAGAAAAAGGGTATTTCAAGCCTGAAAATAGATTTGGTAATGCTGAGTGTTTTTCTATAATTTTGCCTCCACCAAATGCAAATGCGCCGCTTCATTTCGGTCACGCAATGTATGTCATTGAAGATATTTTGGTTCGGTATCATAGAATGAAAGGTTTGAAAACCTTATGGCTTCCAGGTGCAGACCACGCAGGATTTGAAACACAATTTGTTTTTGAGAAAAAATTACAAGCAGAAGGCAAATCTCGCTTTGATTACGATAGGGAAACTTTGTACAAAATGATTTGGGAATTTGTGCAGGGGAATCGTCCTGTCATGGAAAATCAATTGAAGCGTCTTGGGTTTTCTCTTGATTGGTCAAAAAAGAAATTTACGCTTGATGAAGATATTGTCAAAGTTGTCTATAAAACATTTAAAAAATTGCACGAGGACGAATTGTTATATCGGGCGAAAAGACTTGTTAATTACTGCACTTTTGATGGAACAAGCTTTTCAGATTTGGAAGTTATAACTCAAGAAGCGCAGGGTACTTTGTATGAAATTTCATATCCGGTCGTTGGCGGCGGAGAAATAATTGTTGCGACTTCTAGACCAGAGACTTTGTTTGGAGATGCGGCAGTTATGGTGCACCCTGAAGACACGCGGTATAAAGACTTAATAGGCAAAAATGTTTTGCTTCCATTAACAGATCGCGAAATTCCAATTGTTGCTGATGAGTTTGTTGACAAAGATTTTGGAACAGGAGCGGTCAAGGTAACGCCTCTACACAATTTTGATGATTGGGAAGTAGGTCAGCGCCACAGTCTCACAGGCCCTCAAATAATAGGCTTTGATGGGAAAATGCAAAATACGGGAGTAGTGGACGGGCTTTTTGCAAAAAAAGCGCGTGTCAAAACAATAGAATTGTTGCAGGAAAAAGGATTGCTTAGGGGCGAGAAAGAATACCAGACGACAAAGAAAACATGCTACAAATGTAAAAATGTTTTGGAACCGCTTCCTCTTGAGCAGTGGTTTATAAAAATGGAACCACTTGCCAAAAAAGCAATTGAAGCAGTAAAGACAGGAGACGTTCAAATTCATCCTGAAAATTTTGACAAATTATATTTTCAATTCTTAGAAAATATTCGGGACTGGAATATTTCTCGTCAAGTTGTATGGGGAATTAGAATTCCTGCATGGCAGTGTAGCGATTGCCATGAATGGGAGGTATCTGAGGGTAAAGCACCTGAAAAATGCACGAAGTGTAACTCTAAAGCACTCATTCAAGATGATGACACTTTTGATACATGGTTCTCGTCTGGTCAGTGGCCCTTTGCGACATTGCAGTCCCTAAATGAGTTTGAAAACTTTTATCCGACAACCGTTATGGAGACAGGATATGACATTTTGCGATGGTGGGTGGCAAGAATGGTAATGCTTGGAATTTATGCAACAGGAAAAGTTCCATTTGAGCATGTTGTCTTGCATGGACTGGTTAATGATCCACTTGGGAAAAAGATGAGCAAGAGCAAGGGAAACGTTGTGAATCCTATGGAGCTAGTGGACGAATATGGAGCAGACAGCATAAGGTTTGCGCTGGTCTATGGAACAGCTCTTGGAAACGACCAAGTTCTGTCCTACCCAAAGCTTGAAGCAATGAAAAGGTTTTCAAATAAATTGTGGAATATTGGAAGATTTATTTTGGAATTTAAGCCAGAAGACAGTAAAACAGAAATGAGTGGCAATGCAGATGATAAGGAAATTGTAGAAAAGTTAAACGAAACGATTCAGAAAGTGAGCCGCTCAATTGATAATTATGAATTTCATTTTGCAGCAGACGCGCTATATGATTTTGTCTGGCATGAATTTGCGGATAAGTATGTTGAGAAAACAAAAGAGAGAAGAGCAGAAGCACAGCCAACACTAGAGCATGTCTATGTGACTTGTCTAAAGCTTTTGCACCCATTTATGCCATTTATAACTGAGGAAATTTACGGAAAGTTTGAGAAAGAAGAAGCGTTGATTGTTTCCCCTTGGCCAACTATTTAAAGGAAATTGTTTTCCACGATAAGGGCATTAGTTGATATAGACACGTTTCTTCTCTTTTTCGCTAATTCTCTTTTTTCCCATATTTCTTAAGGTACTTTTCATAATCATCATGGTTGCCAGCACAGACTATGCGAACGATTTGCCGGTTTAGTACCTTATATAATATTCTGTTGGCATTCGGTAAGTCGTATTTCCTAAACTGCATTTCTTTTTTACCCTGCTCAGGCGTATTACTTAGGAAATCCAATAATCTATCCCAAACATCTTTACTAAAGTTGTCTTTTAGTAAAGCAAACTTTTTTTCTAATCTACTCTCATAAATAACAACTTTATATGCCACATTGAGTTTATCTATATTTTTTACTGACATCCTCAAACTTTGAAGTATCTGCTAAGATTTTGGCATCAGTATTATCAACATAAGAAATAAATTTTTTATTTATAACAAGTTTAGTTATAAAGATATCAACTTTACTTCCAAGCCGAACTGTAAAAAAATCCTTGTATTGCCCAACAATATAGGGAATAAATTTTATCGCATCCTTTTTTACAGCGGTCATCGCATCGTCTAAAACCGAACCTTGATATTTTATAATTGGTATTGAATTATCCATTTTGTTTACCACCCTTCTTGTTCTCCTGCATTTTTGAGGCCATTGAAATGGTATTTGCTAAATCCAAGCCAACAGCTTTAGGCATAGTTACTCTAGCTACAACCTGACCCGTACTTGGGTCTCTCGGATTAATAAAAGTAAATTCTATCGTAACATCAATGTCAGATACGGAAACGTTAACAAACTGAGCATATGTGCTACCAATAACTGTACCAGCGTTAATAACTGTTTCTTTAGGAGTTTTTACTTCCGCCATTAATCAGAATATACCATACTTTTCAATAATCTGTCAATTTCTCGCCTCCTTGTTTCGACGTCATGTATGCCGAAAATTGCTACTATTTAACCGTGACGCTTTTGGCGAGATTGCGGGGTTTGTCGGGGTCGAGTTTTAATTCCACTGCCATGTAGTAGGCAAGGAGCTGAATTGCTACAATTTGTGCAATGTAGGACGCTTCCTGAATATCTTTCACTTCTAGAAAATGGTCAAAAACGGGCTCGTTTTGTGGGGCAATTCCAATGATAAGTCCTCCACGCGATTTTATCTCAATAGCATTTGAAAGAATTGATTCGCGGGTCTCATCATTTGGGGCGAATACAATGACCGGTGTCCCTTTTGAAATAAGAGCTATTGTTCCGTGTTTTAATTCTCCACCTGCCAAGCCCTCTGTTGGAATATAAGTAATTTCCTTCATCTTGAGTGCTGCTTCAAGAGCAGAGGGGAAAGAGGTTCCGCGACCAATGACATAAATGTTTGAGGATTTTGAAAGTGTCTTCGCAAGATTTTTAATTGCGTCAATATTCTTTTTCTCAAGAATTCTGTCCATTTCGTCAGCTGCAGCAAGTAGAA
>Ga0172380_10004913_pt1 | contig 16733 bp, 10 predicted proteins | sample Leawe162metaG_FD_119747 | JGI IMG/M metagenome (GOLD analysis project Ga0172380, IMG submission 119747) | Leachate microbial communities from a municipal landfill in Southern Ontario, Canada - Leachate well 162 metaG | ecosystem: Engineered > Solid waste > Landfill > Unclassified | place...
TAGGCGATTGAGTGCGGGTTCGTCCGACTGGGCTGGTGGTGATTCAATACCACCGCCTCCTTCATAAAGACGGTTTTGATTTTGATGTTTGTATCTGCGTACGGTGAGTTCTGGTTATCGGCCTTTGCAGACAATTTGAGGAGGCAGAATCGATGACTGCTATTCGCAGCGTAACAGTCAGTTAGATGGGCGGGCAATCACAGTCAACAGCACGTTGCTGATAATAAAGCCTCCAGACTAGCTCTACGTCCTTTTCAATTCACTCTACGTAGCTTAAGAAAGCTTCCGCATGGCGGAATCACGAATAATTATGTGGAAAGAATACTTTATCAGCCCAAGAATTTAATATAGAGTTCATATGCGCTAGAATTAAACCATTGAAATGTCTAAATATATACTCAGAATGCAAAATATAAACCAACTACCAAAGACTGCAATTTCACATCAGTCACGAGGATTTACACTCGTAGAATTGGCAATGGTTCTAGTTATCATAGGATTGACGGTTTCTGGCGTTATGGGAATTGCGCTAAGTATGATGAAAAGCGCTGAAATTAAAAAATCCGCAAGCCAAGTTAACCAACTCAAAGAGAAAATAATTGGGTTCGCACTAACAAATCAGCGACTCCCTCAATATGTCAGCGGGGTCACTGGCGATGAGTCGATGTTTTTTAATTCCGATAACCGCGATTTTTGGGGGCAAAGGCTTGTATACATTTACGACCCTCAACTAACTTCTCAATCGGTAATTTGCGGCAGCAAGTCCACCAGAATTACCGCTAGAAATTGCTCAGACACAACATGCGATTCTGGTGGGAGCAACACCGAGCAAGCAAATATCGCCTTTGTAATATTTAGCCGTGGGGCCAACCTAATCAATCAGACAGCTATTGCAAATACTGTTTACTCAGAAGTTTCCCCAGATCCCTCCTTCAGCGGCTCGGTAAGCGGGACAAACACATCACCTACGGTGATTAAGCTTACGCCACTTGGCACTTCTGTCGGACCTTACAACGACAGAGGAAACGACATGTCAGCAAACGATGACCTCGTCGCCGTTGTGTCATTGGATGAATTACGCCAAAAGTTGGCTTGTCAGGGTGCTCCCCTGAGGATATTGAACACAGAATTGCCTATGGGTGCATCAAACACACCTTACAGTGCATCTATCTACACAGATGGAGGTGTTGGTGTTCAGCAACCCTCTCCTCCTACTGGGAAACTGTACTGGTGCACCGAATCAACAGTCGATACAACTATTTCAGCTATCGCTAAACCCCAGACAGTTGTCGTTGGACGTTCGCCAGAAGTGCAAGACTTCACTATAGGCGCTAGTGGTAGTTGTTTAGTCGGGTCTACTGCTTGGGTGCAAGGTGATTCGATTCGACTAGTTGGCACTGGCGCATCGAATGCACTCGCCACTACCGCCGCGGGTGCATACGACATTACAGTCTATGTGAGAGACAACCAAAGCGGATCCAACTCTGCAACATATATCTCTGCAGACAACACCACATCAAAGAGGTTTGTACTTGCAATCAACGGTTCTTAAAAATCGCGCAATGAGTGTTGGGCAATTATCCCCAATTAACTCGTCAAATGGCTACGTCATGCTGATGGTGGTGGGGATGATCGCCATTATGACTGCCATTGTGTTTGGCACCTATGCAATAACGAGGGTAGTCGATAAACAAAATCAAGTTATCTCTTCACAGAATGGTCTTAATCAAGCCAAAGCATTTGTGTTGGACTACATGCGCCAACACAAAAACCTGCCTGATGTAGCTTCGTTTGATTTAGGTACTGCTTCATTGAGTGATGCTTGGGGACGGAAGCTGTTGTATTTTCCTAGCAGCAATCTACTTAGTGGTGATGTTTGTTTATCTACCACCACCAATATTTCATTGCAGAATTGCGCTAATGATATTTCTTGCGCGACATCAACCAATGAACCGAACCTTCCGTTCATGATAATCAGCGGCGGGGAAATTTCAAATCCTTCTTCAAATCCGATCTACCAGACAACTCAACATACGGGTTCAACTTCTGTCACTAGTGCTGAATCATTTAAGCAGTATCGAGAACAATTGATTGTTGGGCCCTATTTGACACCGACAGATCTTCAAAATGGAACAGGCTACGATGATATTTTTGTCACATCTTCTCTTCCAGAAATCTATTCCACTGCAGGGTGTTTATCGAAGACACAAGGTGACGTTCAGATTTCAGGAGGGATGATACGGCTACTCAATAAGAACGATGTGGCGCTGTCTACTGCTTATTGCCCCGGAGGATTTAGTAAAGAATTTGTGGCCTACGGGAAAACTGGCGCATATTCATGGAGCACAACTCCTTTGCCGACAGGTCTATCTGCTACACCCTCTACAACTAACAAGTATTTAATTAGCGGCGTCCCAGATGTTTCGGATGGAACGTATACATTCACGGTTACAGTCGCCGACTCTGCAGGAAAGTCTGATTCTAAAACGTACCAACTGCCTATTTCAGGCTGCTGTATTCCGAGCGTAATAGCAACACGATCACTTAGTTGTGCATCTGCTGCATACACTGGATCCATCTCCCAGGAGCAGCGGACACAGTGCGATGGAACGACTCAGTGGGTTACTGTTTCTGACACCTGCGTTTCAGCATCAGTAGCTACATTTGATGGTCGTTTCGCGGAGCTGATTTCCTCAGGAGGCTTTCCTGCAGACTCTTTTGATTCTGGTCAAACTAGCCTTGATTTGGGCTCAGGTACAAGTGCAATCACTATATCAGCTTCGTCCAATCTTTCTCGACACAGAACAACAAGTGACAATCCTGCAATAGGGATTATGGGCGGCACATACGGAATAGATCCTGGGGAAACGCTAAACATAGACTTTACAGGTGGGTATGGAAGGCGTTTAGGAATAGAATTCCGCGGTCTTCAAGACGATAAGAATGGATCCAGTAGAGAAGAGGCTTGGATCGTGTTCAAGGACACAAATGCGGGCACTACGATCGCAACGTATTATGTGAAAGCCTGCCAGAGCGGGGATACCGCTAGGTCTTATTTCTCTTTGCCAGATGTTGGGGCTCCGTTCAATCGAATCGAAGTCACGCCAAACGATTCACCATCGAATACTGATTTTTACATTCGCGGAGTGAGAAGTTGTGATGTTGGTGCGACAAGCTGCCAGCCTGCTGGCTCCTCAAATTATTGCCCCTATCCATAATTTTTGAGCGCACATAAGCAATGTGCCAAGTAAGAAGTTCTAACACAGAGAAGGCTCGAAATAAATGAAGAATTTCTTTGGAAAAATTAAAGCAGCCTCGATTTTGATGCCCGCAGTATTCCTCATGGAAATTTGGATATTGACACTATCAAATGGTAGTTTAGTTGAGCAGCTTGGTTTGCTTCGCGTTATTGGCTATGCAGTTTTAGTTTCATTTGGTGTTTCGTATTCTGTTGTTATGTTTGTTGAAGTTGCTCAAGGAAGGGCTCGCCCTAACTAGGAAACTACAACTAAATCTCCCGGTGTTTATTATGTTTGAAAGATTGCTCACCAAGTTATGGGCCTATGCAAAATCCCTAGAAGATAGCAAAGAGGCTGGGGAGTTGTTCGATATAGCTATGGAAGAGTTTAAGGGGAAGAGGTATCGAAATGCTTTCCCCAAAATGAGAGAGTCTGCGCAGCGAGGTAATATCAATGCAATGGCAATCTTAGGCTCCATGTACTTACTCGGACATGGTACATACGAAAACGGCCAAGAAGCACTCAAGTGGCTGCACAAGGCCGTAGATGCAGGTCATGGGGATTCCGTGGGGGTTTTAGGCATGGCCTATGCAACAGGAAAGGCCAAAATCCCGAGAAATATTGAATTAGCCAAAGAACTCCTTTCAAAGTCAGCCCATTTTGGAGATTCTCAGTCCGCCAAAATGTTAAAGATGATCGAGGAAAAAGGGGGAATGTTTAGGCATGACTAAACAATCAGAATTGTTACGTGAATATTATTTCACGGAAGCCTAGACACTTTCCTGCCTCTTTCAATTGGCAGTTCGGAAAGGTCGGCTGTCCATGCCATAGCAGACGAAGGATTGGAGATTGCAATCCGACCGCATTGGCCGAACTGCTGTCTGTCGCTTGCTCGGCCAAAGCGGTCATCGATAACTAAAGGGGTTCACTTCCGCTTCCGACTCAAAGCGGAAGCTTGATGAACAACCTACTTAGTCAGGCACTCAGGCAGAACGGTCCTCATCACCTCAATCCGCAATTATTTCTCTAGCCAAGAATAGAATTTACTTGCGATGTATTGGCTGCCTAGATTGCTGAAGTGATCTTGGTCCACATAGAGCAGTAGTCCATCTTTGCTGACAGGGCATTCTTCTGGGTTACACAAATAGTTCGTTGAATCGAACACCTCTAATTTTGGATGCTGCACTTTCAACCTTTCGATAATTTTTCTGTACTCAGCTTGTCTTGTATTAACAACCGATGCAGGCATAGCACAAGCCTGTCGTATATCGGATAGTTGGAGGGGTCTCTTAAGCATGCAGGTTGAGGGGCGGAATCCAAGCTCTGGGTTGTCGAAAAATAGGATGACTCGCATGCCTTTTGATTCGAGAAAATCGATCATCCGCTTTGTCCCAGTCAGAAAGAGATTCCCATTAGATATATTCTGATCTTGGTTGGTTAACGCAACCAGATCCCAGCGGCGGCGGCCATCCCCGTAATCATTCCCAGAGATATAGCTAGGCCCACGTGAAGCGAGAATAACTGTCTTGATTTGGGCTGCTTTTGAGGAAAAGAGGCGGGTATATTCTTCTGTGACAAGCGCACATGTTTTGTCATGGTCTCGACCATACTGGATGGTATCTACATCCATGAGGGGCGGGCATCCGCCATGGCCTAAATACAGTACATTTGTTCCTGCCCCAATTCCTTCTTCTTTCATCCCATTGTAAAGATGCCGTGCATGACTGTCGCCAATTAGAGCAAGTGATGGACTGTTGCTTGATTGGAAACAGTCGGATATCTGTAAACCATACTTCTGTTTGCAGTCATCACTTTCAGATATATTGAAGGCAGCATTCTGCTCAAGCTTAATTCGAGCAGCTTCAATCTCCGGATATCTATTTGGATAGCCATCTTTGTAGACAATCAGGATCCCAAGTAAGCTGATTAAGAAAATTGAGCCTAACGCATATGCAATATAGATTTTATCGCGCTGCTTTTTATGGTGATGGGAGAAGAATCTGAGTTGTGCGGGCAATTCAATGAACTGCCATGTCAGGAAGGCAAGTACGGCAGAAAGTCCAAGTATGCCTAATGCAAATGCGAAACTTAATTCACCTTCATTGATTCTAGCAAGGGAAAGTAGCGGCCAATGCCAGAGGTAGAGCGGATAGCTGATTAGTCCAATTAATACCATCGGCTTGTTGGCAAGCAAGGTGCGATTTATCAGTGTGTGTGGCCCTGCAGCTATAAGCAATAATGCGGAGAGAGTGGGTAATATCGCCCACCAACCAGGGTAACTCTCGCCACGGTTAATAAAATAGATGGCTACGAAAAGGATGCCCAAGCCAATCACCGACAAGGTGTTGCCATGCTGACGTGTGGCGTGAGGATGGGTGTTTTCGTATTGAGCCAGCATGCCTCCGATCAGTAGTTCCCAGAAGCGAGTCGGTAGCAGATAAAAAACCTTAGTTTCATTGCCTGAAATGAAATAGGCATTCAATCCGAATGACACCAACCCTAGCATCAAGATATTGAAGAACCATTTGCTGCTGTACCGATGAATAAGGAGCAGTATCGGTGGCCACAACAAATAGAATTGCTCTTCAACACCAAGAGACCATAGGTGAAGCAATGGGTTCAGTTCGGCTGCCCAGTCAAAATAGCTTGCTTGTCGCAGTAGGATGAGATTTGTGGTGAAAGTCGCGCCGGCGACGGCATTCCTTGCAAGAGCGGAAAACTCATCGGAAAGAAGCATGAGCCATCCAAGTAGCAGCACAGATAAAAGCACAGTTGCAAGTGCTGGCATGATTCGCCTGAAGCGTCGGGCATAAAAGTGCAGATAGGAGAAATGCCCAGTTGCCATATCTTTCAATATGATTCCTGTGATCAGGTAACCTGAGATCACGAAGAAAATGTCTACGCCGATAAACCCGGAAGGCAATGCTGTGGGCAGTGCATGAAAGACAACCACCAGTAATATAGCAATCGCCCGTAGGCCATCAATGTCTGGACGGTAATGCAGCGCAGTTTTGTGCGTCAAAGGAAAGGGAAGTTTCATGCGCAATCTTAATTATTTTCTGTAATCTTTCATTTTGCATGAAGTAAGAATGCAATGTGAAGCACTTTACATATTTGTTTGGGATAGAACACGGTTTCAGATAAGTACAAAACTGACCGTGGAATTACATTAATTGTCTATCGACCGGTTGTTACCGGACTGCAGTCATTCAAGTGGATGTTCCCCATGGACCGCTTTGGCCGATGACCTGCCAGGACGGCAACTCGGCCAATGCCGACTTCAGCAACTAGCGCCGAAACGTCCGCTATGCATAGCAAAGGAGACCTCGGTTTGAGTCTAGGGCGGCGAGCCAATCCGGTACGCATAACGGCACCATTTATATAGGTGCCATTGTCTTTAGGGGAACGGTTAAACGCCTCTCCAAGGAAGTACAATGCAACATGAAGCATCACTCCGCTTGTAATAACCCATCAAAACAGGAATGACAGAATGACAAGTAGCCAACAACGCGCCGCCCTGCAAAGCCAGATCTGGAAAATCGCTAACGATGTACGCGGCGCAGTGGATGGCTGGGATTTCAAGCAATATGTACTCGGCACCCTGTTCTATCGCTTTATCAGTGAAAACTTTGCCAGCTACATCGAAGGCGGTGAGGACAACATCAGCTATGCAAAATTGGACGACGCTGTCATCACTCCCGAAATCAAAGACGATGCCATTAAAACCAAGGGCTACTTTATCTACCCCAGCCAGTTGTTTGCTAACATCTCCGCAAGCGCCAACACCAACGAAAGCTTGAATACCGACTTGGCCGCCATCTTTTCCGCCATCGAAAGCTCCGCCAACGGCTACCCTTCGGAGCGCGATATTAAAGGTCTGTTTGCCGATTTTGATACCACCAGCAACCGTCTTGGCAATACGGTGAACGATAAAAACACCCGTCTGGCTGCCGTACTCAAAGGCGTGGAGGGGCTGAATTTTGGTGATTTTGAAGGCAACCACATCGACCTGTTTGGCGATGCTTATGAGTTTCTGATCTCCAACTATGCCGCCAATGCAGGCAAATCGGGGGGCGAATTTTTCACCCCGCAGCACGTCTCCAAGCTGATCGCGCAGCTGGCCATGCACAAGCAAACCAGCGTCAATAAGATTTATGACCCTGCGTGTGGTTCTGGCTCCTTATTGCTGCAAGCCAAAAAACACTTTGATGCTCACATTATTGAAGACGGTTTTTTTGGACAGGAGATCAACCACACCACCTACAACTTGGCGCGGATGAACATGTTCTTGCACAACATCAACTACGACAAGTTCAACATTCAGTTGGGCAATACCCTGATCAACCCGCATTTTGGTGATGACAAACCCTTTGACGCCATCGTCTCCAACCCGCCTTACTCGGTGAAATGGATAGGCAGTGATGACCCAACCCTGATCAATGATGACCGCTTCGCCCCCGCAGGCGTGTTAGCACCGAAATCCAAAGCCGACTTCGCCTTTGTGCTGCACGCACTCAGTTACCTATCCAGCAAAGGCCGTGCGGCCATTGTCTGCTTCCCCGGTATTTTTTACCGTGGCGGTGCCGAGCAGAAAATCCGCCAGTATCTGGTGGATAACAACTATGTTGAAACCGTCATTTCACTCGCGCCCAACCTGTTTTTCGGCACCACCATTGCTGTAACTATTCTGGTGCTCTCCAAACACAAAACCGACACCACCATCCAGTTTATTGATGCCAGCGGCCTGTTCAAAAAGGAAGCCAATAACAACGTGCTGCTGGATGCGCATATCGAACGCATCTTGCAGGAGTTCGATAGCAAAACGGATGTAGAACACTTTGCCAAATCGGTGAGCTTTGATGCCATAGCGGCCAACGACTACAACCTGTCGGTCAGCAGCTATATCGAAGCCAAGGACAACCGCGAAGTGGTGGATATTGTCCAGCTCAATGCCGAACTTAAAACCACGGTCGCGAAAATCAATCAACTGCGCGCTGATATTGATGTCATCGTGGCAGAGATTGAAGGCGAGGAGGCGGGGGAATGAGAAGCATGCACTTTATGGGAACGCTGCTGGATGGCGTTGAGGTGGTGTGGAAGACGCTGGGAGAAGTATCCAATGTATTACGCGGCAAAAGATTAACTAAGAATCAACTATCTGAAAGTGAAAAATTCCCTGTATTTCATGGTGGCTTAGACCCATTAGGTTATTACGGGCGGGGTAACAGACCTGCCAATACAGTAATGATTATTAATGTAGGCGCCTCTGCTGGTACGTTGGGGTACAGCGCTGTTGATTTTTGGTCTTCGGATGGCTGTTTCTGTATTGAACATGCAGAGTTACTGAATAATAGATATTTATATTACGTTCTAATTGGCCATCAACAATTATTGCGATCAAGGGTGCGAGTTGCTGGAATACCAACCCTTGATGCTATTGTGGTTGAAAAACTCCAAATCCCCATCCCATGCCCTGAAAACCCAGAAAAATCTCTTGAAATCCAAGCGGAAATCGTCCGCATTCTGGACGCCTTCACCGAGCTGACCACCGAGCTGACCACCGAGCTGACCGCGCGCAAAAAACAATACAACTACTATCGCGACCAGTTGTTGAATTTTGAAGAGGGTGAAGTGGAATGGAAGACGCTGGGGGATCTGGCAGAGAATCTTGATTCGATGCGAAAGCCCATCACGAGTGGCTTAAGAGATCCGGGTTATATTCCGTACTATGGCGCATCAGGCATTGTAGATTACGTTAAAGGCTATATCTTCGATGGGGATTTTTTACTTGTTTCCGAAGACGGCGCTAATTTGTTGGCACGAAATACACCTATAGCTTTTAGCATCAGCGGAAAAAGCTGGGTGAACAATCACGCACACATCCTTAAATTCGAGACATACGCTGAGCGTAGATACATTGAATATTATTTAAATAGCATTGATTTAACACCTTATATCTCAGGCGCAGCTCAGCCAAAGCTAAACAAAAAGAATTTGGAAAGCATTAGTATTCCAAATCCTTCCCCCGAAGAAAAAGAGCGCATTGTCACCATTTTGGACAAATTCGATGCCCTAACAAACTCCATCAGCGAAGGCTTGCCGCGTGAAATCGAGCTTCGTCAGAAGCAATATGAGTACTACCGCAATCTGCTGCTGAGCTTTCCAAAGCCTGAGGAAGTGGGGCTGTGAAATGAGCAAGACATTGCCGGAAATCGCAAAGCAGCTAACGGACGCCAACAAAAAGGTTCAACTGATCTATGCATTCAATGGGGCAGGCAAAACACGACTATCTCGTGCTTTCAAGAAGTTTATTGCTCCTAAGAAGGCCAGCGACCAGAGTGGCGAAGAAGCAGATCTTTCACGGAATAAAATAATCTACTATAACGCCTTTACTGAAGACTTATTTTATTGGGATAACGATTTAGAAGCCGACTCCGAGCCCATATTAAAAATTCAGCCAAATACGTTTACGGATTGGCTCATTGCTCTGCTCAAAGAGTCGGGTGAAGACGGCAACATTGTTGCAAACTTCCAAAGATATACAGGTAGCAATGCCAACCCAATCTTCAATGAAGAGTATAAAAAGAACGCCAAGGACTTCAACGGTAAAGAGATTGAAATCACGATTCCTGCCTTTTTGGAGATTGCTTTTCAAGTCCCGGCCGTTAGACCCACAGAACCCGACTTGCCAAGCGAAGCGCCCAATGAAACCAATACCACCGTCCAGGGCCATTACAAGTCAATAAAGATATCAAAAGGCGAAGAGAGCAATTTTGTTTGGAGTGTTGTGTACACCCTTCTGGAGCAGATTGTATCCACACTCAATGAACCCGACATCAGCAATAGAGTAACTGACGAGTTTAATAATCTTGAGTATGTATTTATTGACGACCCGGTGAGCTCTTTGGATGATAGCCATCTGATCGCGCTCGCGGTTGATTTGGCAGGATTGATAAAGCGGAGCGCTTATGTTGATGGCAAAGGGCTGAGGTTCGTTGTAACAACACACAGCCCACTTTTTTATAATATTTTGCACAATGAGCTTAATAATGATCTGAGAAAGATCAATCATGACAGCACATCTTCATGGGTTTACAAGCGTGACCAATCTGAAAAGTATCGTCTTGAGAAAAAGTCGGATGGAACTTTTGAATTAATTAAATCCAACGACCATCCTTTTTCTTATCACTTGTTCCTGCTGTCAGAATTGCGGTCCGCAATAAACAATGTACAGATCAAAAAATATCATTTCAACTTTTTGAGAAACATTCTCGAGAAGACGGCAACCTTTCTTGGGCATCCACGATGGGAGGATCTGCTTGAGAAGTCAGTAGAGGGTGTTCCGGACCCATTTGCAAACAGAATTTTGAATCTTTCGAGTCATTCCGCGCATGCAGGCGAAGAAGTTGCCGAGATCGAAGATGCGGATAAGGAGAGGCTTGTCCAATTGGTTTCTTATTTGAGTGACACCTACCGCTTCAGAGGGTAAGAGGGTAAGAGGGTAAGAGGGTAAGAGGGGAAGAGGGGAAGAGGGGAAGAATGATTGACTACAAATCCATCGCCGAGTCCAAGAACTTCATCGTTCTGGACAAGTACATCCAGGAGTGGAAGGTCGCAGAAAGCTATCAGAGCGAAGCTGATCTTGAGCGAGAGTTGATTCAGGACTTGGTGAATCAAGGATATGAATACCTGCCCAACCTGAACACGCCCGATGCCTTGCTCGCGAATGTGCGCGTTCAACTGCAAATACTCAATAACGTACAGTTCGCCGATGGAGAATGGCTACGATTTGTAGAAACCTATCTGGATAAACCCAGCGATAGCATCGTCGATAAAACCCGCAAAGTCCATGATGACTACATCCATGACTTTGTGTTTGACGATGGCCGCATTAAGAATATCTACCTGTTAGAAAAAAAGAACATTGCTCGCAATAAGGTGCAAGTCATCAAGCAGTTTGAGCAAACGGGCTCGCACGCCAATCGTTACGACGTAACAATTTTGGTGAATGGCTTGCCGCTGGTTCAGGTGGAGCTGAAGAAACGCGGCGTGGCGATTCGTGAAGCCTTTAATCAGGTGCACCGCTACAGCAAGGAGAGCTTTAACAGCGGACATTCATTGTTCAAGTATTTGCAGCTGTTTGTGATTACCAACGGCACCGATAGCCGTTACTTTGCCAACACCACCCAGCGCAACAAGAACAGCTTCGACTTCACCATGAACTGGGCGAAGGCTGATAACAGCCTGATTAAGGATCTCAAAGACTTTACCGCTACTTTTTTCCAGAAAAACACCTTGCTCAATGTGTTGCTGCATTATTCGGTGTTTGATGTGAGTGATACCTTGCTGGTGATGCGCCCTTACCAGATTGCCGCCACCGAGCGCATTTTGTGGAAAATCAACAGCGCCTTTCAAGCCAAAAACTGGAGCAATAGCGAAAGTGGAGGCTTTATTTGGCACACCACAGGCTCGGGCAAGACCCTGACCAGTTTTAAAGCAGCGCGTTTGGCGACCGAACTGGATTTCATCGACAAGGTGTTTTTTGTGGTGGATCGTAAAGATCTGGATTATCAGACCATGAAGGAGTACCAGCGCTTTTCACCTGACAGTGTGAATGGCTCTGATAGCACCGCCGGGCTTAAGCGCAATCTGGATAAGGATGACAACAAAATCATCGTCACCACCATCCAGAAGCTCAACAACCTGATGAAAAGTGAGAACGACTTAGCCGTTTACAACAAGCAAGTTATTTTTATTTTTGATGAATGCCACCGCAGCCAGTTTGGCGAAGCACAGAAAAACCTCAAGAAGAAATTTAAAAAGTTTTATCAGTTTGGTTTTACCGGCACACCGATCTTCCCGCAAAACGCGCTCGGCGCAGAGACGACCGCCAGCGTATTTGGCCGAGAGTTGCATTCTTATGTGATCACCGATGCTATCCGTGATGAAAAGGTATTGAAGTTCAAGGTGGACTACAACGATGTGCGCCCACAGTTCAAAGCGATTGAAAGCGAGCAGGACGAGAAAAAACTCAGCGCGGCAGAAAACAAGCAAGCCTTGCTGCACCCTGACCGTATTCAAGAGATCTCGCAGTACATCTTGAAAAACTTCCGGCAAAAAACCCATCGGCTGCAAGCCGGTGCCAAAGGCTTTAATGCCATGTTTGCCGTGAGCAGTGTAGATGCCGCCAAGCTGTATTACGAGTCTTTGAAAAAATTACAAGAAGGAAGCGATAAACCACTAAAAGTGGCCACCATCTTCTCGTTTGCGGCCAATGAAGAACAGGATGCCGTGGGCGATATTCAGGATGAGGGCTTTGATGTTTCCGCCATGAATAGCAGCGCCAAAGAGTTTTTAAGCGCGGCCATCGCTGACTATAACGCGCTGTTCAAAACTAATTTCGGCGTGGATAGCAATGGCTTTCAAAACTATTATCGTGATCTTGCTAAGCAAGTGAAAGCAAAGGAAATCGACTTGCTGATTGTGGTGGGCATGTTTTTGACTGGCTTTGATGCTCCGACGTTGAACACCTTGTTTGTCGATAAAAACTTGCGTTACCACGGTTTGATACAAGCCTATTCGCGCACTAACCGTATTTACGATGCCACCAAAACCTTTGGCAATATCGTCACCTTCCGCGATTTAGAGCAAGCCACGATCGATGCCATTACCCTGTTTGGTGATACAAACACCAAGAATGTGGTGCTGGAGAAGAGCTACAAGGAATACATGGAAGGCTTTACCGATGTGGTCACTGGTGAAGCACGACGCGGTTATATGGAGGTGGTTGCGGAATTACAGCAGCGCTTCCCCAACCCTGCGGAGATTGTCAAAGAATCAGATAAAAAAGCCTTCGCGAAATTATTTGGTGAATATTTGCGCGTTGAGAACGTGCTGCAAAACTACGATGAATTCGCCAGCCTGAAAGCTTTGCAAGGTGTTGACATGAGCGACCCGCAGGCGGTTGAGGAATTTAAGGCCAAGCATTATTTAAACGATGATGATCTGGCAACGCTGCAAGGGATTCAGATGCCCGCTGAACGTAAAATTCAGGATTACCGTTCAAGCTATAACGACATTCGCGATTGGCTGCGTCGGGAAAAATCTTCTGATGAAAAAGAAAAATCCACTATCGATTGGGACGACGTGGTCTTTGAGGTCGATCTACTTAAGTCACAAGAGATCAACCTGGACTACATTCTGGAATTGATTTTTGAGAACAATAAAAAGGTCAAAGATAAAGCGGAGTTGGTTGAAGATGTGCGCCGAGTGATTCGCGCCAGCCTGGGCAACCGCGCCAAAGAAAGCTTACTGGTTGATTTTATTAATCAAACCGACCTGGACAAGATTGGCGACAAGGCCAGTGTTATTGATACCTTCTTCACCTTTGCACAAGCGGAACAACAGCGTGAGGCGCAAGAGCTAATTAGTTCCGAGAGCTTGAATGCAGAAGCGGCTAGGCGCTATATCGCCACATCCCTAAAACGGGAATATGCCAGTGACAATGGAACTGAGCTAAATGCTATTCTTCCCAAGATGAGCCCACTTAATCCGCAATACCTGACCAAAAAGCAAAGCGTGTTCCAGAGTATCGCTGCTTTTGTTGAGAAGTTTAAAGGCGTGGGTGGGCAGGTTTAATCTAAGTAGTTCAGGGGAATGTCATGCCTAACAAGGAACTGCTGTTGAACACTTTCCGCTGTACTCAAAATTTTCCGCAGAGCGCGGCGTTAAATCAGAACTGCCAGATATTTAAGGAGGCGGATTGCGATGAGAATCAACATAAAAGATAAAGCTGCGTTTGTGGATGAGTTGTTGGATAACTATTTGTCTCGTGGATTTGGCAGCCTTTCAAAATCGGAGCTGGATACGCTGATGATGCACTTGCTGATCAAGCATGGCGATGGGGCTGACAAGGCAAATCATGAGTTGAGTCTGGAACTCCAGATCACTGAGTCACGGCTGAAAAATCTGCGGTATCAAGCGCGGTTGAAATATGCTTCTGACCATGATGACTATATTAAGGAGGAGTTTTTCAGGCTTCTGGAGAATGCGCAGCTGGTTGCCGACGCCAAAGATGCCAGTATCATTTTCGTCGTTGAAGATTCTTTTGTGAAGCAGGGTATCAAGGCGAAGCTCAAGTCTTTAGGGCATTTTGCAGATCATTCGTTCAATTCTGAGGTGGTGAAGATCAAAGAGGGGGCGTTCATTGATCTACTGAATGCCTATTTTGACGACAAGCAGAAAAAGCAAATTTCAGTGGCCGCGAAAAAGGCCATGAAGCTGGCGCAAGACATTTCGTTCAACGAAATCATGCATGAACTTTTCAAGGGCATGATTGGAAAGGCGGGCGAAGGTGTGGCAAGCTTTGTTGCTTCGGGTCTTTCTGGCGGCTTGTCTGATGCTGCAACCTGGGCTTCTGGAATAGTGAGCACGTTCAAATAAATAGAGAACAACTGAGGGGGCGCTATGGCAATTGAATATGCGATTTCAAAGGCGGAAGGCTATGAAGTACGTGCTGCGATCACATGTCTATAATTGTTAAAGAACGGACTGGGCGGATCTGCCATTTGAATAACTGTTGGGCATCATGAGCACAGTCGGTATTTCAGCAGCCCAAGAGTTTGATGATGGTGGTTCTGCGGGGTGCTGCGTGTCATCGATCACACTAGGCGATGTACGCACCGTCAACGTCGGCAAGCCGCATCATACCTGCCAGTCGATTGAGTCTCTTCACCGGCTGCAAAGGCCGAGGTCCAGTCATCGGCCTTTGCCGTCATTAGTTATGGAAATAACGGCTGCTACTGCGTAACGGTCGTTGCTGAATAGTATTGCGAAGCTGCTCCCTTCAGTTTGGTATTCTTTGGTTGGACACGCCTGTCATTTTAAGTTGCGCACCGGCTTAGTGACATCCTTGAGAATGGATGCTGTGCTTAATATGTGTCGATCCGCCAAGCCCTGTAAATGTGCCGCAGACAAGCTTTTAAAATCCTGCGATTCCAGCGATTTGAAAAATAGGCGAACTCGCTTAACGAATTGACGTAATTCAGCTTCTCTCATAACCACTGCCTGCTGCAATAATCCGGCCGCACTCTGCAAATCATTCGTTGGATGAATCCAGATGTTTGTTACTTCAGCCCCTAGGTAGTGCTTAACGAACCATGCGTATGATCGATTCATTTGCTCTGCTTCTCTTTTGTTTATTTCTGCTCTTGTAAGCTCAACTTCGTTTTTGCACTCCCAAAGTAAGTAATGGGTAGCATCAAGCGCCCAAAGATTGTCTGGCCCCTCTTTCCATACCTTATCTGGTCGCTCGCCGGCAAATCCTAATGCTTCACTGAGTTCATGGAGTGCCTCTTCAAACCGGTCTGCTTTTACACCAAAATTAAGCCGCCCAAGAATGTCCGATAACGTAGCGTCAAGCTGTTGGTAATTCTCAAATTTTGTTATCCACGCAATAATGCGCTCCATTCGCCCTTGACTTACTTGAGTAAGCTTAGCGATGGTCACCCCCTCAGAGGGCAACAACAAAAGATGGTTGGAAGTATGCGCGGCAAGTTGCAGACGCACTGATTCATTTCTGTTTGCACGATACTGGTAACGAGCCATGACTTGCAAATACCAGCCGACATCTCCTTTGTCTATCAGCCCATTATCTAGCGAACCCTGCAGTTGAGTCACTGCCCCCTGATAGTCACCTTTGGCATAGGTGATTTCTGCATTAAGTTCTGCCACATAAGACTTAAGGATTCGGTCATTTGGCAATGAAGGTTTCACCTCAGCCATTTGCTCAGAATAAAAAGCCTTCCAGCCGGCGTCTCGACCAAGGCATTGGTTGACCAAGCCTTGTAATGCAAGTATCGGCTGCTTGCCTTCCTTAATTTCTTCATCGGCCATTTCCGCTAACTGTAAGCCAATTTCAATTTGTTTTGCCAATTGAGACGACAGGTGCTTTCGTGAGCGATTTTCCCGAAGTAAACGCGTGATGTCTCCGCCAACAATGATTATTGCAGAGTAGTCTTTTTCGCCACGAACACTTCGCCCCATTCCTTGCTCAATAGTGCGAACTGTTCGCATCAAAGTTACTTCGCTATCAGGGCGACAATCTTCTTGGTATAAATCTATCAAGCTTTCTGAGTAGGGTTTGCCATCGAAAACCAGAATACGACAAGCATCATCTGGCAGATCAATGCCATCGTAGCGATTGGCCAAAACAACAGCCTTTTCAAACTCACGCCGTCGCAACCTATCAATGATGCCTTCTACGGTCTCTGTTTTTGCGACGATTGCCCCGTACGCCTCCCAAATACACGCGTTGGGAAAACTGGACACAAGAGCAACTACTCCGGAGTTTCTGCTAGGTGTGGATACGCCTAACCATTCAACAATGGCATTCTGATCAAGTTCGGAAGCGATCAGTGAGGGCAACAGGATCATCTTCTCACCAGACCAGCTCTCTTTGCTATACGTCAAAGGCTTAGTAATGGTGTCCGGCGA
>Ga0172380_10004914_pt1 | contig 16733 bp, 38 predicted proteins | sample Leawe162metaG_FD_119747 | JGI IMG/M metagenome (GOLD analysis project Ga0172380, IMG submission 119747) | Leachate microbial communities from a municipal landfill in Southern Ontario, Canada - Leachate well 162 metaG | ecosystem: Engineered > Solid waste > Landfill > Unclassified | place...
AGAATTTTCCCTAGCCGTAACCTGAGAATTTTCCCAAGCCGTAACCTGAGAATTTCCCCTAGCTGTAACCTGAGAATTTTCCCAAGCCGTAACCTGAGAATTTTCCCAAGCCGTAACCTGAGAATTTCCCCTAGCTGTAACCTGAGAATTTTCCCAAGCCGTAACCTGAGAATTTTCCCAAGCCGTAACCTGAGAATTTTCCCAAGCCGTAACCTGAGAATTTTCCCTAGCCGTAAAGATTCCTTGTCGGACTATAGCTATATCACCATTTTTACAACAAGCCTCTAATTCTTTTTGAGTTTTACATTCTATAGATTGGTTCATTTATTTTACTCCTTGTGGAAGATCATCAATAACTTCTGCTAACTCAGTGGCAATTTGTGAAGGTTCATTCATCTCTGTATTGATTTTTGCGACTTCACTATCTATAATTTTAGATAGTTTGTCTCTGAATTCTATTGCCCGATCAAGACATAAACACACTGTTAAATTTGGCATTGCTCTTTTATCTCGTGATAGTGCGTGTACTGAAAAGTAAAAATCATCTCCTTTATAGGTATCTAGATTAATTGATATATCCTTATCTAAAACTTCAACTTTCATTATTTCTTCTCCTATTCTGTAATATCTTTTAAACAAGGTATTCTATTAGTAAATTTATCCAAGTCGGATTTTTTAATTATCCAGGGTTGTTTACTACGTTGGTGAGATAATTTTCCACACTGAGTGGGTCTATATACCATTTACTATGTGAAAATATTCCCTTAATTTTACCTGATAATACTAATTCTCCAATACTATGTGTATGTGGTAGGCCTAATTTTTGTAATGTTTCTGATTTACTTAGATAATCACCTTCAAAATTAAAATAAGTGTATACCCCCATTTTCATTCTCGTTAGCATATCTCCACTTTCACTATGGATTTGTGAGTAGTACATAGTAAGCCCATTGTATTTTTTAGGTTTTGATAATAACTCGGTTATATTTATAACATAGATAGGGTCTACTTTATTATTTTCAATTATTAAAACTTTAGAGTTTGGGTATTTAAATAGTTGGTCTATTTGTAAATAACTAAATACAATTGTATTATGAGTTGGTCTTTTAACTTCAAAAGACTGATTATCGGATGTGGTAAAATCAGGAGTTGAGGTTGAATGGAAAGTAATTCCTTTATACCCTTGTCTAATAAGCCAATTATAAGCTATCGTTTCACTTAACTTCATTATTTCTATTCCTTTATATCTTGAAAACAAGGAACACTATTATTTAAAAACTCATTAAAGTCTGATCGTGTAATTCGCCATAACCCACGTTTCCCGATTTTCCGACCTCTAATAGTACCATCTTTTAAATATCGGATTACTGTATTAATATGTAGATGAGCTTCTTGTGCTACTTCTTGTGCTGTCATTAATGTTTCCACTTATAACCACCTTTAACTCTATATACATATCATAACATACTAAAGGCCATCTGTCAATACCCTTCTTTGGTAATTGCTTTATGTAGTATATCAGCTACAAAGGCTTGTAAACTCATTCCTTTTAATGCAGCAATCGCCTTTAGTTGTTTATGAGTAATTTTTTCGATCCTAACGTAAAACATATCCCAATCTGTTTTAGGCTTAGTCTTTGTTGTCATATTTATTTTCTCCTAAAAGCCAATTAAGGGCTTCAATTTTACCATCAAGTTTTGCTAACTTTAATTCATCTTGTGTTTCTGATTTTTCAATCTTCCATCTGGCGATTGAGTTTCGTAACCCTTGATAAGCCCCAATGTTCCAATGATTATCTGTTGATGGATTCCAGTTAAGATTGTGGGATTTTGCTACATATCGCATAGCAGACCATCCATCTACTATTTCTTTAGAATATCTATGTAATTGTTCGGTTGGTTTATCACTTCCCCATCCATCAAAACAATGTTGTCGGTTACAGTTTGGACAAGATAATCCAAACTCATTGACTAATCCTCTTATATCGTAGTTTTTTTGTTCGTCATATGCCCATACTACAGTCTGACAATTATTACACCAGACCATTACTGCCATTATTTTATAACCTCCCCTGTTTCTTTACAGATAACTTCATAGGTTATAACTTCTTTTGTTTCTTTCTTTTCGATCAGTTCGCAAGTTGGCGGTTTTTCCCCACCGTCTATGACTAGCTCTATTTCGTTTTCGTCCAGCATAAAAGTGCCTACCCATTTCCATCGGTTGCTTTCTTTATGCTTGCAGGTTAATCCATAGACTCCAATACCTTTAAAGGTTTTAACAAGTTTATTTGCTTCTTCAGGATTGACACACCATGTTTCAAGGTGATATTTTTTATCAGAGATATTATAGAAAGTGTACCAATTATTATAAGTCAATATTTCGGACGGAAGTTGCCTTATAAGTTGTTGACTTGCAAGAACTTTATTTAGTTCATTACGATGATAATTAATTAGACTTTCTGTTTGTTTTTCTAACTGTGAAATTTCTTTTACTTCAGTTTCCATTTTTTATTTCCCCTCCGCTTTATTTAATGCTTCTCGAATTTGTTTAGAGATTTTATGGTCTATGGCGTAAGAGATTGAGTTATCTCCATTACGGATTATACTTGATTCGACCGCTTTTAAAACTTCATACATATCAGGACTTGCGGCAACTAACCTTGCTTGTTCTTCATCGGGTAATCTAATTTGAATGTCATTATCAATATCGACTTTAATTGTAGGATATCCAATTTCATCACCAGCCCTTGCGAGTGTCCATTTATGTTGCTTCATTTTTATTCAATCCCCCTATGAGTATTTTATCAACTTCTATTAAGATATTTTCAGGTGTAGTCTGTAGCGTAAAAATTGCTACTGATTTTTCATTCTTCATTAAAAAGATCGCATCTTCCTCAAGATTTAAGGAAATTCCATTTTCAATGTGTTGATATTTTAGATACTGATTGATTAACATATTACCCTTTCTCTTTAATAATTAATTGTTCTACTTCCTCAGCCGCTTTATAAGAAGTCATTTCATGTACATTAACTACATAGTCAATGTCAGATACTTCCCAATGCGGATGTTTAGTCGCTAATTCTTTCCAATATGGGTTAAAGTTTGGGTCTGCTAATATTTGTTCTTTTGTAAGTCTATTACCAAAAACACAATCACCATTGCTATCCATTTTATCCACCCCTTATGACTTTGTATTTGTTAGTGATTTCCTTTGGGCAAATCCTTGCTGGTGTCTCGTGTTCTATTAGTTGATAACAAATATTTGTCTCAATCGTTTTCTTTGACATTTTTAATTCTCCCTTAATCTAAAGGCATAAAGCCTAACCATATTTTGTTTTCATCTGCATAGTCATATATAGTGGATAATACACGATTAAATGTATGAAATGTTTTAGCGTTATTTAAAAGGTCATAAATTATCGTATCCAGATTATTATAGCAAGGTGTTTTTTTAAGATGTGGTACGAGTTCTTTGATTGTGTTCGCTACTGATTGTTCCTCATTATCAGGGTCATTATTACGATGTAGGATTTGTTTTAATTCCTTATCTGTGTATTTCCATGCTGTCATTTTTATGCTCCTATCTTTTTAATCCGACTATTTGATTTTTATCATTGATACTCAAGCCCTTTAGATAAGCTCCGGCTATTCTTACCCATTCGTGTTTATCTTTACCTGAGTAAGAGTCCGTAAGGGTTATCTGGACTTCGTATCTTACAGATATATCCTGTATTTTATAGCGGAAAGTTTTGCCCTTATCATCGGTTTTTTGAAAGTGTCTATAGGTATCTTGTTTGTAACCACGACTTATAAGCCATGTTTTTAATTTCTCTTTGGTCATTTAACATTCTCCTATCAGGTCTAACCATCCGATTTTACCTGAGTATTTTATAGGCTTAATCTTTGCCGGAATTTCAACGTGCTTACCTTTAGATTTTAATTCAATGGCTCGTGTCCGTTTATCCATATAGATTTTAAAGTCGTGATAAGTCATAGGTTTTTAATCTCCTATTTATTTTTTGATATATAGAGCAACTTCATTTCGCTTAATGTGATATAATAACGTATCAATTTGATCGAATGGACATTCTATATCACATCCTTCGCATGGTTCGCTATTAAGGTATTTTGGACAAATAGTACGAGCGTATTTGTGTAAGTTAGTGCTAATTGCCTCAATTTTTTGTTTTGCCATGTCATTCATTTTTATTTTTCTCCTATTAAGTATTATTATTTAATATTGTGCTAATTCAGTTTTAACCTTGTATCCGTTTGGTAATTCCGATAAGTCGTTAATCCGTCCGTAGTAAGTACCGTCCGGTTCATAAACTACTAGACAAGTCGGCGGATTTATTTTAGGTGGTACTTTAAGTTGTGGTAATCCCTTTAAGCGATTGCTACGATTTTTAGATATGATATTACGCCTTTTTGACATATAGTTTTCATATTCTTTGTAGGTCAATTTTACTTACTCCTATTAATAGACTTATCTTTTACTTGTTATGCTTTAACGTATGATGTTATTTTATTGACTAATTCCATAGTTAATCCGCAACAAGTAAATTTATGGTTAAGGTTATTGATATACCAATAGTCACCCTTGTTTGCTGAAAATTCACTTTGACAGATAGGGCAATACATAATTGCATGGTTAGACTTGTCTAAAATTTGGTCTTTTAAATTTTTCATAATAGCTTTCATTTTTAAACACTCCTATATTATTATTCTATTCTCTTATTAAAAGTCGGATTAATGAGTTTTGAAATTTAATCGATTAATTCAATATTGTTAATGATTCCACATTCGTTGACTGTTAAAACTACTTTTTGACCTGTAAAAGTTTTAATAGTCGCTATGATGTCTGTTTTCGATTTTTTGACTTCGATGTTTTGAAAATCGTCTAATAGGGATTCATGTGCATGGTTTAATTTAACGTAGGTTGTAATTTTCATTTTATACTCCTTAATATATTTATTCTTATCAGCAGTTAATTCTGATTAAGTATTACCCATTCCTGCCAGTCTAAACGAGACTCAAAGGTTGTGATAGAATCAATATATGATGTTCTGATAAAATCGTAATAGTTTAACGCCATTTTTTCAGTGTTTTGTATTTCAGGATAGATTACCGTGTTACTATTGGGCTTCATAGATTTATACCTCCTATTAACTCTTATTTTTTTAACCTTGCTTATGTTTACCACTAATTCTCAAGATTAATAAACCGAATACGCTTATAACAAACGTCCCAATTTGAATTAGTGGTAAGTTATAAATTAGGTTAATTAAGATTGACTAATTCGTATTCACCGGATATTATTTTGGCTTCGGTTTCTTTTTTGGTTTCACCTAAAAATTGATTGCGATATTTGCCAGTGGTTACGGAATAATCCCATGAGTTTTTATCAAGGCTGATTTTTCCGTCAGTACCTTTTACTGCTATCATGGTACTATAAGATTGAAACCATTTTGCGCCTCTTTCGTCTGTGATAATAAATTGATTAGGTACTTTGTTGCCGTTTGAACTTGTCATATTTTCCGTTTTCATTCTCTTAACTCCTATCCTTTATTTTATTTTTTATAATTATTTTATTGATTATTACGGATAACATTGGACATATTCACCTGATAAGTCATCTATGGCAGCAGTACAATACGATTTACGAGTATCGCAAGATTGTTTTAAGAATGCGTGTCCACCTTTTGGCTCATGTAGTTTATTATGTGGACATTCGTGACATTCTTTACCACCGTGATTAGAGCAGATTACTTTCATTCTCTCATTACTCCTATCCTTTATTTTTAATTCGATACGTTATAGCCTTATACTTTGATGCTGGTATAAAGCTATTGCCTAGCGAATTTACATACAGTCTTTACGCTCCTATCTATAAAATACTTTTGATTATACTTTTAATTCAATGCCATGCGGAACATATGCAGTTAATCCGTAATTATCAATAGTCATACATACAGCATGATTTTTTAAGGCTTTAACCTTAAATTCCTGTATATCTTTATCTGTCATAAGGTTATAGGACTCATGCGAAAATGATTGATAACATTGCGCCGGATAATTTTGGATTATGAATTTATATGCGTCTGATATGTTTAATAACCTTAAATCAACTATCTTTAGATTTTTTAATTCCTGTAATGTCATAGATTAATCCTCCTATCCATAAAATTATTCGATTGCTAAAATATAGTGTTTCTCGCTATCCTTTATTCCTTTGCGATAACCGGACGCTCGTAAAGCTGTTATAATATCGTGGTATTTATTATTTGAGTATATTTCAAGTTTTGCTGTTTGTTTTTTGATATCCTTCATTATGGTTGTAAAATCTTCGATGTTATCAAGTTTTAAGTTTGTGATAGTCCCGCCATAGGGTAAACCATTATTAGTCATTTTACCGTCATTCTCTTTTAAATCCTGTTGAAATTCGATGCTAAAATCATGCCATGAGTAGTAATATCCTTCAGGATATTTTGTGCCTAATCGGATAAACTCAATATACGGATGCCTATATTCTCCATTGGATGAATCATAGTATCCTGTTGAATAGACGTATTCTTTTTTGTAGTTTTCGATATATTCGTTTTTTGTTTCTGGATTACTTGTTGCAAATGTCATTTTTTAATCTCCTATACTCATATTTATTTTACCTCTTATTAACTATTCGTTATAATCCGTTAATCCAGTTTAACTTTTTGGACTAACGGACTATTACCAATGGTTAACGTTTTTTACTTACTTCGATCAAAACTTGTTTTTGATCTCGGCTTAAAAGTGATTTGTTCATTAATACAATGCCATATTCCTTTATGGATTTAATCCATAAATCTTCGGCATATAAAGGTAATCCAATATTAAGTTTTCCGCCTTTTGGACATTTATTGCATAATGGTTTATTATGACTTAGTCTAGCGCAATTTTCGCAATTCATTTTTTCTACTCCTATATATTATTTATTTAATCACTCGTTACAGTCTATTAAAAATCTCTTAATAGACTGTTGCCAATAATTAATCTTTGCGCTGGCAGCGCACGAGACTATTTTACTAGAGCATTAACAAAAGCCATAACGGCCTGATTTGACTCGTCAATATCTCCCAGTAGTTTTTGCCAGTTACGATCGCACTTGGCGCACCAGGCAGCGAAAGCCTCCGGGGACTCAAAATAGCGAGTTTTGTAATCCCCGTAGCAATCCCCTGAGTTGTTGGCGTCCAGAATAACTAATCCAGATTCCGGCTCGTATTTGAGTGTGTACCATTGATAATTTTGGCCGTTGTACCTATCCCATCCGTTCCCATCGATTGTTACCACGTTGTCGATTTGAGCCTGATAAAATTTTTTACCATTGATAATCCTCATCTGTATCTCCTATCTCCTGCCTGCCTCGTTGGTCAGGGCTTACGGATGTAGCTCTTCTCTTTCTCCGTCCGGTGTCTCCGGCTCGGAAATCTTACTATTAGAGATTGATTATAACTCCGATGATAATCCCGATTTTAACTCCGATTAAAAATCCGAATATAATCATAACCTTATATTGCCATGCCTCAATTTTATATTTCATACTTTGCCTCCTATTTAATACCTTGTAATTACTGATTAGCTTTTAAATTAGTTTTGAATGTAGATAATACGTAAATCCTGAAATAAAGTATTAGTTTAAATCAGGCGTAAAATCTACACGTAATAGCTAATTTTTTAGGCTAATCAGCAAAAAACAAATTATTAAATTATGTTTGCCTCTCACTAACAACCGGATTAATAGACATGAGCTATATTTTTATTTTACTTAACAAATATTTGAGGTAAGCCTTTTTTAAATTGTTCAATCGCCTGGTTGAAATTTGAGTAGTTAATATCTTTTTTACCCATAGCAATAAAATTTTCCATCATGTAATCTTGGCGTGTACGGTAAAGTTTGCCTTGATATTGGCTGATAAACCATATAGATCCGGCTGTATGCGAGTCAACAGAATAACCAATATACGCCAGGTCTTTACAGTTAGTAAGTTTTTCAATTTGATCGAAAATAGCCTTTGACATTGTTAAAGCCTTAAATGTTAATACTGATTCTGTGTTGATTTTTATATCCATTTATTCTCCTATTTTGGCTCATGTCTATTAATCCGTTTGTTAGTGATTACTGTTGATTCAACTATGCACTCATAATTCTCTCACGTATTTTGATTAGCTACGGTTTATCGCATTTAACCGATCTATCTTAGCCTTAGAGTATGAGCAAGGCACTCTATGAGAGTACGTTTATAAAATACTTTAACTTTATAGGGGATTAACCTAAAAGCCTCAATCTGTAATGGCTTATGTACTCGTATCCTTTACCTAGTTATATTATCGTATCTCTTAAGTTGATAATATCAGATTAGTGATTATCTGCTATTTCAGTCTAAATCAGGTATACTTTTATTGAGTTTAACTTTCACTCAATACAGATTGATTTTTTATTTATTTGTTAATCAGGATATTTGAGATTGCGATAGCTGGCTAGGCTATTCAGGCTAGTTTGCCTGAGTTCTATTGTAGCTGTAAACCTCACTTTTAAAATGTACTGTATTTATTTAGGTATGTATCCATGATATAGGATGTTGTCTATATTGTCAATACCTTAGCGTTATTTTGTCCGTTTAGATTCAAATTTGGCCTAAAAAATAATTCCAAAATATCTTTATCATATATAGGTATATCAGGCTGCTAAACTGGTATTAATCCGATATAGGTGTAATAGTATAGCTCATAACCGGATAGTACCTAGATTATCAATTTATAGTGGTTAGCGTGATTTTATGATCTGTTGTCCAGGTGGTAAAATTAGCGCAAAATACAATTTTAAATTTACGCATAAAAACGAGATATATTATATAGATACCTTGATACAATTTATATAGTACGATTGTTCTAAAAACTACATTAAAAAATTCCCGTAATCTGGTAATCTTTAGAACATTTATTCTATAATAAAATCTTTACATAATATAGATAATTGATATATATTTAGAGGCTAATTTTAATAAGGTGACTTGTTTTTAAAATATCCGTACAAAGTATCACGTTTTCTAAAAAGTCTTTACCTTGATGATTTTAGAGGCTATAGCGTATAATGAGATCAAACATATCCAAAACATATAGATTTTAATAAGGTATTTTGGTAGTTTTTAGGCCATAATTTTAGTGTTTTTTGGTCTATTTTTTAAGTGTTTAGGATTATGTCAATACGCCTGGGATAGGCTACTATCGTCCGCCGTGGGTATCCGCCGCAGGCCGCCGCAGATACCGCCGCAGATCGTCCGGCATGGCTGCCCTGGGTATACCCCGTCACCCTAGACCTTAGACTAGGTATAAGTTCAGGCTTATAAGTGTCAGGGATAATCAATCAAGGTTTCCTCAAAAACCGACTACGAGTCCGTCCTATTAAGAGATTTCATTAAAATACTTGACTTTTTAGGTAAAATGTGATATGTAATAAAACTAAGGGATTCTCTTAAAAAGAGGTGATATAAAATGGGCGATTGGAAATTTACCAGAAAACGGCGTGAAAGTTTAGAGAAGAAGGCCAGACCTACCCATGAAAGAGCAGTACGTATAGGTATGGCAATTATTAGAAAACAACGTCATAGTTAGTTCTTATTAATAGGCTATGCTTAAAATTTTACTTGATGGATTTTCAAGTAAAGAGTCTCATTCTCTAGTTAGGTGAGGCTTTTTGTGCTTTAAAAGTATTTATAAGTTTGCTGGAAATTTAGGTATTGACAAATTCTGTGTTGTATGATAAAGTGAATATGAATAAAGGGGGGTATGGTTAATTTTAGAGATTAAGAAAAATCTCAGGTCTAAACCAAATTACCCCCTTTTTTAAATGTGGGTCGATAGTTTAAAGGGAGAATATTCGGTTTGCATCCGAAAGATGTGGGTTCGAGTCCCACCGTATCTACCATGAGCGAAAGGGTGAAACGGTTTCCACGATAGCTTCATAAGCCATAGACATTAGGTTCGACTCCTATGATCGCTACCAATTTAAAAATGAATAAAGTTAGAGGCCGATAAAGCCGGTAATGCCACAGTAAATATAAGGCTAAAGTTATAGATATGTGGAGCCTGTAGCCTTGAGAATGAGAAAGTAGGTGTAGTCATTGAACCTACTCCAAGTCAAGGCGAAAGCCCAACTACCAGAAGCGAAAGCAATGTAGGTGACTTGGAAGTAACATAGAGTTTGTTACTAGTTGGGCTAATTTAGATTGTCTATTATAAAGAGGACACGTTGAAAAGCGTGTCTTTTTTGTTTGCTTAAAATTGGGTATTGACAGTATACGGATAGCGTGATACACTAAAAGAATGATAGAGATATATAAATGTAAGCGATGTGATCATGAATGGGCTGGCCGAAAAAATCAGAAGCCTATTACTTGTCCAAATCCAAGTTGTCGTAGTCCTTATTGGGATAAAGAAAGAATAAGAGAAAAAAGAGCCAGTGAAGGATAGATAAATATGTCTAAAATGTTTACCTATCAAGGTAAAAGAATGCGTACTTGGAATTAAAATGCCCGAATTAGGTGAAATTAAGTATGGCAGAGAGATTGGAAAATTATCAAGTCCTTCTAATCAATTTATATGGGTTAAGTGCTTAGATTGCGGTAATCCTAAATGGGCTAAGTTATTGCATGGTAAACCAGAAAGTAATCGTTGTATGGAATGTAGTGGTAAACTCCGTAGGGGTAGTTTAAATGGGAATTGGAAAGGCGGTAGGTATATTTCATCACACGGGTATGTAAAATTATTAATACCAGAACATCCTCATGCTGATAGTAAGGGTTATGTTTATGAGCATAGAATATTAATGGAGAAAAAAGAGGGTAGAATATTATCTTCAGACGAGTTAGTCCATCATAAAAATGAGAATGGAATGGATAATACAGAAGGTAATTTAAAATTAGAAGATGGGATTGCTTGGCATAAAGTAGACCATAGAGGGCGAAAAGATTTAAGAATACCAAATGAACCTAATCCATTAATTGAATGTCCTTGCGGATGTGGTAACAAATTCTTAAAATATGATAATCATAATCGTCCTCGTAAATATTATAAAGGTGGACATGCCATTAGGGTTAAATATGTAAAGATTAAAGAATACAAAAAAGAAAAGTTTAAAGAGGTAATTAGTTGTGCTTGTGGGTGTGGAATTTTAATAAATAAGTATGATAAATATGGTAGGATTAGGAAATTTATTAGTGGTCATAATGGGAGATTACAAAATAAATGACGAAAATGTTTACGTATAATGGTAGTCGATTATCCACATTTAATGCTTTTACAGGTTGTCTTCATGCATGTAAATATTGCTATAGTGAGAGGCTTATTAACACACGTTTAAAAGATACTCCAAAATATAAAGATTGTGGATTTAAACCGACTTTTCATCCTGATGAATTAAATAAGAAGTTCAAACCTGATGAATTTGTGTTTGTGAGTTCGATGGGTGATATTGCTTTTGCAACTAATAGTGAATTACAACAGATTATAAAGAAAATTAAAGAAAATCCTCAAACTAAGTTTTTATTTTGCACAAAAGACCCCTCAGTATATCTTCCATTAGATGATATGGGAAATGTATATTTTGGTACAACCTTAGAGACTAATAGGGATATTACAAAGTTGTATAGTAAAGCACCATATACTTGCGAAAGATACAGAGTAATGACTCTATTAGAAGTTACGAATAAATTTGTGTCAATAGAGCCGATCATGGACTTTGATTTAGATATTTTCTCACAATGGATTTTAGATATTAATCCAAAGATAGTTGAGATAGGTTGCGACAATTACAAAAATTCACTTCCTGAGCCAAATTCAGATAAGATAAAGGCATTAATAAAATCTATGGAAAGTTCTGGTATAGAAGTTATATGTAAAGATGGTTTGTATCGACTTTTAAAGGATGATAAATAATGGCCGAATTAATTATAACAACTTGTGATTATTGTAATAAAGAACAAGATATAAGAACTTTTGATGGTAGAGGATATGTAGTAGTATGTGAAGAAGATGCAATAGAATTATTTGATTGGAAAAGAGATAAGTCTGGTAAAATAAAGTGCTTAACTTGTCAGGATGAGGATGATAAATAATGTCAGATTTAAGTGGTAAGATATTAACTATACCAGAGATAGAAGAAGCCTTAAAGGAATATGGCTGTGATATAAAAATCTCGAATACTTTACTACGTAAATTTTTAGCAGTAATGGATAAACAGATATTAAAAACACGTAATCAGACTATTAATGAATTACATGAAGAACTTTTAAAGATGATTGATAAAATTAAAGAGGGTAGATAATTGCAACCTGAAGAATGGATAATTGAAGGCGAAGTTGGTACATCAAGTAAAACTATATGGGCTGTAATGATGGGTTTAATAAAAGAGCCACAACAATGTGATAATTGGCATTATGACACGCCACACGACTCCGATGATTTTAGTCGATGCACTAAACTGTTACACCTTTTCCCTGATTGGAGAAAACGTATTGGCGAAGTTGGCGATAAGTTTCCTAAATGGACACCTTTTTGCAGAGAATGGGCTAAATTAGAAACAATGTATATTCAACATGTAAGCGATATAGAAAAATATCAACGGGAAAGAGTTAATTCAAAATATACAAGACTTCATAAAAAGAAACCGCAGTTTAAAGATTTTGACTCAACTAATATGTATGATTTTATGCAAAAATTAAATGACGAAGGAATGTTACTTGATGGCTGGATACAAGATAGCCCTAGCAGTTGGCATAGACCTAATAAGGATAAAGTATAATGGTAAGACCAATAATTAGTTTAACAGAAAAAGAATATAAGGATAAACTCTTTGTACGTGAAGTCTCAAAAGATACATGTGAATTTATGGGTGAATGGGATAAACACGATTGGAATACTGAACAACTTCATAAACCAAAGATACATCTACCGTACGATTTTGAATGGTTATTAATAGAACGAAAAGCACTTGAAGTTTATATTGATGATTCAGTCAATAATTGGGATTATTTTCACGTACCTTATAGTTGGAATGAAGATGAACAAATATTTAGAGTGTATCCTATCTGGGAATTAAGTAAAAAATACCGAACAAGTTTGCATAAATCTGTATTTATAAAATCAGTAAAAGCATATAAAGAAAAGAGTAATTGGTTTTGGTCTGTAAGTTTAGTTTAAGGATAATAGAATGAATAAAGCACAAAGGGAAATATATATAGTCTTAGCCAATGAAGTTGATACTTTGCTTTGCTCATTCTGTAAATTTTGGAAATGTTGTGGAAGTATTTGTGATGAAGTAGATGGAGAGTGTACTCATAAACTATGTTGGCGGATTGAAGATCAATGGGGTAATTTTGGTATAATACCAGGTTGCGATTGTTAGGGCTTTAGACCATATTTATCAGTTGAGGAAGCGGCTGATATAGTAGGAATTATTTTAGTTCAAGGCTTTAAAAATTGGTTATATCGTTATTCTGAGCACCAGAAAAGAATTGTTGTTTATGGCCGGAAAATTATTCAAGAGGAATAAGAATGGATAAAGATGAAACAATATTAGCAATTATGCGTAAACTAGATTTAGAGATAACTACCAATGGATTAAATACGTATACGGTTTTAGAGGAATTATACGATAGTGCGTTTGATCAGGGTAGAGAATATGAGGCAGAAAATCAGAATGGATAATAAAATTCAAAATAAGTTAGCCAAATTTGTAGGTTTTAAAGAGGTAAGATTTAAAGAGCCTCCATATGAAGTCTGTTGGGTAGAAGATAAAAATGGTAAGATGTTTACAGATGGTGAACCGGATTTAGTAAATTCACTTGATGCTCAAGCAACTTATTTATATCCTAAATTTGAGGCTTTAGGATATTATCCCTTACTGCATCCTTATTGTATGCCAGAAAGGTATTGGGTAGGATTTGGTAAATTAGAGTTTGAGGAATTTAAAGCTCCAATTACCCAACAAAAATATGCAAATGCTTTTGCACTTGCTTGTGAAAAGTTAATTGATACTTTGGAGAAAAAGAATGTATAATAAGGTACTTCAAAATAAGTTAGCAAAGTGGATTGGATTAACTCAAAATCCATATACTTTAAAATGGTTTTCAGACCCTAACACTTGTATAGGTGATGTTGATTTAGTAAACTCACTTGATGCCCAAAGAGAATATGTATTCCCTAAAATTTACAACCTACCAGAAGCGGTTTATGGCGATGTGAATATTCAAATGGAGTGGGTAGCTGAATATAAAAAATGGAATGTTTTTATTGATTTAGTGGATACTTATGATGCAAGTGATGAAAATTTAGCAGTAGCTTTTGCTCTTGCTTGTAAAAAATTAATAGATAGTTTGGAGAAAAGTAATGTTAAGTAATGAAGTATTAAATGAAAAAATTGCCAGATGGTTAGGGTTTTATAAAAGTGGTAGTCAGTGGCTATTAAAACAAGGCGTTAGAGGATTAACGGATATTGTTTATGCAGAAAAAATATTACCAGATTTTATTAATTCACTCGATGCACAATCTAAGTGGATTATACCTAATATTAAAGATTTAAAGTATTATGCTTTTTGGCCTGTACATTTAACAGATGGAGATTATTGGGATTGTCATTTAGCAACCTATGAGCATTTTTATTCGGGTAGAGCGTTAAATAATCAAGTGTTAGCGTTTGTACTTGCTTGTGAAAAATTAATTGATAATTTGGGGGCTAAAAATGCAAAGAACTAAAATTGTAAAAAATAAAGCACGTTTGGCATTTGACCCTAAAAGTGAAAAACTTGTTAAAATTACACAAAAGTAGATAGACATTAAAAGAGATTTTATGAGTGGACATTAAAAGTAGGAGTAGTTAAAAATGTATCCTTGTATTATAGTCGTAAGTTTATCTTTTATTTGGTTATTAATTGAAACTGATTTTTTAACTATTCAATTACAAAGTTTACCTATATCAATTCGTGTAGATTTAACAATAATAAATAATATTTTAAATGATATTTTAGTATTTTATAAAGAATGTGGAGAACACGTTTTACTTATGGCGGCTGGAGCGGGTTTAACTTTAGCCTTTCTTTCAATTATTATAACCGGTAGATGCGGAGTTGAACCCAATAAATTAATATTATATTCAGAACTTGGTGTGAGTATTTTTATATTATTATTTGGAATAAGTAGGATGATTAAAGGAATAATGAAGCATAAATGAGAAAAATGAACCTAAAACTTATATATTTTTAAAACCGTGTGGATGTTTATAATAATGAGTGATTATATAAAGTATGTATTATTTGGAATTGTTGGGATTTTAATAATATACTATTATATACAAAGTAGAAAAAATCCCGCTAAACCTAAAGTACAACTAATTAAATCCATAAGCGAACCCCACAATTCCCCTAAAGTATTGTGGAAAAAGTATTGGTATTATATTCTAGCTGTTATAATTATTATTTCATCCGTTATAATTTACCAGCGAAATAAATCCTCAGAAAAAATAGAATTACCATTGAGCGAAGCGATAATCTTATCTAAAGACAACGTATTTGATAATCTAAAAATAGAAACTTCAAGTTTAGTCGAAAACACGTTAATATTGGAAGTAGTAAAAGATAAAGAAGTAACTATTAAAGATATAGAAGATAAAGAACTTACTTTAAAAGATCAACAAAAGGTTTACGTCAATGTTGGGGCTTTAACAATAAAAGATATTCAAGATATGGGTTTCGTTTTACCGGAAAATTATAGGCAGATTACGCCATCAGATAATATTTTTCTATCCATTCTTAGTAGTTTAATGACGCCAATTATTCTTATTGCCTTATTGTATATTTTTATGAGTGGTTCATTATTTAGTAGTGTTGGTAATAAATTTAAACCGTCAGCAACACATACAAAGTTTTCAGATATTGGCGGAATAACAGAAGTCAAAGATAGTTTAAAAGAAGTCGTAGCGTTTTTAAAAGACCCGACTGTTTATAAAAATATTGGGGCTAGAATACCTAAAGGAATTTTACTTGAAGGTTTACCAGGTACGGGTAAAACTATGTTGGCTCAAGCAATAGCTAATGAAGCGGGAGTACCTTTTTATTATGCGACTGGTAGTGAATTTCATGGTATGTTTGTCGGACTTGCGGCAAACAGAGTAAAGAAACTTTTTAAAACTGCAAAGAAACAAACAAGCGTAATCTTCATAGATGAATTTGAATCTATAGGTCATGAAAGAATGAAAGGCTCATCAGATGTAAGTCGTGAATGGAATCATACACTAACACAGTTACTTTCAGAAATGGATGGCTTTGACGAAAATACGAGAGTAGTAGTTTTTGCGGCGACTAATCGGGCAGATGTATTAGACCCTGCTGTTGTTAGGGCTGGCAGATTTGATAGAAAAATCTACGTACCTTTACCTAATCTTCAAGATAGAATAGATATATTAAAAATTCACGCTAGAGGGAAACGTTTTGAAAAGGGTATAAACTTTGAGCAAATTGCTAAACAGACAGTAGGTTTCTCCGGTGCGGATTTAGCTCTACTTTTAAATGAGTCAGCAATTCTGGCAGTAAAGCAAAGAGCTAATTGTATAACCTTAGAATATATTAATCAGGCTATTGATAAGGTAGTAGTAGGAGAAGAACATAAAAATAAAAATATCACAGAAAAAGAAAAACGTATGTTGG
>Ga0172380_10004915_pt1 | contig 16731 bp, 18 predicted proteins | sample Leawe162metaG_FD_119747 | JGI IMG/M metagenome (GOLD analysis project Ga0172380, IMG submission 119747) | Leachate microbial communities from a municipal landfill in Southern Ontario, Canada - Leachate well 162 metaG | ecosystem: Engineered > Solid waste > Landfill > Unclassified | place...
GAAATGAGATTCATCAACCGGGATCGGGTGGTCTCCCATGTCGCTCCGGCCAATTTGGCAAGCTCGGAACATCTTATGCCAGGATGCGCCTGCAAAACATCGAGGAGCTTAAGCTCTCTGTCTATGGCTTTGCTAATCAGGGCTTCCGCCGCTGGTGAAAATGTGCGTGACAAACTCCCTCCATGCCACGGCACGACACGAAAACCTTAAGTACGACTATTGACTATAGTCTATACTTAGTGGTAATCCGTGCATGTCGGGTTGCCTAGTACATGCCTCGCATGTACGCTCCTTAATAGGTCCGGGCTCGCGGTCTGGTAAACCGCTCTCTTGGCCCGGCCTACTTATACTTCCGTACCTTTGGTAAGGCAAACACTTATTTATACTTTGGGATTGATATTATCTCGATCATTCATTATAATGATCGCTCTTGTCACAATTTCCCCCCTTGTGACATGATTCTTTGCCGCCAAATGGTCAATCATCGCATCGGCCTCTGGCGACAATTGGAAGCAATATGCCTTCTTTCCTAGTCCCATCTCTTCCCTCCCGTTGTCTATGGCAAACAACGCTATTTATACTCATGTTCGCCAAATACAATCATTATATCAATCCTATATAACCTTTTCTCCCTCAAATCGCATATAGCAGCATGTAAATCCATATCATCCAACCATCTATAAGCAGATCGTATTGCAAGTTAGGGCGCTGCTTACTGAAATAAAGTATAAAGATCCCAATCATGGCCGCGATAACAGGCGACAAAAAGGCAATCGGTATGTCGATGGCCGCCAAGACTGCAAGTGTTCGCGAAGATCCGAGCAAAACAGGCAGGGTTCGGACCCCATTTGCGGCATCCCCGCAAATATCCCTCAGATCAGAGAATATTGTGCCGGCCATCATGAGCAAAAAGATCAGCATGTAGCCGCTGCCGGCAAGCTGCCCATAGCAGAAAGCGGTTGCAGCGGCGACGATCAGATTCTTGACAAGCGGAATATCCTTCGGCCTATAGCCGCAAATCCGCACCGTATAGAGTGCTCCAGCGATCCCTGGCGCGAGTACGGCATATATCGCGATAGGCCGCCAGACAGTCACTAACACGATTGCAGCGACGTAGGCAAAGGCAGCAAGCCGCTTAATAGGATACTTGGCAAGCATTGCGCGATCAGGATCATTGAGCAGATCTTCACGAGAGCCGCTTACCTTGTCTATCGCATAGACTGCCCATGTGACCAGGAAAACCAATACACTTGCAACCATCGCATAGGGCAGGCCATATATCTTGCAGATGATCGCCGGTCCAAGCGCTGCGCTGATCGCGATCCATATAGAAGATATAGACAATAGACGAAAGATATAGATCAAGGACATAAAAATAGCACCACGCGGAAAGTATATAGATTATAGGAAAAGATGGAAGGAATATTTATATTGCAAGTACAAAGATTACCGTAATCTTTATATTCTAGTAGCTCCTATTAGGATCTATGGCAACCCTGAGACTTCAACTCCGATCCCTGGTCGCAGGGATGCACCGCCAGGACCTTGTTCTTGATCGCATCGACCGCGAGGCGAGGGATGGATACCTGCCTGGTAACCTCCGAGAGATTACTTACGGCATCCAGTGGGCACTGGAGACGGGCCGCTTGCCTGGTAAGGCAGATTACCAAGTACGGCACCTGACCGCGCAGGAGACCGCCCGGTTGGTGGCAGACCTCTATGTTGCAGGTGTCGAGTGCTCCGGGGATGTTCCCCGCGCATTGATCGAGCGGTTTGCATGAATTGCTTGGTATGCAGATTGGCGCTCATGGATGCGCTGGCGGATGTGATTTATGCGATGGAGGAAACCGCGTTCGGATTGAACGAGAATGAGATCAATCCGCAGGAGGTAGTTGTGGATGGAGACCATTTCCGAAAAGTGGATCTCGCGATGGCGCGATTGATGGAATTCGAGGATTACAATGAAGCCTAAACTTTTTGCCCCGCCCCATATCGTTCGCCTATTTTTAGCCGATGAGGAGAAACTTAAGACTCTGCCCGGTAAATCCGATAGCGAAAAGATTCGTTATGCCGTGCATTTGTATTTCAAAAATATTTAATCTATTTTTGTCGCTTTCGATTTATAATATTCCCACAACCGCATCCCCCATTCTACCGCCGCCTGCCCATGACATACCAGATCTTGATTAGTATCGTACTTGCCAGATGGCAAATACAATCCGAGAGATAGCATGTCATCGGCCACTGTGAAGGCCGTCTTAACTTCCTGATCTATCTGATACAGATGGAAGTTGCTCGCGGCAAGCAAGCTCTTGAGCTGCTCCTGGTCGAGCAAGGCCATGATCTCACTTGTCAGGATCAAGTGGACTTCTGCTCCTGCCTCTACCAGTCCTGCAATGAGCTCTGCATGACCCGGCGCGATGACTGGCGACACTGCCCACATATGCTTTGCCTTCGATGTTTCCCACAAGAAGCCATCTAATGACTTCATGACGAAGCCATTATCTTGCACGCATTGGCCGCCAGACAGCAAACCTATATCAGCAAGCAAGCTCGCTGGAATGCCGCTTATATCATGCCCCTGCCAGAAGGCAGCATTCTCATCCAATGCAATCAGGCAGGAGAGCAGCCGGTCAAGTGCTTCGGCTCTGATCATGCCTAGATTGGTCAGGCGATAGGCTCCCCCATCGCGGCATATCTCTTCTCGCATGGCCGCAATCGAATGTGCCACAGTTGATGTGCTCGCGCCAACGACCCCCGATAGAGGCCTAATCGGCATGGGGCCATCTCGGATGGCTAGAAGTATCTTAGCCCTGGTAGAGGAGCCTGTTAAAGCGCGAAGCGCGCTTTCAGCTTGAGAATAGATCATAGCGCTGCCTCCCTAACCGCCTGCTCACAGACGGCAGATAGCTTGCGTTGAGCGGCCAACTGGCGGGCTTTCTCTTCCAGGTCGGGGGGAATGGATATGTGCGCCCGATAGGCGCACTCCGAAAGAGGTTTGGCGGCGGGCAATCAGGCTACCCCCATCAGCCAATCGTATCGATATTTGATTTCACGCGCATCATACAGAGCATGATGCTCTATACAATTTGGCATATCTGGCAACGTAGGATTGCCCCTTTCATCGCAGATTTGCTTAAGATCTCTGCAATACATTGGCCATCCGGTTGGCAGATCGATCATAGCTCCGAATATCTGGCAGAATGCCACCCAATCATAGTCGGCATAGTATCCCCAAAATTCAGGTTTGGGATCATTGCCAACGAAGGCCAATATCTCCTCTCTTATCTGAGAAATTGGCATCCTTCTGGAGCCTTCCCATGCCATGCGAGGGGACCCGCCATTAGACACATCCGTGTCGGCATCTGCTGGGAGGTGAGACAATACGTTATCTTGTACCCATTTACTGGCTCTGCGATGAGCCAGAAAACCATACCAGGCGTCGTTTATCGCATAAAACTCGCGGCCATCCTCGGCCACGATTGCAATGCTAATTAATTCGACAGGATGTTTTGGCCCTCGCTCGGAAAACTCCGAGTCAATGAAGTATTTCATCTAGGCCACCGCCCACGCATCAATTTTCTTGGCCTTGGGTGATGACAAGCACCACCTAGCGTGGTACTCGTTTTCTTTCCAATCCCCCGATTCTACCCGGTAATATCCGGGCTCACCGATATACCGGATCACATCTCCCGGCATCAGGGGCGTGCCCTCGTGCACTCGCACGCCAAGGGATGTCTCCCTCTTTTCCCAAATTCCAATTACATTCTCCATTGGTCCGATGGCTCGGAACAGGAACACTTTGATAGCAGCCATGCTTATGCCACCCCCTCTTCCTTTCTGATCTCTTTCGCCTGATCTCGCAAGTTCTCAATCCCAGCATCCGTATAGCCGAAATTGGTCTTCAGGCAGGCATCTGACAGCTCATCCAATTCTAATATATCCGTTCGATTTCCTATTAGGCTCATTTTCCTCGACCTCGCATTTCACTACTCCCCTATTAGTAGCCACGCATATATAAGCTTATCTATCGTGTGAGCGATCTATTATTATATCAATCATGTGTATTATCCATTATGAAATTATGTATAGAGATCACTGATGGCGAAAATGAGCGATTGAGCGAGTATATACACGCGCGATATGGTGCGCGAGGCATTGATAGAGTATCTGGATAGAAAGTCGATGCCTCCGGCCACATGTGAGAAGAAGTCCGAAAAAAGAGGAATTGGTGCGCCAATTCCAGTCTCGCGAGAGGGCGAAACTAAGCGGCCAAGGATTCGCGATGACCCCATGCTGGTTAAGAAAATAGATGCGATGATTGCTGGGGAAAAGACCATCGCGGAAATTTCCAGGGAGATAGGATACTCGTGGAGCACGGTGAAGAGCTATATAATCATGCAGTCGCCCATGCCCACCCCGCCCCGGCCAACATTGGTGCTAGGCGCGGCAAAATAACCTATCAGGTAGAAATCCGTCAGCACGTTTTCTATTTTTCCCTCGACTAACCGGTTTGAATCGCCCGGCACGACGTGCCACATGTGGGCAACATCGTAATAAAATTCAAACGCGCTGCCGTTTTGCCTTATGTCGTGACTATACAACGTCGCGGATGCGCTTGTGCGGTCGAGCATTTCATACAGTCCCAGCGACATGCCCGCCGATAGTGCCGTCAGATCTGTATAAGATCCCGTCGAGGCAAGCGACCTGTCGTTGCCCGCTTTGTCGCTGTAGAACGTGCCCAGACTGGCCGCTGTGATGTATCCTGCAAGCCGCGCCTTATGATAAGTGGTCGTTGTCGCATAGTGCTCCACGACACGAGACGCGCATTTCATCACCGCGGTAATGTACCGTGTGCCCGGCCCTCTGCCAGTCAGGTCGTCGGTGCTGCCGTCGCATCGCAGGCCGACGAAATAATTTGTGCTTGTGGTCCCGCCCGTCATGTAGAATATCAATGCAACTGCGGTATCCGGCACTTCCGCCGAACAATCGCAATCCGTCCATGCGAGAGTAGTTCCAGAATGTTTGTCTATCGTCGTGTCGAAAAATACAAACCCCTCTGTCATATACCCGACAATATATATTAATACTGTCGATGTGCTACCGGCATACACCTGGAATATTTGCGATGCATTAACACCGACCCACGCAGAGCTTTGTTCATTATAGTTGCACACGCCGTAGAGGTTTTCAGTGCATCCTTTTTTTCTCGTGCCCACGTTGACATCTGCTGGCGCATATATCCGCAAGGATACGCCCGATACGCCGGCTGGGGGCAAGGTGGCATAGTCATTGAGATCTATGTCTATCCATGTGTTCTTTGTTGTGATTGTAACCAGAGCGGGCTCGACTGCAAAGTATGGCATATTTACTCCGAGTGTTTATTTATTCCAATCTTAAGTTTTACGGACAGTACATAAACGGTCTCATCCAGAACGTCGTCTCCGTGTGTTGGATCGCGGTAAAGCCTGAGCTGGCAGGTCTCGCCGCCCGCCGGAGTTCCCGCCAAGGTGATAGCGGACATAACCGCCGTCTTGAGCCGCTTATTGGCCGCGCCTGTCGCGGTGTCGGTAACTTCTACCGCCGACCCCCATGATGCATCAAGGGATTCGTTGTCTCCTACTGATGCACCTTGGAGCCCGAACCTGACACCGCTGCTTGTGGTTCCGGTCGAATACCAGGTCACGTATGCAGATATGGTTCCGCCATCGTAGCCGTCTGGAAGCTCGAAATCGGCCGTGGCATACTTCTTCGCGGTGTGGACGAATCCAAGAGACATGATGTTCATGTCGTTGGTCGTCATCTCGGATTGAGATGCGGATGAGCATCCGTCGGTGACGGCGGCAAGCCAAGTTCCGGCTTTAATATTTACATGAATATATTTTTTCGCAAAACTATCTGCCGTCTTGCGCTTCATGGTGCCATTTTCGTCAACTAGCAGACTGTCAGTTGTGCCAACTGGCGCGGTGGTTGATGCTGATTCCGCGAGCAATACGGTATTTACTACAGTCGTCGGAGTGCCCGCGTCCTTTCCGAGCTTGCCCGACACATCCCCGAAAGATACCAGGTTATTGGTCGTCGATGAGGCCGGGCCAACAAAATCTCCTGATCCTGCCCCATCCGCACCGCCCTCAGCGAACAGCTCCCATTTGTCTTCCCATGACGCACCTACCTCAGGCTCATTCGCCGCTGCTGCTGTATGCCCCTGGCCGGTCTTGCATCGATAAACACATTGGCCGTATCCGGTTTTGGCGTGATAGCATCTGTCGCCTGGCGCATACACCGTTCCCAGCAACCACGCGCCCGTGTCTGCTGCCGTGCCATCTGATCCGGCGGGGCCCGCTACACCCTGTGCGCCGGCACAAAACACAGACCAATAGGTTGCGTATGTTGCCCCAGTCCCCGGTTCGTCATCGGTGGTTCCTGATGTATGTGCCAGGTTGCATAGATAGCTAGAACCATCGTTGTAAACCAGATCGTCGACGGCATAAGCGGTTACAGTCAGCCATTGGCCGCGGTTGAGGACGGGCGTGCCGTCACCTAAGCGATAATATTTTTCGACCATAAAACCTCAGAATATATCTCGATAAGTTGCCAGACAATACGATAGCAAGTGGCTGGATGATTCCCCATCTGAAACTGTCAATGTCGCCGTTTCGCCCGGATCAATTACGGGCAGATCGTTGATCCCAACGTACTTGTCAACGCTTGCTTTTAGGTGCGATAATGTGATATTTGCACCCGCGCCCGTGGTTATACCGATTGCAACAAACGATTCTCCCCGCGCATCTTCTGGAAAATCTATCTCGTTTGTGCCTAACCGCAATGCGTCGCAGTCGATTGCCTCTAAATCAGATAGATCGGAGCTGTATGCTATTTCAACATCGGGCGCTCCGGCCAATGCTTCGACCTCGATTGTTAGATGGGGGCATCCAGACACGAGCAGAGGCCCATAAAACGGAATGACCATCTTGCCGTTGGCTCCTATCGTGAGTGCTTCCGTAGTCAGTGCGCCAGATGTGCCATAATCCAAAAACGTGCTTCCCCCGAGGTCTATTTGCTGCTCTGTATAAATCTTTTTGAAGTGCGTCTCGTAGCTGTAATTGCAGTTCCCCCACCGATCCAACACGAGCCGCCCGCCGCGCATACAGTGGGATATTAGGGCTACCTCGTTTTCATCGATTGAAAATTGCAAGTCGGTTACATAATCGGGTGCTGCATACCCGCCGCTTACCGTCAGGCAATCCAGGCCGGATGTGTAGTAACCATTGTTTGTTATGGTTGCGGTTTTTGGCAGGGGAACGTCCCGCTGAAAGGCTATGCCGCTCTCGGAGCCGTACAACAGCCCGTTTCGGCATATTACCACAGCATCGGAATAATATTGCTGCCCGCTGGCAAGCTTCACGCTCTTTGCAGGGCCAGCACATGCGTATTCCAGATAAGCGCATTGGTCCTCTGTGAATGGGCAAAATTCTGCCCCTATTGGAGCAGTGTTAAGCTCCTGACGGGCCCTTTCCAAAGACGCTCTGGTGGCGGAATGCATCTCAAAACTATATGTTTCCGGTTCCCACCCAGCGTCTAGGATCGTTGCATATGACATGCCGGAAGACGATGCGCTATCAACCTTTCGGCCCGATCCCGCCGGAGACACGCCGTCGATATCTACCAGATCTGTTAATACCAGACCATGCACCGAAACATAAGCAGTATCACTCATATAGATAGCCTCTTATAAAATTTCATTGTCGCGGAAACCGATATCTCTGGATGGTCTTCAAAAGTCGTGTGAGTCGGTGCATAATCTGTGGACATGTGTACCCACAGTTTGAGCTTGTTTTCCGCCCCTGTTGTTATGCTATCAGTGATATCAATTTCTGGAAGTGCGCTGGTCTCGCGGCTGCCAATGCACAATCCCACAAGCGCACCGTCTGGAACGTCGGCATCGTCAATTGTAAGCTCGGTGGCGCACCGGCCAAACTCCAAGTCTTTTGTAGTAGTGATCTCAACCCACTTGTCTTCCCATGATCCGCCTTCCCCTGGTTCGGTTATTGCCCCGGAGGTATGCGCCACAATGCACCGATACAATTTTATGATTTCATCGTCGTCATTGTAAACCTCATCACCGATCACGTATGCTGTGGATGTCTCCCACATTTCCGTATCGTCGACCGGCGACAGCGACAGAGCGAGAGTTATCTTAGCATTGTATTTTGCATCCTTCGCACCAGGAGGAACGTAAAAATTCATGAACCGATCTGCGTCGTCCTCTTCGACGATTGTAGCGACGTGTGTCAGGTCCGAAACAAAGATCCTGCATGTGGATGTTAGCGACTCTCTAAGCTCTCTTATATAGTTGTCAGTGAACCCACGCGGCTTAGACTCTCTGGCCTCTTCAACATCTGCAAAATTTAGCGTTTTTCCGCCCAAAGACAACCGCGTAATGCCGTCCGAGCTTTCAACTATCTCAAAACTTTTTAGCACGGATGGAGTCGAGTCTTTAGGATAGAACTTGAAGTAATCGCCGGGGTATGCCAGATAGGATTTTGCTATCTCGATCTCATATTCCTGATCAACTTGCCTGGCCTCAAAATGAGCATCTATCACTGTCTGCATCATGCCGTCGGTGCCGCGAAACCCGTTCTCTACTTCTCTTATTTCATGCAGTTTCAGGCCGGTATATGTCGGATCGTCTACTGAATAGTATTGCCCCTCGTGGCCGGTTCCAATTATCCCGTGAATTTTTGGATCGCTTGATGTGGATTTTTCGATGCTGCAAAATCCCGGTTCGCCTTCTCGGATGGTATATAGGCCGCCCGTCGAGCCATTGCCGTCTTCCAGAGAGATATCTATATACGTGTAGAGCGGCCCGTCCCTGACTCGCAGATACAGGTTAGATGCGCTGATTAAATCCGTTATCAGGTCGCCAATTTCGTCCAGGTTGGTTTCCAGATCGCCCAATAGCGTTTGTGTTTCATCGTAAATGTTGCCAATCCTAACAGTTGTGTCGTACGCATTTTCTACTAACAGCCCGCCGTGCAGATACCACGCGCGATCCTTTTGCTCATCGATTCGTATATACAGGTCCGATGAATCGCGATAATAGCCGTTATCGGTATACGCCAGGCCGACCAATGCCGATGCATCCGAAAGTTTTTTCACACCCAGATAATTACACGAATAGAGGTCTCTGTTACCGAAATAACTCGATGTGCCGTATCCAGCCAGCTTGATGACGTTTGTAGCAGCGTCATGCACCGTGTAGGCCATGCTTGGCAATGCCGCGCTGTTGGCCGCCGCCAATAAGCCGGGCACAACGCCGTCTGTTAAAGTATCTGAGAACAGTGTCGCAAAATCGATCTCCCCCATTGGATAAAAATAGCGAGGAGCGAACCTGGCATTTAGAAGCTCCTCCATTCCCTTGCATGTCCATGTGGTCTTTGAGCCGGAGCTGATATCTATCGTATTCGATTCTGCATAGCCCCGGAATTTGACCATCTTACCATCAGTGGCTGTGACGATGGAATATTGCGGAATCGGAATGCGCCGGGCAATGGTCAGCTTTGCCTCCCGGCATTCCATTCTGTCGGAGACCACGGGCCGGGTAATCTCCCATTCACATTCGATGTCATGAAGCACCGTGCCCGATGGTGTCTTTACGTCTATCTTCATCGCTTCAGAGCCTCGTATATCTGCTTTGGAATCTCTCGCATAATCTGGCGCTTGTGAGCGGCCAGAATGGGCGCAATTTCGGCCCTGCTCGACCCGGAAACGATCAGCCTGGCGTCTATGGTGATAGCCGGCATGCCGCTGGATAGCCCACCGCGCCCGGCGATACCACCGGCTGCAAAGGTTCGCACGCCCAGTTCTCTCATGACTTGAGGCAAGATTCTTAGGCCGGCTGCTCTGTCCGAGATAGGGACAAAGGCTTCTCTTCCGGCTTCGCCAAAGACGCCGTAGACGGGATGATCTGTTATGCCGCCTTCTGCCCATTGGACAGAGCCCCATGATGAGCTACCACCGGACGATGCGGCAGAACTCGCTTGCGCGCCCCATCCAGACAACGACGCGCCGCCGCCTACCCACGCGCCGCCGCCATTGATTGACGTGCCACCCCAATAAGTGCCGCCGCCGCGGTTTGCAAGGCCGATGATGGATGAACCGCCGCCGCCATAACCACCACCTGCAACAAGCTGCCCGCTTGCATCATATGCCATCCCGACCATAGCTGCTTTCTGGTCGTCTCGTATCTGCGCGGTGTTTTTGGCGGTCTCTGCGCTGCTCTCTTCGGTTTTTGCTGACGACTTTTCAAGCGCCGCGAGCGCCTTGGCCTGCGCTGCCTGTAATGTTGGGTCGTCTGTCCATCCGGTCCTGCCGCCCCATCCATAACCTTCATCATATGATTCTGATACAAGGTTGCCAGATGTTATGCCTAGGTAGAATGGATCTGTAGTCTTGAGGCTCGGATCAGGCGGGTTAAATGCCAGACCCTCACATGTATCCGTTCTCGGATCATATGTGACCACATAACCTTCTTTGGACAGGCCGGTAACTAATGCTCCATTACCGCTCGATGCTGCAACGCCGGGGAAGCTCGATAGAGCACCACCCGTCTCAAATATGCCCATTTCCAGAACATTTATCTGTTGTTTCTGAAGTGTCTCGATGGAGGACGTGTTCTTTTCGATTGCAACAAGAGATGATTCTATGTTGCTAGAATCGGTTGCAGCGCCGCCTATAATCTCGCTGCCCCATGCACCACCCCGCGCCCGAGCAGTTTCGGCTAGAAGGCTTGCAGATGGTGTGAATTTTAGTAAAGAGTCCGGCGTATTAGTGCCGATGCACCCTTCTGTGAATGACTCTCCATATAGCTGATTCCACGCGACGCTTGCATCCGCGCCCATTGTCCTGCCAATCTCTGATATGAGGCCAGACGAAGGGGTGAATTTCAGGCTCGCATCAGGTGCGTTAGTGGCAATACATCCTTCAGTGAAGGATTCGCCGTAAAGCTGGCTCCACGCATCCTTTACGGTCAATGCCTCCGTTTTGGCGCGGGCGGCAACAGTAGTTGCCTGGAAGGAGCCCTTTGCCAGATCCGCCACCGATCCGCCCTTATCTGCCCCCCACGCATCTGCATAGTCTGGGGATAATTGTGTGGCCGCATCAACCCACCAATCCGGCTGCTCCTGCATACCTCTGGCGAACCAGGGGGTGATAGAATGCTGCCCGATTGCGTCCAATTGGGCTTGCCGGATCTTTCCAGAATAGATGTCTCGGGAATTTAGCTGTTGATCCGCCAGCCAAGCGGTCTGTATGCCTTCTGTGTTCAGTTCATGGACCTGTGGTGCATCTGGAAAATGGGACCACCGGTAAGCGGAAGGTGTGCTAATTGACGGCTCTAAGTAGTCCTGGAACCATCGGTAAGTCATATTCCCAAGATCTACATTGGCCGATTCAGGATAGAGCCCCTTGATTTCCGATTCGGGTATGACATACTCAGTTCCGGCCTCTCCGATCCAAGCGAGGCCGCCTTTGGTGACTTTGCCGCCTTCGGCCAACTTAGGGAGGTTGCTCCAGAGGCCGGCAGATAATGCGTATGGGTTCGCCACAGTTTCAGCTATCTGTTGGCCCGAATATCTGGAATAGGAACTTGCCCCAGCCCAACTCAGTCCGGATGCTCCACTGTATGCATTTGGCACGGATACAGAAATGCCGGAAAACTTGGATGCTGCGCTCTGTGCAGCACTTGCCGCTCTGAGTAGCCCGCCGGTCAGTATGTCAGAAGCAACCGACGTTCTCAGGTGGGCATCGGCTACGGACTTTCCACTAGAATCAATGACCACAAACGTGTTTCCGGTCTGCTTGACTTGGTCCTCGTATGCCTCCTGTGCGGTCTTGAGGCGGTTTGTCGTGCCCTCCAATGAAAGTAAGTTGGGGTCGACTATACCAAGTTCTCTTATGACTTCTGGCAAGACCTCGATATCTTCATAGTTTCCGCTCGTGGCTGCCTTGTCAATGTACCCGAATAGCTCTTTGCCACGGTCCGAGGTTTTTTGCAGCGCATCGAATAGGATTCTTTCTTGGCTTTCGATTGGAGTAATGCCGGTCTGGGTTTTCGTGGTCGAGTACATGCTGGCATTTTCGGCCAACCAGAGGGCGAAATTGGTTTCCATCTCACCGGTGTCGAAGGTGATAGGTATGCCCAAGAAGGCTTTTTCCGCCTCTTCTCGGACCTTCAGCAACCCGGATGAGTCGAACTCTAGTGGGTGCTCTACCCTCAGAGCGTCGAGTTGTTCAAGCAATCCTTTCAAAGTATCTTTTTCGCCCAACTCCACTACAAAATCGGATACCACGCCACTAAGTACGCCGCTCATATCGTCTTTAACAGACGACATGTATTTAGGAAGATCTAGTATAGTCGGCTTGATAGCATCCTTGAGCCGCTTAGATAGATCCCTAAACTCAGAGTCGCTTGTATAGGATTCTGATTTAATTATGTTACCCGATGAGTCCGCGATTTGCAGGCGGCCACTCACATCCGTAGATCTGGCCGACTTTTGCAGAGTGTAGTTTTGCAGGCTTGCATACTTGGTCTGCTCAAGCACGCTGGTCTCATACCCATAGAGATACTTTGGGCCGGCGTCTACTGAGCCGTTGTGTGCAAGGAACGCCATCGTTTCATTGCTGTATCCGCCGCTGGAATGTGACTTGATATATTCGTCTTGTGCTTTGGAGAACTCTTCCGCGATTATTTTCCCGGCGTCTTCCGCGCCAGCCATCGCGCCCTCTGTTATACCGTCTTCAGTTCCGCTTGCAGCGCCTTCTTTCGTGGCGGCATCCATCTCCTCAGCGGTTTTTTTGTGAATGCCGGACCAGTCTAAAGTGTACCAGTCTTCTCCCCGGTTCATCGAAAAGTCTAAGCCCTCATTTGCGACCTTGCCCACCGCGCCCGCGATCTCAGAACCCGCGTTATTGGCCGCCACCCATGCGTCTGCTATGCCATTGGCGATATCGGTTACAATGGGCAATATCAGCCCGCCAATCTTCTCAAGCGATACTTGCGCCGCCTGCCCTATGCGATCAAAGGCTTTAGACGCATTATCAGCTACATCCTCGTAGCCTTCGGCCACATTGCCCGGACTCATTGCCAGATCGATAGCATTCTGGAGCTTGCCGGTGCCCTGCTCGATGTCTGCTACCACCTTGTCGATCAGGGACTTGCCCTCTAGCCCGAACATCTTCGCGGTGTCGGGGCGTTCCGATTCCGGCATGGCGGCGATGGCTTCGCCCAAACTTTGGACCGTGCCCATGAAGTCAGTTTTCAGATTTGCAGAAAGAGACGCCTGGTCGATGCCTAGGATATTTGCTACATCTGCCCCGTTCTGGTCCATCTTTTGGGCAACACGTTCGATTTGGGTGCCCGCCTCGCCCGCACTCGCGCCGGTATCAATGAGGAAGCTTGCCATCGCTTGCCATTTTCCGTAGGTTTCCTCGGATGGTGCATACTTGGCAATCGCGCCGGAAGAGTTACGCATCGCGGTAACGATCTCTTCCTCGCTTGAGCCCATCGCGTTGGCAAGATTATCGACCTGCCCGCCTACTCTATAGGCATAATCTGCCCAGGACAGCTCTTCTTCGCCGCGAGCTTTCCGCTGCATGTTCCATTGGCCCAACGTCACAGAGCCCATTTTGCCTATGCCCTGCGCGGTGGCTTCCGCAGACATGCCCCACGCGCCTTGTAAGATAGCGGTGGCTTTGGTGAAATCGAGGATTTCCTGCTTGTAACCAGCCAGGTTCCCCGCATTGAGCTTGCTTTGGCCGACGCCGATAGATCCTGCCTGCTCAACCATATCGCTTGCAGCCTGCGCAGTGACGCCGAACTCCTGCCTAAGATCTTGGAGCTGGTTCATCAGGTCTTCAAGGTTGTCTCCTTTCAGGCCGGTGGTCCTGCCAATGCTGGTTTTCATATCCTCCCATGCCATAGCGGCTTTTGTGGAAGCGGCGGCAAGCACGCCAAGACCAACGGCACCTACGCCGGCCGCTATCCCGATGGGGCCAAGAGCAGCAGCCACGCTAGTAGCCATGCCGCCCATCATGCCGAACTGCTGTTGCATCCCCATTTGGAGGGATTGACCCATCTCCTTCCCGACATTGGCGAACTTGCCTTTCTCGGAATTGAGGAAAGAGGAGAAGCCGCCTGATACCGTGTTTGGCGGCTCAATTACCGACTTGATTTTGATGGTTTTAGCTTCGATCTTGTCAATGGCATTGAAGAAGTTGCCGAAGTTGGGTTCTTGCACCTTGATAGCAGGAACCTTGATGTTTGATAGTGTTGTATTCAGTTTTTGCAATTCGCTTGTGATGTTGCTGAAATTTGCAGTTCCTGATATCTCAAATGCTGGCATTTTACCTCTTTGGTGGCGTTATTCCCATTTTCTGGCAGGCATCAACTAGCTCTGAAAATTCTTCTTCCTGGATGGCTTTATGCTCTTCAGGTGGGCGGAAAAGCTCATCAAATGGCCTGAACTCAAACTCTTTTTGCCCAAACATTGGCCGATTGGTCGAGGCCATCCAGTTATACCAAGCCTGCCTCTGCATGACGCTTTCACGAATCTTGCTCTCTTCGCGGGCTCGATATGCATCCTCTAATATGTCATTGTAAGTATAATCTTCAAGTTGTTGGGGGGATAGCCCCAACTCTAATCGGGCGAGTCGGAGGTAGTAGAGCCAGGGGTCAGCTTGGCCTTCGCTTCGGCTATGGCTTTCGCCACGGCATCCATCTGTTGATTCTCCGCTTCCGTCAGCATCGCCTGTCTTTCGTCTGAGACTTTCCAGCTCCTCTCCAGAGAGGCAAGAGAAGAAGGGTCTGTGGCAAGCTTGTATGCTCGGGCAATGTCCCTGATGATGTCTAGCTTCTTGCCGCCCGCCTCTATGTAACTGTCAATTCCATTGTTAATTTCTTCTAACGATAGTTCCCGATTCAGGCCATGATGTAGGGCAGTGCTCAGGATTTTGGCATTCCCGAGCCATCCTGAGATAATCGTATCTGCGAACAGCATACCGTCTTTGGATATGCCGTTGGCCCGGAGGATCCTGTTAGCGTCCTCTTCCAGATTGCCAATCGTGGTATGCGAAAATTTAATCTGTCTGGTCTGGCCTGCGAATTCGATAGACACGGTCCTAAGACCTTTTTCGGGATTGGATTTCTTAGACATAACAATTCTCCTGCAAAATTGTACCTGGGAAGAGGCCAATCAAACCGCCAGGATTCGGCTTGTCGGGTACGTATCCCTATGATTGGCCCGCGAAAGTGTCTCTAAATCGATTCTGTGAATTATAAAAAGTTGGTTATACTTTCGGTGTCATCACATATTCTTCTTCCAATGCGGCCTTTAGCAATGGATAGAACACTGTGAAAATGTTTGCCTGGTCTGGCTCGCTGCCCGCCAACAGTGCTAGAATCTGAGGATAGAGCGAGGCGGAAAGGACCGCCTCATCTACGTTGTACTCAATCTGCCCGACCTTCGGGCACGTATGCACTATCTTCATGATTCCCTGAAGTACAGGGGAGTCCCACACGATTCCAGCGTCAGGCTTTGCTCAATGAGCTTGCCCGGATCTATGGTTATGCTGTTGCCCTTGATCACCGCATATCCTTCATATCTCCTGTCGGAGCTATATGTATCGTAGAATATGGCAATCAGCTTCGCGGTTTCCGAGGTCAGGTCAGTGGCATCAAGGCCGCCGGTTAGTGCCCCATTTGGTGATGCCAGAGCCGCCACTATGCCTACACCGGTTTCCGCCCCTGCAAGCGCAGCGGTGATCTTCAGGTTTGAGACGGCATCCGCCGTGCTCAGGGCAGCGACAAGTTGGGAGGCAGTCGTGGTGATGGCCGGAACGGCAGAACTTGCCAAGGTCACGGTTATGGTCGTGCCAGTGACAGATACATCCGCTGTGGCATTTTCCACACCCGGATCGACCAGGACCAGTTCGTAGTCATTCCCATCCGTGCCGCCTGGCTCGTGGGTTAAGGTGATGTGGCTGTTTTCGTTCCCGCCAGTGGTGGCCAATGTGGCCTGAGTTAGCGGCCAATACGCGCCTACTGTAGCCGTCCAATCCTTGTGAATGAGGCTTGCAGACGGGACAGAATCGCCCAGGCACATCGATTTTTCAGTAACCCACGACATATCCAGCCGCCAATCTTTCGCCCCAAGGCACTTGGCGTAGGTGTAATAATTGCCAGAGTGGACTCGGACTGCATGGCCGGAAGTGAGTGCCGAACTCAAAAAGATCCTGCCACCTGCATATTGGACTTCTGCGGGGGTCAGTGTTTGCCAGTCGGTGATTCCTTGATCTTCTTGGAACACCACAGCAACATTATCTTTTATGTACCGTTTAGTGTCGTCTGTGACCTGATAGACGGTATAGCGAGGATAGCCTTCAGCCGAAAGGTTCACCTCCGACATGGCTTCATCGCTGTATGCGCTGCCCGTTCCTTTAGCTAAATAGAATGCAGCGACCTTACCAGTGCTGTTAACAAGAGCCATTTAAGACTCTCCTCACAGGCTGTTGGTAATCGCAGTGCCCATGTACGGCTCGAAGGTCACGCTAGCGGTATTGGACTTGTTGGGGTCCACATTGATGCTATATTTGGTGACAACTGCCGTGCTGGTCCAATAATGGGTAGCATCCACGTAGCCTTTGAATGCCAGGCTGGTGCCGTCATCGAACGCC
>Ga0172380_10004916_pt1 | contig 16729 bp, 18 predicted proteins | sample Leawe162metaG_FD_119747 | JGI IMG/M metagenome (GOLD analysis project Ga0172380, IMG submission 119747) | Leachate microbial communities from a municipal landfill in Southern Ontario, Canada - Leachate well 162 metaG | ecosystem: Engineered > Solid waste > Landfill > Unclassified | place...
ACAAGCTGGTCGAGAAATTGATGGCAACGTTCAATCGTCGCCTCGGACACCGACCACCGCAAAGGAAAGAAGAGCTGGCTCCGCGACCGGAACCCGCCTTCTCCTTTCAATAGCCATGCCGCCAAGCGGGCAGCACGGCTCGAAACCCCACGCCAACCCTCTCGCGGCGCGTGGGGTTTGCTAATTCTGGGCGAACCTTGTATCATTTCGCCCGGTTCAGAGTCTTCCCACCCCGTTCCTTTCGAGGTTCAGAATGGCGAATAGCGCCGCAGCACAAATCGGAGAAGTACCGCTTCTCGTCCCTGATCCCGCCGAAAACGTTCCGCGTATCAAATACGAAGACGTTGAAGTGGGTTGCCTGCAGAAAGGCATGTTCTCCACGACCGGCCTGCCGAACATCTGCACGACCGTTGCCTACGGTCGAAGCCGCCAAAAACCGCATCCACTCCTCAGGCCGAGGGAAGAAGTGGACCGGGAAGTCTGGTCCACGACGGCCTTCTGGAAGGCAGACCGCTTCGGCGACAACCCTCCAGACAAGCGCAAGGACTGGGGGAGGTAACCATGGGTGAAAAGCCCGAGGAACCGCCGCCGGAGGAAACTCCAGCGGATCAAACAAAACCGGGGCCTGAAGAGCCCCTCACGGAAAAGGAGAAGGAATGGCGGAGTTCGTTCCCGCCCTAGTACCCCACGTCAGGCCCTCGCGCCAGCGTGGGGTTTGACATTTGTGGCGTATTTGGCTACTATTCGCACACATTAATCAAGCCGCTTTTCATGGTTTTGGGATCGAGCAGACCCTTTACTACGAGGAGCCGGATGAAATCATCTTTTATGCTCGATAAATCAAAGAAGGATAAGCTCATCAAGAAGCACCGCACCCATGAGACGGACACGGGTTCCCCTCAGGTGCAGGTAGCCATTTTAACGGAAGAGGTTAAGGAGCTCACCAAGCACCTTAAAACTCACCGCAAAGATTTCAGCTCACGCCGCGGTCTGGTAAAGAAGGTTGCAGAACGCCGCCGTTTGCTGAAGTACTTGGAGCGTGAAAATGAGAAGGCTTACGCTGAACTCATTGAAGCTCTGGGACTCAAGAAGTAAAATAAAGCCGACTCTGCGTCCTTTAGCGGCGTAGGGTCGGTTTTCATAAATTTTTAAATACTATGTTGGATTTTTCAAACCGACGCGTGGGAGTTTTCATAGACGTGCAGAACATGTACTACAGTGCGAGAAACATTTACGGCAGCAAAGTGAACTTTGGAAATATTGTGAAGATGACTTCTGAAAATCAGAAACTCATCCGCGCCGTGGCTTACACCATTTCTACTAAAACCGGTGATGAGCTTCCTTTCTTTGAAGCGCTGCACAAATCAGGCATTGAAGTAAACACAAAAGAACTGCTGGAATACGATTCAGGCCACAAGAAAGGAGATTGGGATGTGGGCATCACGATCGATATCGTCCGCATGCTCGATACGCTGGACGTGGTGGTGATCGTCTCAGGAGATGGAGATTATGTGCCGCTTGGCGAGTACGTGAAGAACCGTGGACGCATTTTCCACGTTGCATCCTTCAGAGAATCTACCTCTAGCAAGCTCATTGAAAGCGCGGATGCCTACACGAACCTGTCAGATGATCTGAGTACGTTCCTGATCCGTGATCCGCATTATCGCCCAGTCCAACAAAAGAAAGCTTCCACCATGGACACCTTTGATGATGTTATCGCCGAACAAGGAGAACATCAGTTCAAATCCGTGGGAAATGACACTTCCGCACCATCCGCACCAAGACGCAAGAGCAAAGCTCCTAAGACCTCCCCCTAACCCCCTCCAAAGGAGGGGGATGACCCCTTCCTATTTACCCCACTATGAACCCATACTCAATCGAATTTGGAGGCAAGACGCTCACTATTGAAACAGGAAAGTTTGCTAAAGCAGCAAATGGTAGCTGTACCGTGCGCTACGGAGACACTGTAGTTCTGGCTACTGCCGTGATGTCTAAGGACGTCCGCCCAGGACTGGGATTTTTCCCGCTCATGGTGGATTTTGAAGAAAAACTCTACGCCGCTGGCCGTATTAAAGGCTCCCGCTTCATAAAGCGCGAGGGAAGACCAACAGATGAAGCCGTTTTGGCAGCCCGGTTTATTGACCGTGCCATTCGCCCGCTCTTTGATCACCGCATGGAAAATGACGTGCAGGTGATTATCACCGTGCTCGCCTTTGACGGAGAAAATGATGCGGATATTCCGGGACTCATCGCTGCTTCCTGCGCACTCCACATGTCTGACATCCCATGGGACGGCCCGATTGCTGTGGCCCGTGTAAACCAGGACCCGGATGGAAAAATGATTGTAAACGGTACCTACACGGAACGCGCGCTCTGCCGTTTTGATGTGGACGTAGCCGGAACCGCAGAAAAAGTGATCATGCTTGAGGCAGGATGTGATGAGGCTTCAGAAGCTTCCGTCATTGATGCCATTGTTCATGGCCGCAGCGCTCTCGGCCCGGTAATCGAACTCATAGAACAGGTTCGCAAAGATCACGGCAAAGCAAAACTGGATGTCTTCACTCCAAAGACGGACGAAGCTCGCACCATGATTGAAAAGAAAGCGGACATTGAAGCGCTCATTCTTCCTTTTGTAAAGGATCAGGTGAAGGAATTGTTTTTCGGTGCGCCGAAAGCTTCCAAGCTCGATCGCGCAATTGCCAAAGATGAACTCAAGTCTCGAACCAAGAAATTCTTGGCGGAGAAAGGAATTGACGAAGACGGCATCAAAATGGGCGCTTCCGTGCTTGGAGGCCTGCTCGATATTGAAATCGGCCGCATGATTTTGGATGAAGGCAAGCGCGTTGACGGTCGTGGATTGAACGAAATTCGCGAGCTCACAAGCGAAGTCGCGCTGCTCCCATGCATTCACGGCTCCGGACTTTTCAGCCGCGGTGAAACGCAGGTCCTCTCTGTAGTCACCCTCGGCGCACCGGGAGACAAGCAGACGTTAGACGGCATGGAATTAGTGGGGGAGAAGAGCTACATGCACCATTACAATTTCCCTCCGTTCTCTGTGGGCGAAGCAAAACCGCTCCGCGGCGCTGGCAGACGTGAAGTAGGACATGGCGCACTCGCAGAAAAAGCTCTCCAGTACATGATCCCGGACAAGGAAACCTTCCCGTATTCCATCCGCGTGGTCTCCGAAGTCCTCGGTTCCAATGGGTCGAGCTCCATGGGTTCAACCTGTGGCTCATCCTTGGCCCTCATGGACGCCGGTGTACCAATTAAAGCAGCTGTAGCCGGAATTGCTATGGGATTGGCGAGCGATGGCAAGCGTTTCCAGGTCATTACCGATCTTCAGGACCTGGAAGACGGTGAAGGCGGCATGGATTTCAAGATCACAGGAACAAAGAAAGGTATTACCGCTATTCAGCTTGATACTAAGACGGACGGTCTCCCGCATGATGTAGTGGTAGAAGCCGTGACGAAATCACGCGATGCACGCATGCAGATCTTGGACGTCATGGATAAAGCTATTGCCGCACCTCGCGCTGAGCTTTCTCCAAACGCTCCAAGAATCCTGACCCTCATGATCAATCCGGAGAGAATCCGTGAAGTCATTGGCCCAGGCGGCAAGATGATTAATGAGATCATCGCCAAAACCGGAGTAGCTGCAATTGATATCGAGCAGAACGGCATGGTCATGATTACCTCAACTGACGCTGCCGCCGGTCAAATGGCCTATGATTGGGTTAACAACTTGACCCGCGAACTGCAGGTAGGTGAAATCTTTGACGGGGAAGTGGTTCGCCTCATGGATTTCGGAGCTTTCGTGCAAGTACTACCCGGAAAAGACGGCTTGGTACATGTTTCAGAACTCGCCCCATGGCGCGTGGAAAATGTGACCGACATCGTCAATGTGGGTGATAAGGTCAAAGTCAAGGTGATCGAGATAGATGAAAAGGGTCGCGTGAACCTCTCCATGAAACAAGCGGAAGGAAACACGTATACTGAAGCCATGAAGGCCAAGGCCCAAACGGGTGGAGGGAAGCCGCGCACGGGAGGACCAAAACACTACTAACATGGAAACAGAGAGGTTAGACATCCCTATTCACGAAAACCCAACCCGCCAGAAAGCCTGGCGGGTTGCAGCGTTTGTAGTCCCGCTTCTTTTTCTTGCACTGATTACCGCCGCAGTTTTCAGACTAATCCTTACAAGGGATACTTTCGCTGCTGCTTGGCCCATAAGTGCAACATCGGCAGTTCGTATTATTAAAACAACGGAGGACGCAAGAATAATTGATGACCATTTCCATGGCCGATTATTGAACGAGGACTCTCCGCGAACCGTGGATCAAGTGATGCTCTCCGCAAACAGGGAGGCGATCATTTTCTTTCATGGCGATAGCGTCATAGGCGCACTTGCCGATACTGATACCTATATAAAAAGTTTCCCCCGGATCTCTTTCTCCCTTCTCCTTCCGTGGTACGAGGGGGAAATTCTCGTAAAAGACGGCTCCCAGGTTTCGTCTCTTCCACTTGATCTTACAAATGAGAGCCTCACCATTCACGGAATTTCCAGAAATAATGACCTCCCGGTGGTCAGCTTCAAAGAGGGGACGACTATTTCTGCCTCCCTTAACCTGTCTCCGGATGAAGCCTCATCGTTTCTCCCTACAAATATCCCGCTCGTTTACCCAGGAACGGCTGCGATCTTCAAAGAAGCAGGGGAAAAAGGGATAGCCGTACTCTTTGGAGAGGACGCCCGCGGGTTTGTCTACGCGCTCAGCATTGAAAATGCGAACATTAGCAGAGACGATCTGGAATCATTCGTAGAGGAAAGCCTTCTTACGCCGTCTATCGTAGCCGAACCTTTCAAACAAAACGGCGCCACGGCTTATACGGAGCTGCGTTCAGATAAAGACATAGTTGTTTCCACAACTGCAGACACTACTATTACGATGACCACCGCACGTTCAAAAGACGGGGAGGTGGTTCGAGCCACGCAAACCCCGCACGGTCTCGTTCTCAGCAATCGTGATGTCCAAATCAATACCTCTGCACCACCAATCCCTGACGCTTGTCTACGGGGGGCTAGACAATTCGTTCTGCCGAGCAAACTTTCCGCGTTTTTACCGAAAAGTGCCCTAATTACCTCTGCCCTGTTTGAAAATTTCTTTCCGCAAACAAAGGAGATCGCCTTCAAGAACAACACCATGAGGATCTGCTGGTAAGAATGTGAATAAAGTGTGGATAAGTAGTGATTTCTGTGTACAAATTGTTCTCACGTTGTTCAGCCTCGCCACGATCATTATCCACAGCAAAATGTGATTTGGCTAACCTTAGGTAATAAACAGGTGTTTACAATTTGTACTCAGGCTTCTATCCTTAGGAAGTAATCGTTCTTTCTAAAACTTCGGCTCTGTAGTGATACAGAGCATGACACGGGGAAATTTTCCGAAGCCCCACATATCTTCGGGAAGTACCTCACCTGCGCTACTAGGTTTTTGGCTTAGGGATTGATTACGGAGGAGATAGCAAATCCCGAAACCAATAATGGGGTAGAGCGGGTTGTCAGTCGGTTTGGCTGGAATGTTTGAAGGGATGTTGAGTTCTGCTGTCGTCACACGACCATAGAACCCAACACCCCAAATACGCTCCCCCAAACCATTTTAGAGGCACAACAGCAGGGATGCAGAAATACAGCCTTCGCGACCGTGCCTCTTTTCTTTTTTTGGCCTTTCCTTTATTCTCTTACCTACTACTCCATTCTTTCTTGCACTCGTATGTTCACGAAAAAAGCTCTTTCACCGGCCTTTGTTGAAGAGATGAAAACCCTGCTCCTTGCAGAGAAAACCAAGCTTGAAACCGAGCTCTCGCATTTTGCGCACCGGAATCCTAAAGCCGATGGCGTTTTTGAAGCCAATTATCAGGACACCGGCAGTGATGAAGGCGAGAATGCTTTTGAAGTTGCACAATTTAGTGACAATCTTTCCTTAGAACAGGAACTTGAAGGCGGATTGAAAGACGTTACTTCAGCTCTGAAAACCATTGAAAAGGGCGGGTACGGCGTGTGCAAGTACTGCAAGCAGCAGATTTCGGAAGAACGCCTGCGCATCCGTCCCACCTCTACTTCCTGCGTGGCCTGCAAAAAGACCCTTACCCAAGAACTCTAGGTTGTGAAGCGGCTGCTCCTCCTCATCATTCTTGCCGTGAGTGCAGCCGACGCGGTTTTCAAATATCTCGCGGTACGTTCGCTGCCGCCTGCTGATCAGTCGCATCTGTTCTTTCTCATAGATCTGGCGCTCCACAAAAATCCGGGCATTGCTTTTGATATCCCGCTACCGTTTGTGGTCATTCTCCCTCTGACCGCCCTCATCTGCGGCATATTTTGCTATTTCATAAAAAAGACTTGGCATTCAGAGCCAAAAATCGCCGTGGCGAGCTTCATGATCGTGGCTGGTGCGCTCGGCAACCTGTTTGATAGATGGTTGAACGGCTTTACCACGGACTACATCATCTTGTTCAGAACTTCGGCTATCAACCTCTCGGACCTGCTCATTGTGGTGGGAATGCTGACCTTTTTGTGGTACCATAAGGGCAACCCCAGCGAGAGACAAACCTCTTAATTCCACTCCCCATACTTTTTAGGTATGGGTTTTGCGTTTATTAATGCTGCCGCGGTTATCGGTTTCTCTGCGGAGGCTATCAAAGTTGAGGCCGATATTTCATCCGGTTTGCCAAAATTCCACATTGTAGGCCTACCGGATGCGGCGGTGAGCGAGGCCAAGGAGCGAGTCCGTTCAGCCATTAAAAATAGCGGCCTGCCGTATCCGCGCACGGTCATCACCGTGAATCTCTCTCCCGCGCGCGTGAAGAAGCACGGCCCGGCGTATGACCTGGCTATAGCACTCGGAATCATTGCCGCAGAAGAAGCTGTAACTCTAACGCCTCCCTGCGAAAAAACGCTATTCCTTGGGGAACTAGCGCTTGATGGGACGCTCCGAAGCGTTCGCGGGGTACTCCTATGCGCAATTCTCGCGAAAAATATTGGTTTCGAAGCCATCGTACTTCCCGAAGAAAATGCTAGCGAAGCCCTGCTCATAGAAGGCCTCCGCGTCTATCCCGCCCGTTCACTGAAGGAAGTAGTGGAGCATCTCGACCAGAAAAATCTCCTTCCTGAGGCCGTTCGCGAAGACGCTATTGTGGAAATCGAGGAACAAAAAGAGGATCTCCATGATATCCGCGGTCAACAACATGCAAAACGCGCGCTAGAAATTGCCGCGGCGGGCGGACACAATATTCTGCTCTGCGGTTCGCCAGGCAGCGGCAAGACGTTACTCGCCAAAGCGCTCGCGAGTATTCTCCCGCCGCTTGGCTTTGAAGAAGCGCTTGAAGTGACCGCCATTCATTCCGTAGCAGGCCTCCTGCCCTCACACGCTTCGCTCCAATCGTGCCGGCCGTTCCGATCACCACATCATAGCGCGAGCGGGATTGCACTTGTAGGCGGGGGCAGCAATCCGCGCCCAGGAGAAATATCTTTAGCGCATCGCGGAGTGTTGTTCTTGGACGAACTTCCTGAGTTCCATCGTTCAACGCTCGAAAACCTGCGGCAACCGATCGAAGAAGGAATCGTCACGATTTCCCGAGCAACCGGAAGCTATACATTTCCAGCGCGCTTCACGCTCGTGGCTGCCATGAATCCCTGCCCCTGCGGCTACGCTTTCGATGAAGAGAAAAAATGCACCTGTTCGCCCTTTCTCAAAGATCGCTACCGCCAGAAGATCTCCGGGCCCCTTCTTGATCGCATAGACCTCACAATTGATGTTCCACGTTTACCGCTCATTACGCTCGCCACGCAAAATACCGAAGAATACTCCGTGGACGTTCGTAAAAGAGTTATCCGCGCCAGAGAAAAAGCTCGATCCCGTTACGGAAAAGATGCGCTCACAAACGCCGAGCTTCGCGGTTCGCTCATTCAGAAATACTGCACCCTCAAAGATGAGGACGCAGTATTTCTGACCAAAGCCGCCGACGCGCTAAAACTCTCAGCGCGTTCGTATGTCCGAATTCTGAAGGTAGCTCGCACGATCGCCGATCTCGCAGACTCGGAATATATTCTCCTCCCGCATCTGACCGAAGCGCTGCAATACCGCTCGCTCCTTAGCGAAGATAGTTAAGCGGATTCTGGAACCTGCCGTTAATGATGACCTCAAAGTGCAGGTGCGTACCCGTAGAATTCCCCGTGGATCCGCATCGGCCAAGCGGGGTGCCGGCAGCAACCTGCTGTCCAGATTTCACATACAATTTGTAGAAGTGGCCATACCGCGTCACCATGCCGTTGCCATGATTGATTTCAACCGCATTACCATAGCCGCTCTTGGTTCCAGCGAATTGCACAATACCATCTGCCGCAGCGTAGTTATCATTGGAAGAAGTACCATTTGCGTGCCCGTTACAGTCAACGTCCACGCCGGTATGTTTCAAGCTGAGGCCGCGAACAATATATGTCATGTCCGTAGGCCAAGACATCTTTCCTGCGGGCGGCTTAATGCCGGATCCTGATGATGAAGGAGGCGCAACAAAGAGCTGACCTACAGAGGCGCTACTTGTAGGGCGCACCGCTACAACCGTAGCAGGCGGCGTGCCCCCCGGAACCACAATCGTCTGGCCTACCTTGAGGCCGGAACTCCCATCAAGCTTATTGAAGGCCAAGATATCATCTGAATTTGCGTTCAGCTTTTTTGCAATGCCAATAAGCGTTTCACCGCTCTTCACCTTGTATTCAATTCCCGTAACCGGAAGAATCCGGAGAGTCACGCCGGGCTTAATGACAGATTTTACGGACAAACCGTTCGCCCAAAGGAGCGTGTTCAAAGAGATACGGAATTTCTGGGCAATGGTGGAAAGTGTGTCACCATTTTGCACCGCGTAGTCAATCGCGCCTTCCCGCGGAGCTACCGTATCTTCCGTGGTGGTTCCCGTGGCAGGTGTCACAATGATGCCGTCACTAAGAACAGATGCGGAAGAAGCAGCGGGAATCTCAGAAACACCGGTGGACCCGCTCCGGAGCGTACTGTCATCAAGATAAGAAAGCGCCGCGTACGTCTCTGGATGTTCCAAGTCCGCGTACTCATCTACCGTTTCCACAGTTTGGTTGGTCACAATGCTATAGAGCAAGCTCTTTTCCGCAAACGTTCCTGTTTCTGCGCGTACCGTTTGAAACTGCAAGTTAACGCCCACAGCTACTAATGCAACTACAATCACCACGCCATGGAGCGAATAACGATTGGAAAGGAAAAACATCAGCCGGTTTTTGGCTGGTCTATAAAACCGGCTTAGACGGCGGCGAAAGCCGTACAAAACACCGTAAACAGGGAGAACTATCGCTTCAACAAAGATCCGCCAAAGAGGAGAAAAAAGGCGCGCAAAAAAGAAAATGACAGCAAGCGTAACGGCTTTTAATGCCACTAAAACAGCAATAAGCCGCAAGCCGAGACGAACAAGGAATGGGGAAGAGACTTTCGGAATATGGGCCTATTTAAGACTCAAGTATCCAGGAAAGACAGCAACAGACACGATAGCCGGGGAAAGCCCTTTCGTCAAGCAAAAACCTCGGGAAAAGACTGATTTTCGGCTGATCCTAGAGGAGAATTGACGTGGGTATGTTTTTCAGTATACTTTACACTCGATTTTACCCGCCATTTTCTTCCCCCTATGCCTTACAAGGTTGAAAAACTCGACAAGAATCGCGTAAAGATTACCGTCACCGTTCCGGTTGAAGATGTGGAGGCAGCCATGCACCACACGGCCGAGCATATGGCGGAGGATACAAAGATCCCAGGCTTCCGTCCGGGCAAGGCTACCTATGAGAGCCTGAAACAGCGTTTTGGGGAGATGAAAATTTTGGAAGCGGCAGTTGAGGAGATCATCCGGGACACCCTCGTCCCCGCCATGCTCGATGAAGACTTGGAAACCGTAGGCCAACCATTTTTCGCCATGGAAAAGATGGTTCCGGGAAGTGAAATGATTTATTCCGCGGAGATTTCTCTCATGCCAAGCGTGACCAAGCTCGCCGACTACAATTCCCTCAGTCTTGAAGCCAAAAAGTCAGAGGCGGATGATAACCTTTTTACTCAGGCCAAGAATGACCTCTTGCGCATGAAGACTAAAGAAACTCGTGCTGCATCCGATCGTGCACTGACCAAAGGCGACAAGGCCGTGATCAACATGACCATGAAGAAGGATGGCGTAGTGCTTGAAGGGGGAGAGGCACAGAATCATGGCGTCTTCACAAGCGAGCCGTATTACATTGAAGGATTCATCGATAAAATTATCGGCGCTAAGGAAGGTGAAGAGCGCGTGTTTGCTCTGAAATTCCCAGCCGATCATTACCAGAAACATCTCGCGGGTCAGGATGTCGACTTCGTCGTAAAGATGAACGAAATCTTCACACTCGATATCCCGAATTGGGACGACGAGTTCGCCAAGAGCCTCGGAATCGGAAATGCGGTCGAACTCGAAACGAAGATCAAAGAAAATCTTTCCGCGGAAAAGGCAGAAGAAGAGAGCCGCCGCCAGGAAAAGGAAGTGCTTGAACTCATTGCCAACAAATCTACCTTTGACGAATTCGGTGATCTCCTCGTGAACCAGGAACTTGAAAAAATGATGGTGGAACTCCAGGACTGGGTATACAAAAACGGCATGGAGTTTGAAAAATACGTCCAATCAATCGGTAAGTCAGTAGCTGAACTCAAACTCGATTTCACCCCGCAGGCCATCATGCGCCTGAAGGTAGCCCTGATCCTGAACGAAATCTCCAAAAACGAAAAGATCGAAGTAGATGCTGCCGACGTAGACAAAGAATTGGATGAAGTAGCCAAAACCGTGGGCGAAAATCAGGAAGCCCGTGAGTACGTGTACTCCCCAGCCTTCCGTGACCGCATTGAACATCAAATGCGCAACAAAAAGACGGTCGAATTCCTCAAAATGAAAATTGTTAAGTAGACAAATCCGAGCCGCAAGGCTCGGTTTTGTTCTTTAAGAAGCCGTGCTAATATTCTCCCATATGCGCTTTGGAGCACACGTATCAGCTGCGGGAGGATTATGGAAAGCCGGAATTTACGGGGAGGAATTAGGATGTGAAGTCATCCAGATCTTCACTCGGCCGCCGCAAGGGTTTGGCGCCAAGCCAATTACGGACGAAGATGCCGAAAAGTTTAAGGCATCCATGAAAGAACACGGCATCAAGGACGTGTATGTTCACGCCCCCTACCTCATCAATTTAGCGAGCGAAAAGAATTCAACCCGTTACGGTTCCATCTCGATGCTCAAGCAGGAACTTAACCGAGGAACACAGCTTGGCGTAAAAGCCATGATGTTCCATCCGGGTTCTGCCAAAGCCGTTGGTCGGAAAGAAGGGATCAAGATGGTCGCCGAGGCACTATCGAAAGTACTCGATGGCTATGACGGTACGACCCAACTCCTCATCGAAATTTCCGCCGGAGCAGGGGAGATTATGGGAGACACCTTTGAAGAGATCGCCGCCTTCATAGACGGCGCTGAACGGGGCAAAGAAATTGGTGTGTGCTTCGACACACAGCACGCTTTTGCTTCCGGCTACGATTTGCGTACCAAAGAAGCGGTCGACGCAACTTTTAAGATGTTCGATAAGATCATTGGCCTCAAAAAGCTCGTAGCTAGCCACTGTAACGACTCCAAAGTGGAGTTCGATGCCCACAAAGACCGCCACGAACATTTGGGCAAAGGATTTATGGGTGCGGCCTCCTTCGAAGCCATAGTGAAACACCCAAAATTGAAACATATCGATCTTATCCTTGAAACTCCTTTTGAAGGCGGGGGAGGAAGTGATGCCGGACGCGTGGAGGATATGAAGTTGCTTAAAAAGTTCCGAGGTAAATAAACTGTCTGTTACCTCTAGACCCTTCGCCTGCGCTCAGGGTCGGAATCGATGAATACTATGAAACTTGTAGATCGCGTATACGGCGAAATTGAAATTACTGATCCTGCGGCGCTCGCGATCATTCAAGCACCGGCATTTGACCGGCTGTGGCGAATTAAACAAAACGGCCCCGTGGGCATAGCTAACCCGAGCTGGGTAACTTCAAGAGCTGAACATTGCATCGGGGTTTACCATCTCTTACGAATGTTCGGGGCTTCACGAGAAGAGCAACTCGCCGGGCTCGTACATGACGTAAATCACGTAGCTTTTTCCCACCTTGTAGATTGGCTGATAGGGGATGAAGCGAACCAAGAAGGCCATGCAGACTTTATCTCCGTGAACCCACACCTTGCAGCCATCAAACAGATCATTATCGATCAGGGTCTCGACGGAGAAGCCATCATGGACTATTCCCGCTACCCGCTTCTTGAACAACCGGCACCGGATCTCTGCGCTGACCGCATAGACTACACGTTTAGGGACGGCCTGTGCTCAGAACAAACGAGTCCGAACGAGATCACGCGTTTCGTAGAGAACCTTTCGTCAGAAAACGGACAGTTCGTAATGAAAGATCTCGATATTGCCGAAGACTTCGCTCGCCTCTCCATAGACATCCATATCATTAGAGAAGGAAACTGGGGCAATGCACTTTATAAAACTATCGTTCGCCTACTCAAGCGGGCTATGCGAGATGGACTGCTCACGAGAGAAGATTTTCTCTTTGATGATGATCGTGTCTACGCCATCATGAAGGCTGTGAAGGGCCCTGAAGCTGAACTCTTCTTTGCTTGGGAACAGGCCGGTGCGCCCATTGAACAAGGAACGCCAGACGATTTTCATCTGCAGGTCTGGAGCAAGATCCGCTACATAGATCCTCTGGTCCCCACACCCCAAGGCCTCAAAAGAGTCTCAGAACTTCGCCCCGGTTTTGCCGAAATCCTAAAACATTATCGATTACTCCGCGGGAACGCTTCTCAGGTAAAATACCCGGCAGCCTTTACCGGACTTACCGCGCTCTAAGCCCTGGCATATAATGGATCAGCTATGAAAATTACTATCTGCGGAAGCTTACGATTTGCAAATGACATGGCGGCAGCCAAAAAGGTTCTTGAATCTCAAGGTCATACGGTGGCGATGCCTCCACTCGAGATTCCCGATAAGGACGGTCATCTCATCCCGATCAGCAAAATGTACGAAATCTATAAAAATGCGGAACCGGGCGATACCTGGGTCTGGAACTGGAGAGAATTTGCCATGCGTGATCATTATCGAAAGGTGTCTGAAGCAAACGCCATCCTGGTCATGAATCTAGAAAAGGACGGCATTCCTGGCTACATAGGCATCAACACCATGATGGAAATGGGCCTGGCGTTCTACTTGAATAAAGCGATCTATCTCTATTCGCCTATTCCAAATTTGCCCTACCAGGAGGAAATCCGCGGCATGAAGCCACGGGTGATAGACGGAAAGCTAGAGGAGATCTGGGTATGATCCTTGTTGTCCATGCTAAACCCAAGGCGCATGAGACCAAAGTAGTGGGTTGGTTGGACGGCGAGACTATCGTCATAGCTCTTCGCGCAATCCCCGATGACGGTAAAGCCAACGAAGAGCTTATAGACTTTCTTTCCGACGCTCTCCATATCCCCAAAACTTTCATCAATTTAAAAACCGGCCATACTAGCCGGGTAAAAAGGATTGAGCTCCCCGATGGAACCTCTCTATCTGGTCTCAAATCGGAAACCTCGCTCTAGGGCTTGTCGATCCCGCCTTTAGTAAACGGATGACAGCGACAAATGCGCCAGACGCCTTTAACCGAGCCCTTCAGAACGCCATCTTTCAGAATCGAAAGGCGCGTATATTCAGAACAAGACGGATAGAAAGGGCAGTAACCGTACGGATACAGAATTTTCAAAGGACCGTGGTCAAAAGACACGGTTTTTTGATAGGCCACGATAGGGAACGTGGCACCCACACGAATATCGTGCTTAAGCTTTGAGTAAACCCGACTTGCGGAGGACATAGAGGAACTTGGTTTCTTTTTCGGCAAAGTCGAGCTTGAGCGCGGGTTTACTCGCGAGCAGCAGAACATCGTATCCTGTTGCGATCGCGGGCAGCTGCTTAGTGAGAATCTCCTTGTACTGTCTACGAATCCGATTGCGGTCGACTGCATTCTTGCTCACCTTAGTGCTCACGATAATGGCGAAGCGCGAGATGGGCTTATCATTCTTCACAAACTTCATACCGCAAGCCGAATCAAACACGCCCTTCTTTGATTTAAGGACTTTTGCAATATCCAGATCCTTCCGCAGTCTGTGTTCTGAGTTCATAGTGGCAGTATACCGAAAACCCGGCACGTGGCCGGGTTTCAGGTTTATCTTGGGCGCTCTTTAAGCGTGAGCTTCTTGCGGCCCTTAGCGCGGCGGCGCTTCAAAACGGCGCGACCATCTTTGGTCTTCATGCGCTGTCTAAAACCGTGCACCTTAGCGCGGCGCTTCTTCTTTGGTTGATATGTTCGCTTAGGCATATTCGAGAAAGTAAGTTGGGGTAGTTGGGGAAAGTGGGAAAGTTGGGGATTTTCTCATTCCCAATTTTCCCAGCTTCCCCAGTTTTCCCTTACGAATTACCGAAGGATAGCGGAGAAACGGCCGCGAGTCAAATATGCAAGGACGGTCGAGTCTGAAGCGGTCCATCTCATCGCCGCGCGACCGGTCGGGCCGCCTGTGCAGAAAACTATCGACAAATGCATATACTTTTAAAATCTTGGCGAACGTTTGAGCAAAATGTGGACAAGTACCCGTTTTATCCCCAGTTTTCGCACAGTTATCCACAGATTCATCCACTTTCTACGCACTTTCGAGACATTGTAGCCTGTGGATAGATTGATTATGATGAGGCGCGAGCCGATTTTCTTCGGCCGTGTCGATGAATACCCTTGCTTCGTGCTCTATGAATGATTCGCCAATGAACACCCATGAACTCTGGCAGGCTGTACTTGGAGATTTGGAGCTCAAAATGAGTAAGGCGAACTTCAGCTCATGGCTGTTGCGTACATTTATTGCCGAATATCGCATGGGGGAAGTAGTTATCGCGGTACCAAACACGCTCACGCGCGACTGGATTGAGAAGCGCTATCACCGGGATATTCACGATGCCCTTCAAAATATTACCGGCCAGACCATCCGTAATTTAAGCTATCGCATTGAAACAAAAAGCTTAGCGCCGCAGCCAATTCAGTTGCCGCAGAGCAAATCTTCAGAAGCTGACTACGGTTTCACACCCACAAACGGCATGGAAATGGCGCCGCCGTCCGGCAACATCACCATTAACCCCAACTATACTTTCCAAACCTTCGTAGTGGGCAAACAAAATGAGCTCGCCCACGCAGCCTCTCAGGCCGTGGCAGCCCAACCAGGGGGAACATACAACCCGCTTTTCATTTATGGCGGCGTAGGACTTGGAAAAACGCACCTCCTCCATGCCATAGCGAACGAGTTTCGCCGCAAGTGGCCGTCCGCGCGCATCATGTACGTCACCTGTGAGCACTTCACGAATGACTTCATTCATTCCGTGCGTACCGGTAAGGGCAAAGAGTTCAAGGATCGCTACCGTAACGTCGATCTCCTCCTCATCGATGATATTCAGTTCATCACAGGAAAAGAGGGAACACAGGAAGAATTCTTCCATACCTTCAATACGCTCCACCAAGACAACAAACAGATCGTCATTTCTTCTGATCGCCCACCAAAATCCATCGCCGGGCTAGAAAAGCGTCTGCAGTCCCGCCTGGAATGGGGCATGTTAGTCGATGTTGGAACTCCGGACCTCGAAACCCGCATCGCAATTCTCGAAAAGAAATGCATAGAAAAGGCCTTCCCGCTCAATAAGGAGGTTTTGCAGTACGTCGCTTCCACGGTATTTTCGAATGTCCGCGAACTTGAGGGCGCTTTGAATAAAATTATCGCCGTACACCAGTTCCGGAATATGGAGCCTACGCTTGAAAGCATCAAGCCGATCATTTCATCATTCGAGTCCGAAAATATTAAGAAAACCGTCACTCCGCGACAGGTCATCATCGTCGTAGCTGCCTACTTCGACATCCAAATTGAAGACGTGCTCGGCAAAAGCCGTGAAAAGCGTCTAGCCTTCCCACGCCAGATCATCATGTACCTCCTCCGGGAAGAGATGAAGAGTTCATACCCCACCATCGGCACAGAACTTGGCGGCCGAGACCACACCACCGCCATGCACGCCCACTCAAAAATTGCCGGTCTAGTAGAAACCGACGAAAAACTCCAAAAAGACCTTGAGCTCATTAAGCAAAAGCTCTATACGGGAGTGTAAAAGCCCTATCCATGTGCACAAAAAGGGTATAACTTGTGGCAAGTGGATAAGCTGAGGAAAAGTCCGTGGACAAAGGACTGGATAAGTATCGGGATAAAGGTGAAGATAACGTGGGCAGAAAAAGAAGCGGGGGCCCGAGCCGCCACTTATCCCGCCTCCGTCCAGAGTCCTCCGCAGACTCTCTCCACAGAGAGAAGTGTCTGGAGGGCCAAGTTATACACGCTGTCCCGAGGTTATCCCCTCAGTCCACAGCCTTAGTATGGTCACGATCTCTTTTTATAAAATATATCTAGCAGAATTCTGTGAAACTCTCTTGCACCCGGGAAAACCTTCACCAAGGACTAGCCATTGTCAGCCACATTAGCGGAAAGAGCGCCAATCTTCCCATCCTGAACAACGTCCTCTTAAGGGCTGAGGTGAGCGGGCTGAAACTGACGGCCACAA
>Ga0172380_10004917_pt1 | contig 16724 bp, 26 predicted proteins | sample Leawe162metaG_FD_119747 | JGI IMG/M metagenome (GOLD analysis project Ga0172380, IMG submission 119747) | Leachate microbial communities from a municipal landfill in Southern Ontario, Canada - Leachate well 162 metaG | ecosystem: Engineered > Solid waste > Landfill > Unclassified | place...
AAATAAGATTAACAGAATCGACAAAAATGGGGACATGTACCGGAAGCCCGCAGGGATCGGTACGTGTCCCCGGAAAAGAGGATTCCCATGAATGACAACCCGGAACGTAAAAAAGCGGAGCCCATCGACACGCCGGAGCGGCGCATCCAGATCCTGAGTATCCTGACCCATCACATCGGCAAGGCCAACGCGATCGGCATGGGCGAACTGTATTACAAGGTATTCGGCGAGCCCTACGAAAACCGGATCAATGACACCAGGCGCTTGCGTACCATCCTCAAGCACATGAAAAACGACGGCACGGCGATCTGCTCGTGCTGCTCATCAACCGGCGGCGGCTACTACCTGGCCGCAGCGGACAGCGAACGGGATGATTATTACAGGCAGATATTCAGTAACGCAGTCGGCCGGCTGGCACGGCTCGGCCATCAGCGCAAAATGTCCCTGAAGGAGTTATCCGCGCAAACCGTCTTATTGCTGGAGAATTACCATGACAAAGAAGCGTAAATACGACGCTGTCATTCCTGCAGCGGGAATTCATGCTCAGGTCGATGCCTACCTATATGAAATCGCGGTGCGCACGGCTGCCGTCCAGGAAATACTTGACGAAGCGAATGCTGCCACACAAGCGGTAGTGGCACGATATAATGCCCAACTGGAACCGCTGGATGCTCTGTTGAAATCGGCAGTTATGGCGCTCGAGCAGACCATGAAATACAACAAAAAAGTCCTCTTCGCCGACAAGGATGTCGTCAGTCTGACCTACGGCACTTTGCTTCGCACTGTAGATAAAAAGAACCTCGTCTTCCACGGTAAAAAAGAGGACATCATCGCCACGTTGGAGAGGCTGGGCGTGGGTTTCGCGGAGGCGGTCAAGGTAGCGAAATCCTACGACCGGGACATCATCCGCGAGTGGCCGGACGACAAAATCGCCCAGATCGGTGCCGAGAGGAAGCCGGCTGAACATTTTGGCTATGATTTAAAAAAATAGTGGTGGGGTGCGGCGAGGCCGGCCAGGGCCCGGCAAGGTGAGGCGAGGTTTGGCGAGGCGAGGCAAGGTTTTTTAACTAAATTGAGGAGGTAACTATTATGAAAGTCATCGAAGTGGAAGTCAACGGCATCAGCCCCTTACTGCAACATCGCTATCCTTTGGAGGATTCGGGTTCGCAAACAACAGCAAAAAATAGAAAGCAACAAGCAGATGACATCGAAAAATCATTATATCGGTTACCGGACGGCACAATCTATCAACCCAGTATTCATCTTATATCCACCATGAAGAAGGCTGGGGCTAAATACCAGATCCCTGGCCAGGGCAAACTCACATATAAGAATCTGATCGGTAGCGGTGCTGTCATCATATCGCCGGATGCCATTCCCCACAGAAACCAGCAATATGAAATTGACGTGCGCCCCGTGGTGGTACCTGCCACACGCGGCCGCGTCGCCCGTAAAAGGCCTGTTTTTAAGACATGGGCGCTTAAATTCACGATCGAATATGATGCCGATGAAATATCTGCCATTACAATCAAGGAAATCCTGGAATATGCGGGCAACCGCGTAGGTATCGGCGATTTTAGACCGGAAAAAGGTGGCCCCTTCGGGCGGTTCATGGTGACGAACTTTAAGGAACAATAACAAGGCATAGTCTGAAAGGGTTTGGCAAGGCGAGGGGTGGCTGGGTTTGCCGGGGCGAGGTCAGGCAAGGCGAGGCTGGGCATTTTTGAAGTGCCTATGGAGGAGAATCAACATGCAGGTTAAATGCCCCCAATGCCGCTATCCCTACGATTTCCGTGAAGCATGCAGGGAACGTGATTTACTGGAGATTATCGGCATGTCGGCAAGTTTCGGGAAACACGGCCGGCTGGTGTCGGAATATGTCGCGTTATTTGACACAACGAGGCCAATCAAAGCGGCTAAAATGCAAAAACTCTGTGACGAATTTAATCAGAAATATCCGGTAGGAACTCCCGTCCGGCTTCATTTGGACTTTGCCGACTGGATACCGACAAAAGTTAAACATGCGGCGGAGATACTAAGTGGACATACTGCCGTTGCGTGGTTCGAGGGTGTATCTGGATGCTATGCCATCGAAGGCAGGGTGAGGGCTGCCGTTTTCGGAAATTTTAGGAGGGGATGAACCATGCTGAAAAGAAAAAAGGGTCTCAATTACCGCAAATCTCTGGACAGGTGCACACGCTGCAAAACGTGCAGCCACTTTAAATTTATCGATATCCACGGCATCGGCGGCGCAGGCGTGTTGCGGCGGGATTGGCGCTGCGAGGCAATCGGGTTGGAGAACTCCCGCCTTTATGCCGTCCGGCCGGATCACGTTTGCAACGAATTTTCCAAAAACGGAGATACGATCATATGAGATGCCTGTCTATCAAACAACCGTGGGCGGATTTAATTACCCTGGGTATGAAGGATATAGAAAACCGCGCTTGGAAAACGAATTATCGCGGGCGCCTGCTGATCCATGCTGCACAGCAAATAGATGAAAGAGGCGTGTGGATCCTGGGCGCTACCCGGGCTATTTTCAAAAACGACATGGATCGCCTATATAAGCTGCCCGTTATCCATAGGGGCTATATCATCGGCGCAGTCGATCTAATTGATTGCGTCACGGTCTCGGCATCAAAATGGTTTGCGGGGCCCTGTGGCTTTGTCCTGGCAAACCCGCTCAGATTCAAGAATCCAATTTCCTATAGAGGAAGGTTGGGCATCTTCGAAGTACCTGATGAAATAATTGCGGGGGCATTATGAATTTCCCTTGCCCCTACTGCCGAAAAGAGTTGAATTTGCTGGAGCTGATGATGGAAAGCGATCTGCACGCGATTCATGCCATGCTGGCGGCCTTCGGAAAACATTCTCATGTTGTTATGGGCTACTGTTATCTATTCGGGGTCTCGCCGCTAAAAACCAAAACCAAAAAGCTGCGGCTCCTCCTGGAGGAGATGAAAACACTGTTTGAAACGCAGGAATTTAAATATCAAAAACGGCTGTATGCAATCAGCCAGGCCGGGATCGCCGAGGCGTTAAATGTTGTTGTCCACCGGCATTTTAGTGATTATCTGGAGAGTCATAACTATCTGAAAAAAATCATGATCGGCATTGCGGAGATGGAAGGCAGGACTGCCGGGATTGCAATGGAAAAAGCCCTGCACAAAAAGGAAGCGGCGCTCATGTCCGGCAATCGGGGACATGAATCGGCGGAAACGCATCGTGTCCCCGGAAGAGAACTCGCCTCCCCAGGAACGTCCCAGGACGCCCAGCGCGCGGAAAACCTCCGCCGTGTCCGCGAATTGACGGAGGGAATAGGATGAACTGGCGGATATTCATTGCCTCACAATTTTTTTGGCTGTTGGAAACGGCGTATTTCGGTTGGAACCTGGCGCCGCAAAGCGACGCCGAGATGATCTGCGACGGCATCGTAGTGATTATGCTCTGTATGTCATGGATCAAAATGGATTAAATTTTCGCAATCGGGGACATGAACCGGAAGGCCGCGGAGCGGAAGCGGTTCGTGTCCCCGGAAAGGATCCCCGCCCGGCGCCGAGGCGGGTGCAGTATCGGGCGCCATAGTACCACCTCCATAACAAGGCCCGCCGGAGCCACCCTTGGGAATCCGGCTTATAATAACCATGACAAAAAAAGGTTTTAAAAAAGAATGCGAAAATTGCCTGCGTCTCATGTGCATCCCGGCGCATGGTCTCTGCGGGACGTGCAATCGTGCCGCAGGCGACCTGACCGGCGAGGACCGCGAGCAAGCATTGGCCGATGCGCGTGAGCGAATCGCGGCGGCAAAGGGCGGCATCATAACGAGGCAATGCAAGCCGAAAAAATACAACCCCACGGAGGCCGAACTCCGGATAATCCGCGATCTCTACGATGGAACCTCCACAAAAATCAACATCATCATGATGCGCCTGGGGCGGAAATATCCCAGTTGGTATGTCAGAAAGCTGGCACAGAAAATGGGATTAGCCCGGACAAAAGAACCGTCCTGGAGTTGGGAAGAGACGCAATATTTATATGAGAACTATCCGCGCATGGGATTGAAAAAACTGCGCGTGGGACTCTATAAAATCAGCGGTTTTAAGCGGACATTTACGGCGATTAAACTGAAACAAAAACGCCTGGGCATCACATCTCACGATGATGATGGGTTTACCCTGCGCGGCGTGATGCAGTTGCTGTGGAAGGGGCAGGAGAATCACCAAATCGTACATCGCTGGATCAATAACGGCTGGCTCAAGGGCAAGCGCCGGGGAACGTTGCGCCTGGCGCGCCAGGGCGGAGACCAGTGGTATTTCTCACCCGCATGGGTGCGAAGCTTTATTATCGCCCACCCCGAGGAGATCGATTTGCGCATGGTGGATGCGCTGCCGTTTATGCGATTATTGGCTGGCGATGCGGAGACGATCGCGCAATGCCGTTGCCCGGAATGCCGGGCGGAATATGAGATGACGCTGTTTAACCCCGATCCGGGCGTCAACTGGCGCTATTGCGACGCCTGCCGGAATACCGTTGGTGATGACGATAGCGAGACGCGTTACGGCATTGCCACGTGATTACACAGTGAGAAAGGTTATGATTTTAGAATTTTTTCAGCTCTGCTAAAAAGGAGGCATCAGCATAAAAAAGATGATGCAGCAAAAAAAGCCACAAGCAGACATCCCCATCCCTTGCCCTAATTGCGGCAGCCGAATAATGGATGTTAAAGGGCATAGATGCAATGGTGATTTTGAGATCGAGCTCAAATGCCAAAACACAAAATCTTGTGGTTATGTGTGGATTAACGCGCAATATATAGAAAAATTTCTTGACAATCGGGGGAAAATGCGGTAGGCATAGCAAAATTTAAATGCCGAGAGCCCCCTGGGAGGGGCCAGTATCAAACCGGCATGTAGATCACGGTCCTGGGAGGCCATCAGTCTAACGACTGGTGGCCTTTTTTTGTTTATGGAGCTGCCATGTCAAAAAAAGATCAGACCGAAATAAGCTGGGAATATCTCAAACGCAATGGCGCGGAACATTATAAAGCCGGGCTCACGGAACCTATTGACCTGTTCAAGTCCGGCGGCATCTTGCAGCCATTTGCCATCGGCAACATCATCAAATACGCCTTCCGTCAGCGCGAGGCGATCTCCATATCCGATTGCAATAAAATAATTCACTACGCCGAAATGCTGAAACTCTTGGCCAGGGAGGCAGAAAATGAAGCGTGACGCTCTAAAGGAACTCCTGCTCGACGATTTCGGTAAACTCGACGACAAGCAATTGATGTCGCTCGTTATTTACGGCGAGGCCAGAGGAGAAGGGCGCGCCGGTGCGATTGCGGTGGGCTCCGTGATCCTGGAGCGCGTCGAACACAGAAACTGGGACGGCGACACCATCAAGGAGGTCTGCCTCATGCCGTATCAGTTTTCCTGTCTGCTCCCCGACGACCCGAATTACATCGCCCTCAAAATCACGGCAAAGAATTTCGAGGCGCAGCGTCTGCGTTCGCAGGCATTGATGATTTGTTACGACATCGCCTCCGGCCTGATCGCGGGCACAATTCCCCGCACGCCGGAAATCGCGGAACATCACGTATGCCAATACTGCACATCCGCCGTCGAGCCGGACTGGAAATCAAAAATGACACTGGTGGCCACAGTGGGTCATCATGAATTCTTTGCATGAGAGGAGTGCTGAGAGATGGGGGAGAATAAAAATCAAATAGCGGCGATCCTGGCCATTATGGCCACGATACTGTTTTCGCTGGTGATCGGCTTTCTGTGTTTCCAGCCTGTACCGGCTGCCAACAAGGATTTTTTCAACACGGCGCTGATCGCACTGATTGGGCTGGCGGGCACTTCATTCGGTTTTTACCTGGGCAGTTCGTATGGTTCCGCCGCGAAAAATGGTCTCATCGCCGCCCAGACAAAAGAACTATCGGCTTTGCCGCCTATCGAGGCGGGTGGAAAGGAAGGTGAATCATGAGGACTATGAGATGTTCGCTGTATGTAATTGTGGCGTTGAGTATTTTGATGATCACGGCATGCTCCGGTGTGCAGACAGCGCAACCTATGACGGCCAAACAACAGGCATCCATCTGGCTGGGCATCTACAATGCGCAGTATGACGACGCCATGTCTATTATGACCAACTCCGCATCCACAGAAGCGCAGAGGGCCGTAGCGCGCGAAAAGAAACGGATTCTGGCACAGGCATGGCCGCTGCTCAAAATCTATGTATCTATCGTTGACGGCGGCGGAACGCCCACGGCCTCAGACACGGCGCAGTTAACCGACCTCATTAACCAACTCACGGCGATGGCAGGGGGTGTGTGATGAATCCAACAGTGATAGCGGCAATATCAGAATTGGCCAAGGCCGGGCTCATCGGCTACATGCAATATATGCAGCAAGCGGGGCTGACCGCAGAGCAGATCGACGCGGTATATCAGGCGGCCAAAACGGGGATGCTGGCGAGAGACCCGGCAAAAATCCCGGATTAGGCGACGATGGACGAGATCGACATTGCCCAGCAAAACGAGGAATTATTCCGGCAGGTGGCGCTGAAAACGCACTTCGCCGGCAGGCAGGGTGTCAGGCCGGACAATGCGGAGCCAGGCATCCGTCTCTGCATGGATTGCAGCGAAGAGATCGATCCGGCGCGGCTTGAGGCAAGACCCGACGCCTTTCGGTGCGTCGATTGTCAGGCAAAAAAAGAACGGAGGGCGCGATATGGAGAGTGAACACTGGCAATTATTCGCAGCCCTTGTCGCCCTGATAGCCGCCTGGAGCCTTATCATCCTCGGCGTCATGCGCTCCATCCTATCAAAGTGCACCGGCGACCTGGAAAAAAAGATCAACTCGCTGAGCGACATATCGAAGGATCAACAACGCATAGAGCGGGCCATTATGGATCTGAAAGCGGATCTGCCCGTGCAGTATGTACGCCGAGAGGATCATATACGGTCTGAGATGGTGATATCAACAAAAATAGACCGTATGATTGACAAGGTAGATCGGCTTCAGCAGTCGGTCATGGAAATTATCAACGATTCGATTTCGAGAAAGTGAGACGCGACGCATGGATATGGATCTGAGGCGGATTATCAGGGAGGAAATGCGTGGGAAGATATTGCAGGCGCTCTATCTGGGGCAGCCGTTTGGACTGCATGAGTCCACTATTCAGGCGGCCATGAGTGATATTTTCCAAAATGCAACGGAAATGGAAGTGCGCAAGGAGATGGACTATCTCGAAGAGCGGGGATTGATTGCGATTGGAGAACGTCACCGGCCGGCCTGGTTTGCAAAATTGACCCGCGACGGCGTGGATGTTTTTGAAAATACAGTGCCTTGCGATCCTGGTATCCGGCTGCCGAAGGAGTGCTAATGCCTGCCCGTTCGAAAATAGATTTGCTGCCGGACGCCATCAGGCAGGAACTGAGCCGCCTGCTTATTTCCGGTGCATTCTCGGATTATGAGGGCATTACTGCATGGCTTAACGATCAGATACGCGATCTGGGACTTGAGATATCGATCGTTTCCCGGTCGGCGGTGCATCGGTTCGGCCAGGGGCTGGAGCGGGCGCAGAAGGCCCTTAAAAATTCAACGGAAATGGCGATTGCCCTGACGGATTACGCGGGAGACGACGCCGGCAAGACCAATGATGCAGTGATGCGTCTGTATGTAGACAAGCTTTTCCATGTCCTCCTGGATATGGAGGATCTCGATCCGGAGGATGTGGATTTTGCCAAACTGGGCCGCGTGATTTCTCAGGTGACGCGCGCCAGCGTGAACCAGAAGAAGTGGATGTCGGAGATGCGGGAGAAAACGAAACAGGCCGCTGATGATGTTGTCAAAGTCGTCAAAAAAGGCGGCCTGTCGGAAGAGACCGCCGAAACGATCCGGAAGAAGATATTGGGGATTGTGTGAATGATTGAAGCTTTATATCAATTGGGTAGTATTTCCGACGTATGGCTCCCGAGGATCATTGTTCCTCGATTTGACAGGTTTCGCAGGCATACCGGTGGGCGGAAGCGTTTCAAGATGAACCAGCGCAAGCAAAGAAAAGGGACGTTCAGACGATGACCGAAGTGGACATCCAAAACGATTTTGATAAGGCGAGATCTGCCACAGGCATCTTGCTGCCCTATCAGGCCAGTTGGGTCGCTGATCAATCCCCGGTAAAATTCATGGAGAAATCGCGCCGTGTCGGTATTTCCTGGGCGGAGGCGGCTGACGATACCCTCTATGCCTCGGAAGCCGGAAGCGGCGAGAAACGGAACGTATGGTACATCGGCTATACAAAGGACATGGCACTGGAGTTCATCAACGATTGCGCCAACTGGTCACGGGCGTACAACTTGGCCGCCTCTGAGATGGAAGAATTCGATTACATTGACGAGGATGACGTCGGTGGGGTTGTCCAGGAGAAGAAGATACTCGCCTATAAAATCACCTTGGAATCGGGATGGCGGATCACGGCGCTTTCCAGCCGGCCGACCAACCTGCGCGGCAAGCAGGGGCGTGTAGTCATTGACGAAGCCGCGTTCCATGACGATCTTGCCGGGCTGCTCAAGGCAGCAATGGCCCTCCTCATGTGGGGCGGTCAGGTGCGGGTTATATCCACACATTTTGGAGATACGAACGAATTCAACAGCGTTATCCAGGACATCCGGGCGAAGAAGAAGCCATACAGCCTGCACCGGGTTGATCTCGATGACGCCCTGCAGGACGGCCTTTATAAGCGAATTTGTGAGACGCTCGGCCGGGAATGGACAAAAGAGGGCGAGGCAATCTGGCGGCAGGAACTGATCGATTCTTATGGCGAGGATGCCGACGAAGAGCTTTTCTGCGTGCCCAGCCAGGGAACCGGAACCTTCCTGACCCGTGCGCTGATAGAGACCTGCCTGTCTGCAGAAATCCCCGTTGTCCGTTATGAACAGCCTACCTCATTTGCCGAATTGGCCGACCATATCCGCTATGCCGAGGTTAAAGACTGGTGTGAGGAGGCGCTCTTACCCCTGCTCAAAAGAGTGGATCCGGAACGGAACGCCGTGGTCGGCGAGGATTTCGGGCGGAGCGGCGACTTGTCCGTCATCATCCCCCTGCTCGAACAGCAAAGCGCCAACTGGCACGCGCCTTTTCATGTGGAATTGCGGAACATCCCCTTCCAGCAGCAAGAGCAGATTCTTTGCTACATCTGTGATCGCCTACCCCGTTTCCGTTATGGCGCCCTCGATGCCCGCGGCAATGGTGAATACCTGGCGGAACGGGCAATGCAGCATTATGGCAAGTCCCGGATAGCACAGGTCATGCTGACCGAGCAATGGTACCGGGAAAACATGTATCAATATCGATCGGCATTTGAGGATAAAACCATCCTGCTGGCCAAGGACGCCGACGTGATCGAGGATCACCGGGACTTCAAGGTCATCCGTGGCATCGCCAAACTGCCCGATGTGAGAACCAAAGGGAAAGACAACAAGAAGCGCCACGGCGATGCGGGTGTAGCCGGAGCGATGGCCTGGTTTGCCGTCCATCAGGAATGGGGCGGCGGGCCGGTAGGGTATGAAACGGTAAACAAACGCCGTTTTGCTGAACAGCGAGGAGCCTACTGATGGGCACATTATACGATCAATTCGGTAGAGAAATCGAGGTGATGAAACGGCCGGAAACCCGCGAAATCGCCGTTACTACGATCCGGGACCGCTGGAGCAATTACCCCTCGTCGGGCCTCACGCCGCAGACACTGGCCACGATTTTCAAAGAGGCCGATAACGGCGATGTTGCCCGCCAAGCGGAGCTCTTCGAGGAGATGGAAGAGAAGGACACGCACCTTTTCTCCGAACTCCAGACCCGGAAGAACGCTGTTCACGGCCTGGACTACGAGATCACGCCCTGGTCGGAATCTGCCGAAGATAAAAAGATCAGAGATTTTGTCGCCGATTGTCTTTTTTCGCTGGAATCCTTCGATGATGCCCTGCTGGATATGCTGGACGCCATCGGGAAGGGGTATTCGCTCAACGAGATCATATGGAGCGCCGGCCGCGGCCAGGCCGTCATCGGACGTATCGCGTGGATCCACGCGAAGAAAGCCGTCTTCTATGAGCGCGGCGCCGCCAATATGTGGGCCAAGAGTTTTGAAGTCCCCCGGATCCTGACAGAGGCGCAGCCCATAGAGGGCGAACAGATGCCGGCCTTCAAACTGATCTACCACCGCTATAAAGCGCGTTCCGGCTATGATACCCGCGCCGGCATTCTGCGCGTCTGCGCCTGGATGTATCTGTTCAAAAACTATGGGATTAAAGACTGGGTGGCCTTCGCCGAGGTCTTTGGGATGCCCCTCCGGCTGGGCAAATACGATTCCGGGGCAAGCACGGCCGATAAGGACGCCCTGATTGCCGCGATCCAGTCCCTGGGATCGGACGCGGCAGGGATCATCAGCAAAAACACGGAGATCGAGTTTGTCGAGGCCGTAAAAAACTCAGGCACCAACAATATCTACGAGAGCCTGGCTAATTTTTGCGACGCGCAGATGTCCAAGGCAATTCTGGGCCAGACGGCCACCACGGAGGGAACGCCCGGAAAACTCGGCAATGAAGACGCTCAGGACAGAGTCCGCCATGACCTGATCAAGGCGGATGCCGAAAGCCTTGGGAAAACAATCCGTTATCAAATCATCCGGCCGTTGGTGGGCTATAACTTCGGCTGGGATACGCCCCTGCCCTGGTTCAATCTGCTTTATGAGCGCCCGGAGGATCTGGAAAAACTCATGAACGTTTACAAGGGCGCGTCCGAAATAGGCCAGCCGATTGCTGCCGAGCACGTTTCGGAGCGATTTAAGATCCCCATGCCGAAAAAGGGAGAGACAGTTTTAGCCGCTCCCGTGAAATCTTTTCCGGGATCGGGGACAGTATCCGGAAGCCCACAGGGATCGGAGACTGTCCCCGGAAGGGCAGACGTAAACGCCCCCCTCGCGGCTCGTTACCGGGCAAATCCCTGCGATCACCCCGACATGAGGGTCGTTATAGCCTCTGCTGTGGAAAACGCCCTTAAAACGGCTGAAATTGACGCCGCCGATATGATCGCCGAAAGGCTGGGGCAGCAGGCCCTGGCGCCGGGCGATGCGCTAATTGCCCCGTTGAAACGCCTGGTTGAAAAGGCAACAACGCTTGAGGAACTGCGGGACAGCATTATCGATCTTTACGGCGAGATGGAACCGGCCGAGCTGGGCGCCATTATAGCTCAGGCCATGATGATCGCCGACGCATCAGGCCGGTATGAGGTCGCCAATGGCTATTGACGCAGAACTGTCGATTGTTTTTAGTCTGCCCTTTGCGGAACAGGAAAAGTTCTTCCAGGGCAAGCTGAACATCCCGACACGCAAGTGGGATGATCTCTGGAAAGACCAGCATGCGAAGGGGTTTATGGTGGCTGGTGCTTACAAGGATGATCTGCTTGCCGATTTCCGTACTGCCGTGGACAAGGCCATCACGAAAGGAACGACGCTGGAAGAATTCCGGAAGGATTTCGACCGGATCGTTTCCACGCACGGCTGGAGTTACAACGGTTCGCGCAACTGGCGGAGCGAGCTGATCTACTCGACAAATATCCGGACGGCCTATGCCGCCGGCCGTTGGGCACAGCTCACGGATCCGGAGCAATTACAGGTCTTGCCGTATCTGACGTACACGCACGGCGACAGCCGGGTCCCGAGGCCGGAGCACCTGGCCTGGGACGGCCTAACGTTGCCCGCGGATGATCCTTGGTGGCACACCCATTATCCGCCCTGCGGCTGGGGTTGCAAATGCCGTGTATTCGGATCGACGCGCAGTGAATATGCCAAAGCGCAGCAGGATGGCAAGGGCGAAGCGCCTCCCTCGCCCATCGATCCGGCCACCGGCGCACCGGTGGGGATTGACAAGGGTTGGGACTACAACGTGGGGGAAGCGGCCTTCGGCAAAAGCTGGGTGCAGGAATCGGGAGAGTTTCGGGAGCTTGGCCCGTGGCGGTACGATCAATATCCCGATTTACCGGCAAAATTAACCGGCGATACTCCCCCTGTTGAATTAGCTCCAAGAATACGTGCAGGAGATATCGAGGCGCTGCGCGCGTCAGTACCGGAGGGGGTCTATCAGGACAAACTTGGTGATTATGTAAGTGTTACGGCCTCCGTGGCTGATCACATCATCGAGGATCCGAAACGATGGGACGGGAGAGAACAATATTTCCCATTGATCCCGGATATTATTGAAAATTCGCAGGAAGTTTGGGTCGGATTTATCCAGTATGTGGACAGCGGTCGGGTATATCTCCGCAAGCGGTATGTGAAAGCGTATCAAATTGGCAAGGGGCGCATAGTGGGCGTTTTGGCGGATACGGTGAAGGAACAAGTAAACGCGTTTGATATTATTCGTACGGAGAAGCTGCAAGGAGCGCGGTTGAGATCGGGAAGACTGGTTTATGTTGCGCAAGAATAAGAGCCTGCTACGCCCCCGCACGGACGTACGGCCTTGCCTGCCGGTTGAGGGTGCGGCCCCGACAGACCAGCTAACTGAAAGGTAACATGATTTTTTTAAATTGCAAGGGGATTTTTAATGCCTGAAATCACCATAAAAATGGACGGCGCCGACGCTGTCCGGGAACGCCTGCGGGAAATATCGTCTCGCGTGTCGAATATGTCGCCCATTATGAAGGCCATCGGCGACCGAATTGTCGAGCAGACCAAGAAGCGCTTTGAGGCTGGAGGCCCCGCCCCGGACGGAACGCCTTGGGTAAAACCGAAAACGCCGAACCCGAAACGACGCGGCACATTGCGCGTCTCCGATCAGCTCCGGGACAGTATCCGGGCTCAGATGATCGGAAACAATGCCGTGGCCATCGGCACAAACAAGATTTATGCGGCCATCCATCATTTCGGTGGCAGAACGGCTGCGCATATCATCCGTCCCAGAAACAAAAAAGCATTGTTCTGGCCGGGGGCGGGACATCCGGTGAAATCGGTGAAGCATCCCGGCTCGGTTCTTCCCGCCCGCCCCTTCCTGGGACTGAGCAGGGAAAACAGCGATGAGCTATTGGGCATCATCAACGAATGGATCATGGGGAGGAGATAACCTATGGATATTATATTAGCAATTCTGAAGGAATTGACCGGTGGCGCACCCACAGAGTTTCAGGTGCTGCCGGAAGGTAAAATCGAGGTTGTCGGGGAAGAGCCGGTATATTGCGACGCGGCGGCGGCGGCGGAAATTATCGCAGCCTTTAGCGCCCGAGGCAACGACATGGTTATCGACTACGAGCATCAGACCCTGGCGGATGGAGAGTCTCCGGCAGCGGGTTGGATTTCGAATCTGGTCTGGAAGGGAGGCGAAGGGCTCTGGGCCGTCGTGGAGTGGACGAAAAAAGCAAAGGAATATCTGGAGAGCCGGGAATATCGCTATTTTTCGCCCGTCCTGTTTTACGGTCGGCAGGATCGACGGGTGAAAATGCTGGTCAATGTCGCCCTCACGAATACCCCGGCAATAAACAACCTGAAGCCGCTTGTTGCAAAGTGGCAGCAAGCATCAAAAACAACGATAAATCAAGGAGAAAAGGAGGGAAACATGATTGAAAAGCTGAAGAAATTATTGGGACTGACGGGCGACGCCGCCGAGGACAAGATCATCGAGGCAGTAACGCTGTCGGTCAACAAGGCCAAGGATCTGGAGAACCAGGTAATGGGTCTGGTGGCCTGCAAAGAAGTCCTGGATGCGCTGGGAGCAAAAGCCGACGCCGGCAAGGACGATGTTGTCCGGATCGTCGCTTCCCTGAAAGCGCCGGGCGACGTCGCGGTCCAGCTCTCTCACGAAGTGGCGGCACTGAAACAGAAGATCTCCACGATGGAGCAAACCGATCTCGTGCAACTCGCCCTGAAGGAGGGCAAAACCAGCCCGGACGAGCTCGACAAATGGGGCAGGGATCTGGCCCTGAAAAACCCAGAGCAGTTTCGGCTGATCGTCCTGTCCCGCCCGGCGGGCAGTGTGATCCCCGTGGACGGCATCATCGTGGCCAAAGATGCGCCGGCAGGTGCCCTGGATAACGTCCAGCGCTCGATCAATGAGCTCTGCGGCGTCGATGAGGAGACATACAAGAAATATAACAAGTAACAAATCCCGAAAGGAGAATTCAAATGGGCGATTTAAGTGCTGATAAAAAAATAGAATACACCGAGGGGGTGGAACTTTCCATCCCCGTCGATGACGGCGATAAAATTTATGCCGGCGCGAACGTATGCGTCAATGCCGCGGGCTACGCGGTTAAGGGCGGCGACGTATCGGGTCTGATTTTCATGGGCGTGGCCCGTGAATATGCCGATAATACGAACGGCCAGGACGGCGACATCAATGTGCTGGTGAGGCGGCGCGGGCTCTTTAAAATGACATTTGCGACGGCCATCACCATCGCCAATGTCGGCGACAATGTCTTTCTCAAGGACGACAACCTTGTCGATGTTGCCGGCAACGTCACTTACAATATTTTCTGCGGCAACATCGCCGCCTATATCGACACCACTCATGGCTGGGTGGACATTGAACCTGCCATCAGACAGGCTGATGTGGCGACGCACATCGCCGATCCTACAGCCGCCCATGCGGCCTCGGCCGTTTCTATCGCCGACGCGGGCACCTTCACCGCCCAGTCCGAAGTGGAAGGGGCATTACAAGAGATTTATCAGGGGCTTAAGACAATTCAGGGTACCGTGCCCGTTCCACTGGGCGCGATCACGATGGAAGACGGTACCGCGCTGACCAAGCAGGCGACGACAGTTGCAGGCTATGCGCAACTTGCCAACAAGGAAATCGTGATCGATATCCCGGTGGGCTGCACGTCCGGTGAAACGCTGGGGTTTTCCGTGCCGCTGCCGCAGGACATCGATGTGTCTGCCGATCTTCATGTGCATGTCCTGGCCGGGAAGGATGCCGACAATGACGCCCTGACGCTGGATTGCGAAGTGTTCCCGGTGGCGGCGGGCGACGTGGCCAATGCGGACATTCAGGACACCGCTGCGCAAGCCATTGTGGCCGCCGGGACGGAACTGACGTTCACCTGCGGCCTCGACGGACTTCTGGCCTCGCCGAGCGCGCTTACAGTCGTGCTTATTCTGGGCGGAACGAACGACGGCGATGCGGTGTACATCTATGGCGCATGGATCGAGTACAAGAGGAAGCTTTTGACGGCGTAACCGCCATAACATTTTGAGCATACAGGAGGCATATCATGATCATCAATCAGGCAAACATGCAGGGTATTTACAAATCATTTAGTACGATTTTCAAACAGGCGTTCGATGGCGTGGCATCGATGTACGATCTTATCGCCATGACCGTCCCATCGACCGGCCGGAGCGTGGATTATAAATGGCTTGGCGAATTTCCGCAAATGAAGGAATGGCTGGGCGACCGGGTTATTAAGGACCTTTCCGCCTTCAGTTATACGATTGCTAACAAATCGTTCGAATCCACCATCGGCGTGGATCGCGACGATATCGACGACGACCAGATCGGGGTCTATACGCCCATGATCCAGGGACTCGCCCAGGCGGCCAAAGAGCATCCGGACATCCTTGTATGGGCGTTGCTCGCGGCGGGGTTCAGTACCCTCTGCTACGACGGCCAGTATTTCTTCGATGACGATCATCCGGTCAACGGCGCGTCCGTCAGCAATGACGGCGGCGGTTCAGGCAACCCCTGGTTCTTGGTGGATCTCTCCCGCCCGATCAAGCCTGTCATCCTCCAGCGGCGCAAGTCTCCACAATTCGTGGCCCTCGACAAACCCACCGACGATGCGGCATTCATGCGCAAAAAATTTATCTATGGTGTCGATGACCGTAAAAATGTCGGGTTTGGTCTCTGGCAACTCGCCTATGGGAGCAAGAATACCCTGAATCTGACTAATTACCTGGCGGGCCGGGCGTCTATGATGGGGCTCAAACGCGACGACGGCAACGGGGACACGCCCCTCGGCATCAAACCGACGCATCTGATCGTCGGTGGAACCAACGAGAGTGCGGGCAAAGGTATTATCGAGAAACAGAACTTGGCCGGCGGCGAGAGCAATGAATGGTTCAATTCAGCAAAGTTGGTGGTCGTGCCCTGGCTGGCGTAATTGCGCAGCGAATAAAACAACCTGTGGGGCGGGGTCATCCCCGCCCTGGAAAGGATAAAAACATGATCAGAATCACGAGCAAAAAAGACGGATTTCGGCGGTGCGGTGTTGCCCATCCTTCGAAACCAACGGAATATCCGAACGATAGATTCGGCGAGGAACAACTGGCGGCGCTCAGAACGGACACCATGCTGATTGTCGACGAGATCCCGGATAAGGAAGGGGAAGCCGGAACCGCCACGGAAGATGCGGATAAAAGCGGCAAAGAGGCGGCTAAACCGGCGAAGAAAGGCAACAAATAATGCCCTACTGCACCCAGGAAAACATCCTTGACCGGATCGACGAGGCGGCGCTGATCCAGCTCACAGACGAAGCCGGCGAAGGTGAAATAGACGACGATAAAGTGACCGCCGCCATTGCCGATGCCGACGCCACCATCGATGCCTATTGCCAGGGACGTTACACGTTGCCGCTATCTCCGGTTCCTCCGAAAATTACCCAGATCAGCGTGGACATCGCCGTTTATAATCTCTACTCGCACAGCGACCTGGAGATGCCGGAGGTGCGGAAAGAACGGAA
>Ga0172380_10004918_pt1 | contig 16723 bp, 8 predicted proteins | sample Leawe162metaG_FD_119747 | JGI IMG/M metagenome (GOLD analysis project Ga0172380, IMG submission 119747) | Leachate microbial communities from a municipal landfill in Southern Ontario, Canada - Leachate well 162 metaG | ecosystem: Engineered > Solid waste > Landfill > Unclassified | place...
CATGGCGAACTGCCTGGAGGAACTGGTGTCGCCTACATTGGCGTCGGCACTGGTATAGGAGGCCGTCAGGTTGAGATCAAGCAGGCCCACATGCCAGATGAGGGTTGAAAAAAAAGAAATGTTAGTTGAGTCGCCCAGCCCCTGATAGAGGGTATAGTTGGTGGCAAAGGAGGCGTTCAGGTTCCTCTGGGGCAGCGAGGTCTGGATCTGAACCTGGGCTGAATAAAACTGTTCCGACAGATCGCTGGTGGGACCGATGTTGCCCAGTTCATACTGGGTGGTCTGCACATCTTCAAAGGACAGGCTCAGATGGCCGGAGGTGCTGGCGGTGATTTCCCTGCTGTAGGTGACGTAGGAGGCCAGCCGGTCTTCATCCGTGGTGTTTGACCTGAGCCAGCTCTGGGTCACATCGCCGGTAAAGGGATAGGCGTTGAAACTCACACCCAGGCCGTGGGTCTTGACATGGGCCGGATCGCCGGGAAACCAGCCGTCCATCACCTTCTGGTCGTTCTGGCTGTATGCGTAATGCGGGGTGATGAGGCTGTTGAACAGGGCAACCTGCAGGGAAGTCCCCCAGTCCTGGTTGCGCAGGTTGTAATCGGCCGGGATAAAGGAGTAGTCCACCTTGTAGGAGTAATCCCAGATGTTGCCGTCCGGGTCAACCAGATCGTCCAGGGGCAGGTTGATAATGGTGATGCGAAAGGAGTTGGAAAAGGGCGTTACGATGTAATGGATGCCTTCGCTGAGCAGGATGGAGCGGTCGTTGTTGTTGTAGTCAAGGATATGCACCTCAATGGATGCCGGTTCAATGGTCTGGTATTTGAGGGTGAAGAAGTTCAGCCCGCTGTCAACGTTGTGGGTTTCGAAAAGAGTAACCGGGGCCCCGGTGTTGTCAATGTAGGACAGGCCGTCCCACAGGCCGGCCAGCACATTGCCCCAGGGGATCTGTTTGGCATAATCAAGGGCGAGACGGTAATTCTGCTGCTCCATATCGCCGCCTGCGGCGTCAGTCGTCTGCTGGCCGGCGGAAAAGGACGAGGTCAGGCTTTTATAGAGCCGGTGATGCAGCCTGAAATTGTAGTATTGCGACTCGGTGTATGATTCCAGTGTGCCGGTGTCTCGGATGTAAGTGGAATTTCTGTCGGAGTTGAGGTAGGAAAGAACGGTATCGAAGTTATGGGGCAGTTCCACGTCCACCTCGCCGTAAAGTTCCTCCTCGGTGAGAAACGAGGTGGAGTCGGACGCGCCGTAATAGGAATCCTCCTGGTCATGTTCGTCGCGGGTCCATCTTGAGTTGAAGCGGACCTTGTCCAGTTTTTTGAGGAGATTGAGATTATACATGTCCCGGGTGATATCCTCCGCTCCGTCGTTGTTGGCGCTGGTGTTGTGGTTGTACGTCCCCGAGACGCTGGTGCCGGTCAGGAAGTAGTTGAGGTTATAGAGCAGCGACTGGTTGTCGGAGGAAAGTTCGCCCGAGCTGTCATGGTTGATATAACTCAGGGTGCTTGACCAGGGGCGTTCGTCATAACGCGCCCTGGCCCCTTGTTCATAAATGACCACCGAGCCGCTGTCGCCCGCCGTCCCTGCCGTCAGGGGAGTGGCCCGCAGGAAATAAAGCTCCAGATTGTAGGGATGGCTGGGCAGGATCTTGAACTCCTGCTTGAACTGGTTGGCGTTGCCGTCATAATAGCTGGATTTGTCGCCGTTGTCATCGATCTGCTCCTGCTGCAGCCCCAGGGTCACCGAGGTGGCCAGGCTGACGAAAAGAGGGCTGTAAATATAGCCGAGCCCTTGCGTGTTGAGCCCTTCCTGGACGGTCAGATCACTGCGGCTGGAGGTGGCAGTGGATTCCACCTTGTCCCACTCATAGAGAGAGCCCACGCCAAAATCTCCTGAAAAATCAACGTATTTGGGAATAAACTGCTTGCCCGCTCCCCAGGCCCGGCCGGTGAGCAGCAGGCAGCAGCCCATCACGATGGGCAGCACCCTGGCGGACGGCCAGCCTGATCGGTATTTTTTACGCGCATACGGAGCTGACTCCATTTGTTGCCGCCGGCCTGCTACTTGCTCTCTTTCTGCCACTGTTTGAGTTTCTGTTCAGCCTTCTCGACCAGTTCCTCCTCGCTGGGGTAGGTTCTGCCCTTCTCCTTGCCGAAACCATAGACATTCACCAGGCGCTGGCCGAACTGGCTGGTGACGAAAACCAGATATTCGATGTCGAAACTAGGGTCCGCATCTTTGCGGAAGTATTCCACATTGTCATAATCAATGAAGACATCGGCCGGCAGGAAGAGCTTGCCCGGCCCGGTGCCTGAACCGCCGAAAAAGAGGAGAAGCTGGCCGTCATTGCGGAAGATCTGCACGTTCTCAAAGGCCGCGTCCACGGCAAAAACCCTTCCTTGCCGGTCAGTGGCCACGCCCCGGGGCCGGGCAAAGTGGCCCAGGTTGGCGCCTGGTCTGCCGATGGCGTTGCGCTGATGACCGTCCCGGTCATAGACCACCACCTGAAACCGGCCGGAATCACTGATATAGAGCAGGCCGTCGGCGTCGATGGTAATGCCGGTGGGCAGGCCGAGGTTCTCTTCCGGCTTGTTGTCGCGGCCCAGGCTGCGGATTTTTTCACCCGAGGCGATATCAAAAACCTTAATCTCCTTCTCCTTGGCGTCCACCACATAGAGAAGCCCATCATAGGCGGCCGCGTCAACGGGCTTCCACTGGCCCGGCGCGCCGAAGCTTTTGACATAAAAATCCTTGCTGTCATACATGAGCACCTCGCCCCTGACCGGATCGGCGACAAACTTGTTGCCCTGGGCATCCAGCGTGATGTTGAGGGGCTGCACGACCTTGCCGAGCCCTTTGGCTCCCTCCATGGTATGGAATTTTTTGTTCTGCAGGTCAAAGACCACCACCGTGGCCTGGGAGTCGCAGACATAGAGCTTGCCGTCCTTGATCGCCACGCCGTATGGCTTGACAAGATGATATCCCTGGCTGGCATCGCCGGTGAGGAAGGAGTCAAAGGCATTGGCGCCGGGCTCCAGGTCATCCGAGGTGGTGAAGCTGCGCAGAAACTGCAGCCTGGGCGGGGCGGGCGGATCAGGGAAAAAAACAGCCTCTTCGTTGTCCACGGGTTTGGGCGTGGTCACGCAGCCGCTCTGCACTGCGGCGCCAATCAAGAGGGTCAGGAGAAGAGTGTAGCGGAAGAAATTCTTTACGTTGTTCATCAACCCCACCATTTTTCATAGTTTGTATTGTAATGATACGAGAGCTAGCCGAGAGATTAAGTATAAACAGCAATGATGATGCCAAAGGATAAAAAATGCAAGGCGTTTTGTGGAAAGCAGGGCAAGGTCTTGTCCTGCCGGTGATTGCCCCGGGGAATTGTCTGTGGGAAATCTGCTTCTTAGTAAAGCGTGCCAAACCAAAAAAAGGGGGCGGGGAGGGGGCAGGGGCAGGTGGCGGCAGCGGGAAGAGGATCCGGCGGTTGGGTGATAAAGCTCAAGGGCAGGGTGAAAAGCCCCTTTGGCTCCCTGGCTTTCCTCTGCCCTGACCTCTGCCGGAGGGAGAGTGATATTGGCTAATATCCCGGAATCATAACCGAAAAAAAAGTTCACCAGGCCGCAGCGGATTTTGGCATGGTGTGTGCACTTTGGCCAGGCGAAGATGATCCATCGTGATCATACTTGTAACGCGCTCATGGAATTTGGGGAAATTCATGGGATGCTGTTCTAGTTGAGGACAGCTTTTTAGCAAAAGGTGACTGCTGTCAAAAATGACAAATGTCGCAAGCAGGAGGAAAGATGATGAAAAAAAGTATTCTCTTAGCAGCTGCTTTCGGTCTGATCGTAGCCGGCGTGGCCCAGGGGCAGAATTCAACCACCGGTTCCTTTAAAGCTGCCGCGGGCGCCGGTATTGTCGGTTCCAAGCATGACCTGAGTAATGCCACGGGTATCGGCGTCATTTATGGACAGACCGATGCCCTGGATCGTATCTGTATTTACTGTCATGCGCCTCACCATGCAATCCAGGAGGCAGATGCCGCCGGTATCGGCTATCTGCCCCTGTGGAACCATGGGGTAACCTCCCAGTTTTACAACACCTACCAGAGCGATTTCGGTGACGGACCCGATGCCTCAGGCCTGGCCGGCGTCGGCGTTGCCGGTGATGCCCAGCAGTTTGCCGATCGCCATCTCTTTAACGGCGAGGGCACACTCGGCGAGCCCGGTTCCGTTTCCCGTCTCTGTCTGAGCTGCCATGACGGCACGGTGGCGGTGAACGAGTATGGTTTTGATCCGGGCCGCAAAGAGTCCCGCGGTGCCGCCACCCATTTTATCGTTGATCAGTTCAAGATCGGTGGTGGAGGCAATTTGACCAACCATCATCCCATCGGCTTCAGCTACATCGATGTGGCTGCCCATGACGATGAGATTGCCAATCCGGATACCGTGGTCAACGGCGCCGGCGAGACCCTTACCACCATCCGCTCCCTGCTTTACGGGGACAAGATGGAATGCGTGACCTGCCATGACGTGCACAACACCAAGAACACCGGTGAGACCTTCCTGTGGAAATCCGATAAAAACAGCGGTTTCTGTCTGACCTGCCATCTCAAATAAGCCGGTGCGGTAAAACGAAGGAACACAAAATGAAGTAGCAGTCCCCAGGGGAGCCGTTCGGCTCCCCCTTTTTTTATCCTCCGCGGTAATCACGCCCTTTCTTTTTCCAACAGGTATCTCCTTAGCCCGCATTGTTTGGGGCATTTAACTCATGTTGGGTGAAATGCCCCCATGGGCAGGTCGAGACCCCGGCAATCCCCTCCCCCCCCGGATAACAACTGGTAAAATAAAAAAATCAATCATGCCAGCAAGATATGTTGCGGGCAGACGTGCCTGTGATTTTGGCGGAGCAAACCCTACACCGTGGCATAGTAATTGATGCATCTGTTTGCAGGCAAATAGAACCTTGGCCTGCGGGCTGTTCTCTGGAGTTACCGGCCAGGGGCCAGGCCTGGCGGCCAGGGCTTTATGATGAGGATTGCCGGCATATTGTTTTAGGGAATTTTTCTTTTGCAAAGGGGAGAATGAAAATGAAGAAGAAAATCTGTGCAGGTGCTTTGGCGTTTGTGGGACTCGCCATCCCTTCTCTGGGCCTGGGGGCATTTGGTGACATCCCGTGCTCAAACTGCCACGGGTGGAATGACTGTACAAGTCCCAAGGGCGAGTGCGGCTCATGCCACGCTCTGCCGCCTGCCACCGGGGCGCATCTCGCCCATTTCGGCGGGGTGAATCAGCCGGTGACGTATGGCGATCTGCGCCTCACCGCCGATTTTGCCGGGGGCCAGGCCGTCACCGTCAATTTGATCGGCTGCGGCAACTGTCATCCCCTTGATGCCGCCTCCCACGGCAACGGCGTCTGGGGCGATATCGAGCTGGCCAACCCCGCGGCGCCGGCCGGCAGTATCAAGGCGGCCAACAGCGGCGCCTCCTACGCCCCTGCCACCGGAACCTGCGGCAATGTCTACTGCCACAGCGCCAACAGCTGGACCACGGAGGGTGACGTGCCCATGCCGTGGCCGGCGGGCTCGCTGCCTGATAATATCGTCACCACCAGGGTATATAAGGATGTGCAATGGAACAGCGGCACCACCCTTGGCTGCAACGGCTGCCATGGCAATTCGCCCAAGACGGGCTCGCCGGATAACAGCGGCGGCTCAGGGGACAGCCATTACTGGATCGATGATTACGGCTACGAGGATCTGCATGTCTGGAACCATGGCTTTGCGGCCATAGGCTGCCGCACCTGCCATTATGAGACCGTGCGGGAGCCCAGCACCACGGGCATCGGCCCGGACGGCCTGCGTTTCTACAACGATGTTGCCCTGTTTGACAAGGCCAGGCATGTCAACGGCGCAGTTGACGTGGTCTTTGATACGGAAAACGGCTTCACCTACAACGCCTCATCCGGAGCAATCACCTATGACTTCGCCGGCGCCGCCTATGATCCGGCCACCAAAACCTGCACGAATGTCGGCTGCCATAACGGCGGCACCAAGGCTGAGGACTCGGTGGTCTGGGGCACGCCCTACCGCTGGTGGGATGATCAGGAATGCGACCGCTGCCATCAGTTTTACGGAACCCCGTGAAACCGGCGGCTCAACCAAGGGAGGATGTGTACTTTTGCGTTCAATCTGCCTACCAGGATGATACCGGCACGCCGTCTTTCCTATTCAGGAGGGATGATGAGGGTGCCGCAGGAGAATGAAAATGAATAAGAGATATACCTTGAGCGGTTTGCTGCTGATAACAGGTTTGCTGGGCCAGGCCGCGGTTGCCGCCCAGTCGCCTCACTGGCTGGAGAATAACATTTACTGTCTTGACTGTCATGCCGATCACCAGGGCACGACCACGGCCTGCACCGATTGCCATGACAATGACACGGGGGGTAACTATAGCAAGCTGGACGCCCCGGCGGTGCAGAGCCACGCAGGCTTCAGCTGCGTGACCTGTCATGATCCCCATACCTCGGCCCAGTGCACCCTGCCGCTGGTTACCGGCAGCTTCAGCGGGTATCAGGTTGGTGAGCAGTCCACCACCTTTTTCATCAATTCGCTGCAGAACGTTGATCCGGCCTGGAGTGATCCGGCCCGCTGGAGCGCCAAGAGCGGTCCGGAGCGGGGCCTGATTTTTACGGTTGCCCTCGGCCTGCTTGACAACAGCCGCACACCACCGGAATATGTGGATTACTCGGCCGAGGTGGTGGCCGCTGACGCGGGTTCGATTACGGTAAACGGCACCCATGCCGGCAGCGCTTTAAGCGGTTCCCAGGAGTTCAGCCTGATTTTCGGCCAGCTGATCGCAAGCACCATCAACGGCCGGCCGGTGGTCTTCCGCGGACCTGCGAGCTTTGCGGCCAGCGACGGGCTGGGGGCGGAGGGGGGCGATTCCACCCCGGACGGGGTCTGCCAGGTCTGCCACACCCAGACCAAATACTGGCGCAATGATGGTTCACTTGCCAGCCACAACAACGGCCAGGATTGCACCACCTGTCATGAGCATCAGAGCGGCTTTAATGCCAACTGCAACTCCTGCCACGGCAATCCGCCGGTGGTGGATACGGCCCGGGGCGGCGACGGCCTGGTGGCGGTGCCGGCGGAAACCGGCTCCGTGACGGCAGGAGCCCATGGCCTGCATGCCACCGGCGCAGGGTATAATTTCAGCTGCGACCGCTGCCACGCCGGCGGCATGCCGGACTCGCCCATCTCGGACAACAACCGGATTCAGCTGGGCTTCGGGGCCAATCCAATCGGCATCGCCGCAAGCTATGACGGACAGTCCGGCCTGCAGCCGCCTTACCGTTATGAAGGAACCGGCGATACCGCGGTGACGGCCGGGGGCAGCCTGACCTGCACTAATGTTTACTGCCACAGCAACGGCGCCTGGGTGTCAACCGGCAAGCTTAATTCCCACGTCACCCCTGCCTGGGATACGCAGGGGCCGCTGTCCTGCAGCAGCTGCCATCCCTATCCCATGGCCACCGGGGCGGATGATCCGCGCAAGAATACCCATGGCCGCCATGCCGCGGCAGGCTATGGCGACTGCCGGCTCTGCCACTACCAGACCACCACGGACGGCGCGACCATCCATGACCGCACGCGCCATGCCAACCAGGCCTATGACGTGGTCCCGGCCCCGGCCTTTGCCGGACGTCCGGCTGACGGCAACCGGCCCCTGACCTTTGCCTACAGCTTTGCCAAGGGCGGGGGCACCTGTTCCGCCAACTCCTGCCATGCCTACTGGGGCTATTCCGATCCGGCCCGCTGGGGGGCGAACGTTGATCTGGTGGTGACCCCCTATGTCAGTGCGCTGCCCTCCCTCACCGCCGACCGGACCATTACCTTTGATGCCAGCCGCTCCTCCTGCTATGAAAACGTGGACGGCGTGCCGGAGGAGCGGGTCTGCAGCTATAGCTGGGATTTCGGCGGCAGCGGCAACGTGGTCGGCGGCAACGGCGCTGATACCATGATTTACCAGTATGGCGCCGAGGGCAGTTACACGGCAGGGCTGACCCTGCGCGAGTCGGTAACCGGCAAGTCGAACACAACAAGCGTGACGGTCACTGCCGCAAATGTTGCGCCCCCCGCACCGGCGGTTGATTTCGCCACCACGGTGACCGGCAGAACCGTAAGGCTTAGTGCCACGCTGCCGGCTGATGTCGTAAGGCTCTATGTCTACTGGGGGGATGGCAAGAAAACCGTGTACTCCAGTCCGGCAACCGATGTCATGACCCATACCTACAGCCTGGGCAACCGTACCTATAATATGAGTGCCACCAGCTATGACGCAGCCTATCACAAGGTGAACTATACCGTGGCCGAGGACCCGGATCTCGCTGTTTTCATTCCCTGAGGTGATGCGGCAGAGGGTGGGTGAATTTTCCCGCCCGGCGGTTCGTGAGGAAAGGATTGGTGGGGCATTTGCCGCACCAATCCTTTTTTTTTGGGGCTGACTGATTTTAGAAATTTATACTTGCGAGTCGAAATATTAGACGCTAAGCGATAGTGTTTATCAAAAATACGGGACAGGTTGGGCTACGGGGCAAGGCCATCTCGTTGCAGCGGAAAAATGAAGGAATTGAGCATTTATCCAAGGGGGAAAAGATTATTGTTGGGTAAGTAAACCCAACTGATTCCGCCGGTTATGGGTATGGCATCCCAAGGAAAAAGCCGGAATCAGCCAAAAGGGGGAAATACCCCTTTACCGGGTCAAGACGCGCTGTTCTCCGGGGTGGCGGCGGGGTGGTCATTTAGGGGCTGGTAAGAAAATATTTTTTTAATTTCGAATGGTTAACTAAAAAATAAGGGTTATTTCCCGGCTGGGCACGCCGTTTGCTCTAGGCCTTGTCATCTTTCTCAGATTTTCAGGTAGCGCAGTTACAAGCATGAGATTGTTTACCGGCTGCCATGTGTAGGAGCGGTTCCCCCAAACCGTTTTGGCCGTCGGCAATGATCGAAATTAAGCCGTTGTAGAAAAAAACATGACCAGAGAAATGAGCGGAACGGCATAAGGAGCCGTAACGAAATTGAAAAAATGGCCATGTTGTTTCGTAACGGCTCCTAAAAAGATGAAGTTAACCAAGGAGTGAAAAATGAGAAAAAGGTATAAAAACGGCTTACTGGTATCAGCCCTGACCACCGCAGCCCTGATGGTTGGCGCAAATGCCTTTGCCCATCCTTCATCAATTCCGTTGAGGGACAGCGCCGGCAATATTATCACCAATACCACCACCCCCTACAGCCCGAAAATGACCTGCGGCGCTTGCCATAGCACGCCGGTCGTTTACGATGCCAACGGGAAGGAAATTAATGCCCCGGTCAGCGTCAAGGGCAGCTATGACGGCGGCGGCCAAACCAAGACCGTGGTCAAGACCCAGGGCGTCATGAACGAGACCACCGGCGATGCCGAGTGGGTAACCTATACTGTTACAGACTACAAGCATGGCTTTGTCACCGGCCGTCATTCCCAGGAGGGAAGAAACGAGGACTACGGCAATCATCTGCGCCACGCCCTGGGCGGCAAGTTCTGGGAGTCGTCTCCCGGCATGTTCGGCAAGTACTGACCCCCCTCCAACCGCCAGTTGGCGGCTAAAAACATAGATGCATCGGCAAATCCGCTTTCAGCTGAAATGGGTGCCCAGGAATGGGTAAACAGCTGTGGTGTGTGTCATGTGGGCGGTGGCCAGATGGAGTATGACCGCGATCTGAACGCCTATGGCGCATCTTCGGGAGACGGCGATAAATTCGTCATGAAATACGCCCGCCCCGATGATCCCGACACCCAGGCAAAAGAAACCTCCTGGGAAAACATCACCGTGGGCAACATGAGCGCAACCAACAAGGCCGAGATGGACTGTCTGATGTGCCATCTCAACCAGAACAACCCCGGTTCCGCCTGGTTGAAGACCCTGGATTGCGGCCCCGGCAACCCCATCGGCCCCATGACCGACCCGAGCTGTTCCGGCACGACCATCTTCCCCGGCAGCCGCACCGTGTCTCCGGATAATGTCTGGGCCTATGACATGTACAACCGCAACTTCGGCATCAAGCAGCGCCGTTATGACTTCATCGCCTCCCTGGGCGCCGGCGCCAAGGGTGTTTTTGACGCCAACGGCAATATGACCGGCATCGAATGGGATGCCAGCAAAATGTCCTACGCCGATCCTGCCCAGGCGGACCTTATTGGCACCTGCGTCACAAGTGCGACAAACGCCGGTATTTCAGGATGTTCCAGTTATACCCGTAATGCTCCGACTTGTCTGGATCCCGCATCTCCTGATTATGTGGATGCCAGTTCCACGTATTATATCAATGGCATCACTGACTGCCTCAAAATAACGGATGCCAATCTCGCCACCACACCGAAAAGCGAGAGCTGCTCCGTCTGCCACGCCCGTAATGATGATACCATGGGCCTGCCCGGCATGATCACCATGAAAACCGGTTACGGCAACTACGGCCTGATTCATGATCCGTCCAACCCCATGCCCTCCGGCAATATGGGGGCAAGCAGTGATCTGAATACCGATAACGGCCCAGGTGCGGTAAACGACGATTACTGGTTCGACTTCGGCTGCAAGACCGGCATGGGCAAACGCGCCCACAAGATCAGCGCCGAAGGTGATATGGTTGGTACAAATGCACGTTACGGCATGTCCATGTTCCTGCCGGGAACCATGGATATGAATCCCGCCACCCTGCCGAACGCCGGCGACCCCATCCCCGGCAAGATGCCGGATATTGATGTTCATAATGCAGCAGGCATGCAGTGCGCCGATTGTCACTATGCCGTCGGTTCAACCGAAAAAGACCTTGCCGACGTTGACGGTGACGGCAACACCACGGAATCCCTTGGCTATGTCGATGTCCCCTCCAGGGAAGCGCATGGTTATGATTATCCGGCCGAGCGTGTTTACGCCATGGACCATCAGTTTGCCCAGGCTGACTCCACCCCTGACACCAAGGGCAAGAACAACCTGGACGGCAGGGCCTCCTGCGATGGTTGCCATACCGTGCGCGACAATCCAAAATTGGCGGAAAACGGCGGCACCCTGGTGGCTCCGACCCCGCTGCACAACGGTCTGCCCCAGCTGCATCTGGACCGTATCGGCTGCGTGACCTGTCACGTGCCCGAGACCTACTCTGCTCCCGGCCGCCTGAAATACCGCGACTGGACCGCAGGTTTTGCCCGGGGCACCTTCAGGAACACCCTGGACTGGAACTATGACCTGGTGACCGGCAGCCATAAGACTTTGCCGTCATTGCATAAATGGCTCGCCAAGAACGGCGAGACCAAGATCTATCCGGTTCTGCCGTCCCTGCTGCCCACCTGGTATGAAAATGTGCCAAACAGCGGCGTGCTGCGTACCGATGATGCCGGCATGGTTGCGGCAGGCGAGCCCACGGATAACATCATGGACCTGAGCAACGGTACCGCCACCTTCAAGTCACCGATCATGAACCGTGACGTGCAGAGGGTTGCCGAGTATGTTCGTGACAACAACCCGTCATTTGACATGCGTCTCAACGGCGGCAACACCGTGCCCCTGTTTGACGGCTTCCAGATCGTTGACTCCTGGGAGATCGACACCGAGGCTGAGATCAATGCCATGCTGGCCGGCTTCAACGCCAATGTCAATGGTTCCGACGCCAAGGCTTCCCACGCTAAGTTCTTAAACGTTATCCAGGCTGACTTCGACGTCACCCACGGCATTGTTCCCAAGGAATGGGCCCTGGGCGGCAGCGCGCGCGGCGGTTGTGTCAGCTGCCACTCTTCCATGAACGCGGCCAGCCCCAACTACTCACCGTACTCAACCGGTTTCTTTGAGGGTTACGTACAGCCCGTGGCCAATGCCGGCATGCCCGGTTTTGGTGTCGGCGGCTACGAGATCGTCAAAAACTGGATGGCCATGTTTGCCGATTTCGACGCGGCCGCCATGTGCGGTGCCGGCGATCCGACTAAAATGTCTCCCAGCAATCCCATGGATCCAACCAGCCCGCCAGACCACGAAAACTTCTATTTTAACCCGATGAACGGTAATCCGGACATGACCGCGTTGTGCGGGCCGAACTCCTGGTTTAATAAACCCGGAGTATTGGAGAGCATGGGACAAACCGGACCCGCCACCCTGCAGCATGTTATCGGCATGATGAGCATGACCTTTGACCAGGCCATGGGCTTCCCGGGAAGGACTACCTGCGATGCCATTGGCGCGGCTGATGGCGTATGTGATGACAACAGCGGCCGGGCATGTGCCACGGATGCTAATTGTGGAAGTACCGCCATGCAGATGGGTATGTACGACGGTGTTGCGGGCATCCAGGGTTTTGCGCTGAAAGAACTGCAGACCCAAGGCACCCTGGGTTGTAACCCGTTTGCCGGGCCGGTCAGCTTCAGCCCGGTTGCGGGGCAGAGCGTGAACAACTGTGTCCCGAGCGGCCCTATGTTTAACGGCACCTGTTCCGATACGGTGGCGGGAGACGCTGATTTTAATACCGGTACCGGTATAGGAGCATGTAACGGCGGTTTCCGCAATGGCGGCTCCTGTGATTCCACGGTGGACTGCCAGGGTGCATTGACCGATCCCGCTGAGCTTGCGCATAACCCGATGGGTCTGCTGCTGAGCAGGCATGAGGCGATATCTCACTTCAAGATCGATCTGCAGCAGGTTTATGGCAACATCGCTGATCCGACAACCACCAAGGTGAAGTGGGCGGTCAGCGGCGAGAAGAATCCGAGTAACGCGGCCCATGTCAACTCATGGGATCAGGCAAACTACTGCTATGATTACCTGGGCGGACCTAACCCCATGATTCCGGCGGTTGTTGCCTGCAGCTCCGCTGCGGCCACGGCCATGGACGGCAAACGTCACATCGCCACCGCCATCAATGCCAACCAGCTTCTCGGTTACACCCCGCAGACCCTGGCCCTGCTGATGAACCCCGGCACGGCCCAGGCTGCCAAGACCTATGTGGTCGAGGCCGGCTTCAGCGGTCTGCCTTCCGCTGATACGGACCTGACGGTGACCTATGACGCCAGCCGTGCAGCATGCTACAAGAAGGATCCGGTGACCAGCGTCATTACCCAGATGACCTGTACCCATGACTGGGATACAACCGGTGGTACGGTCATGGGCGGCAACGGTTCAAACCTGGTGGTTGTAAAGTATCCGGCGGCCGGAACGTACACGGCATCGCTCACCATGACCATGGTTGATGACCCGGCCACTCTGGGTGACGAGTCAAGTGTCAGCGACAGCCAGAGTGTCTCGGTAAATGCCGTGATTGTCAAACCGCCGGTGCCGGTGATTGACTTTGCCACCAGCGTGGCCGGAAAAGTAGTCACCCTGACCACTCCGACCCTGGATCCAAGCGTGGTTCGCGCCTACATCTACTGGGGAGACCGGACACGTACCGTTTCCACCAATCCCCAGGTTGATCTGCAGGCAGGCATCAACCATACTTACACCCGCGGCGGCCGCAGCTACAACATCATTGTTGAGGCAATCGACCTGAAACATGTAAAAACCAGCTTTACCTTCAACCAGGATGGTGATCTCACCGTAACTCTGCCGTAATATGCAAGTGAGTGACCGAAGGTAAAGAGTAACCAATGACTGAGCAGGCGGGCACAAGCCCCGCCTGCTCTTTTCATTTGAGATTTAAGTATTGGGCTTGAAGAGGGTAAAACAGAACAGTTCCGCGACTTTGCGTCCTGGCATGTCGCGCTGTTGATGGTTTTTAGGAGCCGTTACGAAATAACCTCGGCTTTCTGAACCATTTCGTTACGGCTCCTTATGCCGTTTTACAAGCCAGATGAGGACATTATTTTGTTACAACGGCTTACCCCTGTTTGAAACTTGATATTTAGGACTTAAAAAACTTTTCATAAGGAGCTTTTTATGAAGCGAAGCACATATTTGGTTAGGGCAATTTTTCTGGGGGCGCTGCTTTTCACCACTCCTGCGGTGGCGAGCACTCCAGCCCCCGCTCCGGCTGCATCCGGGAGCGCCGTGACCAGCGGGCAGGCGGTTGCCGGCATGGATAAGAATGAGATAGAGGCTAATCGCACGAAGACGGCGGAGGCCAGGAAGGAGATCGTGGCCCGGGTTAATGGCGCCGAGATCAATATGTACGACCTGCTGGGCATGATGAACAGGGTGGCCAATGCCTTCTACCAGGATGTCCAGGAACCCACCGGGGAGATCACCAAAGAGATCAGGCAGCGGGCCCTTGACCGTCTCATCTTTGAGGAGCTGGCGGTGAAGGAGGCTGAAAAGCAGGGTATCAAACCCAAGGCGGAAAGAACCAGGGAGGTAATCGATAATCTCAAAAGCAGCTATGGCTCGGCAGAGGAATTTTCGGGCTATCTTGCCGACCTTGCCCTCACCGAGGAGCAGCTCAGGGCCAGGATTGAGCGGGGCCAGCTGCTGGAGGGCATCACCGGCCGCGAGGTGTACCAGAAGACAAGTAACGATCCCCAGGCGGTGGATAAACTCTACCAGGAGTACAAGGCGGCCGGTAAATTAAAAAAGGCGGCTGATTACCAGATCAAAGAGATACTGGTCATGGCCGGCAAGGATGAAGAGGCGACCAGGGCCGCTGCCGAAAGATTGCTGGCCCGGTTCACCCAAAACAACCACGACTTCGGCAAACTGGTGCTCGACGGCACCTTCATTGTTCGCCGGTTCCAGGTCAAGAAGGACAAGAATCCCGCGGTATTTGAAAAAATGCTGGGCATGCAGACCGGCGAGTTCAGCGGCGTGGTGCAGGATGGGGATACCTTTCATATTTTTGAGGTGCTGCGCAAAGAGCCGGCCCGCGATCTGACGGAGGAGGAGGCGCGGACCATGCTGGAAGACCGCCTGGCCCCGTATTTCCAAGAGAAGCGCCGGGCCGAATGGGTCAAGGAACTGCGGAAAGATGCCAAGGTTGAGGTCCTGCTGGATAAATAACGATCAAACGTTTAAACGTTTAAACGCTTAAACACTGGAACGCTGAAACGCTGAAACCTTCATTTGACCATTTCACCATCAACGAAGAGGACCTTCTTCGTGTGGCCGTTGGGGAAGGTGAAGACGCCTTCCCCCTGGCGTTTACCGTCCTTGAAGGTCCCTTCATAGGTGAGGCCGCTGGCATAGGTGAAGATGCCGCGGCCATTGCGTCTGCCAAAACGGTATTCTCCTTCGTATTTTGCCCCGCTGGCAAAGGTATAGAGGCCGAAGCCGTCACGGCTGCAGTTGAGAAAATGGCCGGTATAAACCGAACCGTCATCCAGCTCCAGGGTTCCCTCGCCATCAATGCAGTTGCCTTTGACGCAGGTGCCCTTGGTGTTATTGGGAAAGGTGACCCGTCCCTGGCCGTTCACCACCTGGCCGTTTTTAAATTGCCCGAGATACTGGTGTTTAGAGGGGAAACTGACCCGCATCTCGCCGTTGAACAGGCCGTTTTTGAATTCGCCGCGATATTCGGTGCCGTCAGGCAGGGTGAGGGTGCCTTCTCCCTGATAGCTGTTGTTTTGGAAATTGCCGGAATAGGTGGTGCCGTCATCAAATTCCATGCCGCCGAAACCTTCGCGGATTTCATTTTTGAATTCGCCGCTGTAACGGGTTCCGTCAGCCCAGAGCATGATGCCCCGGCCGGTGACGCAGTTGCCGCGTTCGCATTCCGCATCGCTGCCGTCGGCAAAGAGGACGTAGCCTCCGCCGTCATACAGGCCGTATTTGAAGTTGCCTTCATACCTGGAGCCGGACGGCAGCAAAAGGACGCCCGAGCCGCTTGGTTTACCGGCGGCAAACGATCCCTCATAACGGCTGCCGTCATCGTAGAGCCAGCTTCCCTGGCCGTTCTGGCAATCTCCGGCAGCGCAACGGCCGGTAATTTTTTTGGCCGGCTGGGCAGTATCGCCTTTTTGCTTGTCCGGTTGGAACCAGGAGCAGCCCCCTGCCAGCAGCAGGGCGGCAACCAGCAGAGAAGAGGTTGTTTTTTTCATGTTGACGCACCAAACGGGGTTGGGAATTTTGCAAAGCAAGACTTGCTGCATGGTTTCCGCCGGGCCTGTTGTTTGTGAGGCCAGCAAGGTTCGTGTCGCGAAAAGAACGATAACACTTTGACATAAATATTATTTTGATAACTTGACATCACCAAATTTTTTTGTCAACAATCAAAACTGATGAATTTGAAAAATATTACTAATCTCTTTATCATTTACTGCGTATCTGGCTTTATATTCATGCAGTTTTTACCATCTGGGGCAGCCCGGGCCCAGCAGGGCGAGACCTTTCGGGCAACTGTCGGGGCAGGGGATTGCGTCAAGTGTCATGAAGAAATCGTTCTCACCCTGCAGCGCAAGGGCGAGGCCCACCGGCAGCTCTGCCTGGATTGCCATCAGGGGCATCCGCCGGCTGACATGGAGATTGTCCCGTCCTGCAGCCGCTGTCATCAGGATGGGCCTCATTTTACCTTGCCCGGCTGCCTGACATGTCATACTGACCCGCATCAACCCCTGGAGATCAGCTTCAGCCGGGATATAACCGGCCCCTGCCTGGACTGCCATGCCGAGCAGAGTGAGCAGCTGCTTGCCAACCCGAGCATTCACAGTAAACTGGCCTGCTCGGCCTGTCATACCTTTCATGGCCAGATCCAGCCCTGTCAGAACTGTCATCTGCCCCATGC
>Ga0172380_10004919_pt1 | contig 16720 bp, 15 predicted proteins | sample Leawe162metaG_FD_119747 | JGI IMG/M metagenome (GOLD analysis project Ga0172380, IMG submission 119747) | Leachate microbial communities from a municipal landfill in Southern Ontario, Canada - Leachate well 162 metaG | ecosystem: Engineered > Solid waste > Landfill > Unclassified | place...
ACCATTTCCTCACGAGTTTTCTTGATGTGGGTGAGGTAGTCTTCCATCTTTAAGTTTGCCCGGTCGAGGTCTTCTTGCATTTGAGCAAACATTTGGTTGATTTCTGAATCAATCAAAATCTGCGGTAGAACAATGGTGGTTTTTTCGATGATGCCATCTGTTAGGTCGGCACGATGTTTGGCGGCATTTTGTTGCTTCTTTTCAATTTCTAGGTGTTCACGCAGTTTGGTTTTGAAATCAGCGACTGTTTCAAATTGTCCGGGCTGACCGAGGGTTTTGACGTATTCATCGGTTAGTTCTGGGAGTTTGGTCACTGCATCTTCGACTGATTCTGGCAATTCTGAATCTTCAGTCACGGCTTCGTCTGGGTTGGCAGTAGCTTTGGCTTGGATTTTTTCGTAAGCTGACTTTTGACGCTGAATATCTTTGATTTTGTCGTCTAATTCAGCATCGGTTACCTCATCAGAAGGTCGTTTTTTATTTACGGCACCGGCGATTTTGGCGTAGTCTGGTAGGGTAAAGGCAGGTACTACAGCCACAGTAATAGTGACACCAAGCGGATTTTGTGGGGCAATCTTAGTGACTTCGATTTGTGGATGACCAATCGCTTGAATGTCGTGTTCTTGGATAATATGCGGATAAGCGTGCGCAATAGCTCGTTCGGCCATTTCAGCGAGAATGTTCATTTCTCCGAGGTGTTTTTCGAGGATGGTGTTGGGTACATGGCCTTTACGAAAACCAGCTAATTCAACGTTTTTTCCGAGTGCTACAAGGGCGTTTTTACGTTCGCTCTCTAACTCAATAAATGGTAATTCACCAGAAATTTTAACTTGTGAGTCTGGTAGCTCTTCCACTGTGAAAGCGGATTTGTAATCTACTGCGTGTGAATGTGACATAGTGACAGCCAGTGTACGAAACTTTGGCAAAATTGCAACTAGTTTGTATACTGTAGAGAAGTTTATTTTTAACAAAAACTTAACTTTATGGGACTGGGAAAATTTAATGGAATGCCTGACAATGTATTTAATGCTGGTGGTGATGTGAAGGCTGGTGTTAGTAATGTTACAGAAAATGGAACTTTCAATACAAAAAGAAAAACTGAGTTGACCGTAGCTGAGGTATTAAGAAATGATGTTGGGGACATTCCTGATGAATTGTTGAGAGATATTTTGGTGGCTATGACAACTGATAAAAAGCGAGATTTAAAGACTGCTCTTAATAAGATAGGTCTTTCATTTGATATGTTGACAGTTGAAAATGTGTCAGAAGATGTATTTTCTACATTCAGGATTTATGCTGAAGCGACGGAATCAGAACAAATAAAACAGGCTTTGGATTATGCGATAAACACTCTTGATTTTAATTTAAATAAGTATCAAGAGGCTGCTTAGGCTGTTGATTTAAAAAGACGGGATTCACGTAGTGAATCCCGTCTTTTCTTTTAAATTTAGCCACTATTGTACAGCCGCATCCATCTCGTTGTCGATGATAACTAAGTCGGCATCTATGGCGCTAATGTCGACATTTACGTCTGATTCGATGGCGGTAATCTCGTCTGATGGGCTGGTAACCAAGAATGCATCGGACCGGGCTTCGGCAGTGGTGCTTTCTGGTTCATTATTTTCTTCTGGAGTGGGTCTTTCGATGGCTGGGGCAGGAATTATTTCTGGGGTGGTGTTCATAATTTGAAACCAGTAAAACATGCCGCCCAGAATTGCAATTAGCAATACCGTTAAAGTAATTAATAACGGAGCATTTACAATACTAGAGCCTGACGATTCCTTTACTATTTGTTGAGCATCCACATTTTCGGGCATCTTCATTGGCTCGTTAGAAAAATCAGGTACTGAGATTGGAGTTTTGTCTTCGTTCATAAAATAGTAGTTATTATTGGTAATTAATTACTGGATTCATTAGGATTATTTTGCACGGCTTCATTCACTACAGTTGAGTTTACTGTGGCAGCAACTGCTTTGAGAGCGGCAACACAAGCTTTCAATTCATTGTGAGCGGTTTTTAGGTGGTCGCGAGTAGTAGTATATTTGGTTTTGACGGCGCTCCAACTGGCTTTAACATCTTCAGAAGTGACAGATTCAGCTACAGCGGAATCAATATCAGAAATTTCTGCCTTAGCCGCGGCGACTGATAATTTGGCTGAAGCTAGAGCAGTATCAGCGTTGCTAGTGTCTAGTCCTAAATCATTCATTTTTACAATCCGTGATTCAAGACGACTGATGATGTTTTCAAAACGAGTAATTACAGCATCCATATTATTGCTAATATTAGCTGACAGAAAAGTGATTCTGGCTTGAGTGCGTTCTTGCAATTGGGCGCGGCGCTCGGTCATTTTAGCCTGTATCTCGGCGCGTTTTTCGTCCATTTGGGCTTGTCGGTCGGTGGCAGTAGCTTGACGCTCCTCCATATTTTCTAGTTGCGCAGTTAAGCGGTTTTCTTGTGCACCCTGCTGTTCTTGCTGTTTAGTCTCTAGACTGGCTTGGCGATTTTCCAGAGCTGCTTGCTGAGCGGCTTGACGAGCTTCGATACGGCCATTTTCGGTGGCGACTTCTTCAGTAGTATAAAGAGTTGGGACTGGCACCTCAGGGTTATTTTCTTGCGCTAAAGCGTAAGCCGCAAAAGCAAAGATGGCGATAAAAATACTGTGACTAATAATAATATTGGTAATAGTTTTCATATAAATATTTACAATTTCTAAAACCAACTTTAGGAATAAGGTGTAGTTGGTGTATTTATATAAGTATAGCGCCGTGGGGGCAAAGCCCCCACGGCGCTATACACAGTTTGAATTATCTAATTCTATTTCTTGCTGACTTCGTAAGCTTCACGACTTTTAACAAAAGCCTCTTTAGCACTTTCAACATCCAGCCATTTTCCAACCGTCACTTCTTTATTTTGAACCTTTTTGTAGGTTTCAAAGAAATGAGTGGTTTCTTTGATGAAGTGTTTGTTTAAGTCAGCCAAACCTTTAATTTCATCAAACCGAGGATCTTCAACTGGTACAGCAATCACTTTATCGTCCCGTTCACCACCATCAATCATTTCCATAATAGCGATTGGTCGCGCTTTGACTAAGATTCCAGGAGCAAGGGGGTAGGTGGTAATTACTACTACATCCAACGCGTCACCATCATCAAACAAAGTTTGTGGGACAAAGCCATAATCAAACGGATAGTCTTGGGCTGTATGCATGACTCTGTCTAGTGCGATAAGGCCAGTTTCTTTATCAATCTCGTATTTATTTTTAGAGAATTTAGGAATTTCGATAATAACATTCATTTCTTCAGCTGTTCCAGCTGGGACATCGTGTAGTAAATTCATGTTTTAAAATTTAAATTAACTTTTAATAACTTATCCAAGTTGCTTTTCGGCTTCTTCTGGAGTGTCTATTTCATCCTCTTCTTCCATATCTTCTGTTACATCACGGTCTTTAGTTTCGTCTTCTTCTTCTAGGATATCCTCAATACCAGGCTTAGTAGTAGTGGCGTCTTCGCTTTCCAGCACATCATCATCAGCGCCCACCTCACTATCTAGAGGTGCTTCAAGGGTAACGTCGCCATCAGCGTCAGCTTCGGCCAATTCCTCGCCAGTTTTTGCCGAGACAATATCGATTTTCCAGCCAGTTAATTTAGCAGCGAGACGAACATTTTGACCACCACGACCAATCGCTAACGATTGTTGGTCGCTAGTGACTTCCGCAATCGCGTGACCACGTTCGCCAGTTTCCTCATTTGGTTCAGAGATAATTTGAATATCGAGGACTTGAGCCGGTGAAAGAGCGTCTTCGATGAATTCAGCCGAAATCGGTGACCACTCAATGATATCGATTTTTTCACCCCCTAGTTCACTCATAACAGTCGAAACTCGTACTCCTCGCTGTCCAACCATCGAACCGACAGGGTCAATGTGTTGATCGACAGCGTAAACGGCAATTTTGGAGCGAGCTCCAGCCTCACGAGCGACCGCTTTTACTTCTACAGCGCCAGTTTGTAGCTCAGGTGCCTCGATAGTAAATAGTGCTGTAAGAAAATCAGGATGAGAACGTGAAAGCTTAAGGAAAATTCCGCGTGGAGTCTCTTCTACAGCCAATAATATAGCTCGTAGACGTTCTCCTGGTTTGAAACGTTCACCGGGAATTTGCTCATCGTAAGGCATGATAGCCGTGACACGACCTAAATCAACATACAAATTACCACGTTCAAAGCGCTGGACATGACCAATAATGATATCGCCGGCCTTTTGGCCGAATTCAGCTAGAGCAGAGTCCTTTTCCGCTTCGCGAATCTTTTGCATAATCACTTGTTTGGCGGTTTGAGCGGCAATGCGACCAAAATCGTCCTTAGATTCCAGTGGAAAAACCATTTCTTCACCTAGTTCTACTCCCTTTTTAATCATTTGGGCAGTACTAAGCATAATGTGCTTTTCATCATCAAAGCGCACTTTTTTCTCACTTTCTTCGGCATTTTCTTCATTTTCGTCAGTTTCAATTATGATCTCCTCACCATTTTCGTCTAATTCTGGCTCTGGCTTGAGCATACTTTCATCCACTACAATCTTTACTTGGTTGAAAATAGTGGTACCAGAATCCATATCGAATTTGCAGGTGATGATTTGACCACGCTTACCAAATTCCTTTTTATAAGCGGTGGCGAGTGATTGTTCAATCGCGTCAATCATGCGTTCGCGGGGAATGCCGCGTTCTTCTTCCATTTCGGCCAAAACCGAATTGATTACTTTTAAGTCAAACATATATTCTTATTAAGGTTGAAGCAAAACTCTAAAATGAGTCTTCTAAAATTAGGCCAACGTCTGCCTGATTTTAGAAGCATCATTAATTTAACGTTTAAATACTTCGTATTTTAGGATATTTTATAAATTTATTTATCTACTCTCTAACAAAGACTGCTCGACCAAAAGGCCGAGCAGTCATCATCAGAATAACTAAAGTGTACGCGTTAATTAAAAAAATGCAAGAAATATACAAACTACTATTTACAGTCTAGACACAACCGACTTTACTAAAATCAGTTGATTTCAACCTTGTGATTCGCCAGTTAATTGATTGACAGTATGGATATATTGTGTAATAATCATAACAAATATACATCTTGTATATTGTTCTTTCTACAACACCTTAAATTAAGAGGAATCAAAATGAACGTAGTCAAAAATTTGTTGTTAGCTATTTTGTTGGTAGTTAGTTTTACTACTTCAGCTGCAGAATATACTGCAGAATGGGATGTTGGTGCTGAAGAGATCGTTGCGGCCACAGGGCAAACTGTTGAACAATTGCAGGTTATAAATTCCTGGGATTCGTCAACAGTGTCGATATTGTATGGTCTGTTTAAAGTAAAAATATTGCACGTTCCTTCTGCGGGACATGGTTTTAAAATAATCTACTTGAGTAAGGAAGATCTTATTAAAGCGGAAGCCGTGTGCAATAACTTTATAGAAACCTCTGAACCCTGGACGGATAAGTTTTTTGAGTATCAAAGAAAAGTTAGATATATTCGGGAAGGATATATCACTTACGATGATTCAAAAGATGGTATTTCTGTTAGAGAGGTTTTGGCTCTTTCTAGATTAGCTGATGTTATATCTACCGTAGATGATTCAGGTCTATCTGAATCATTATTGATTTCTAATACACAATAAAGATGTTAAGCGCCCACTGACCAACATCAGTCGGGCGCTTTTTAATATACAAATCGTGTACATCTCGCCGATTTATATTTTTGGGGTGGTATAATGTTAGCAAGTAAGTTATGTGGTGTTTTTTACATGTGTTCCAGTGATTTGACCTAGGAAATGGTCAAATCAGGAACTAAATTCAGAATAATCACTGTGTTCCTTTCTTTATTTAATTTTACATGCGAATTCAAGACGAACAACTTAAGCGGTTTATACTTGATGCTGGTCTTATTACCAAGGCTGATATTGGTGCGGCCGAGAAAATTGCTAAGGAGGAAAAGCGTACTCTTAGTGAAGCATTGATTGCGCACGGACACATGACCGAAGACGATATGCGCCGCGTGGAGTCGTATGTGCTCGGAATTCCGTTTGTTTCCCTCAAGAACATGAAGATTGATTTTGATACATTAATCCTCATCCCTGAACCAGTCGCGCGCAACCACAACATTATCGCCTACAAAAAGACCGACTCGATTTTGGAAGTGGCGATGCTCGACACGGCCGATTTGCCAGCGATTGATTTCATTCGTAAGAAAGTAGGTTTGCGTATTCAGGCTCGTTTGACTGATACCGATTCGATGCGTTTTGCATTGCGTCAATATCAAAAAACTCTCAAAGACGAATTTGGTGATTTGGTGCAAAAAGAAGCATCGCAACTAAAGGTTTTGTCGGAAGATGGAGAAGAAATCAGTGAACACGATTTGAAGAAAATGGCCGATGATTTGCCGGTGGTACGAATTGTGGACACGCTACTACGACACGCCATTATTCAAGGGGCATCTGATATTCATATTGAACCAATGGAAGAAGAGGTGTTGGTACGTTATCGCATCGACGGTATTTTGAGTGATGCCATGAAATTGCCTAAAATTGCTGCCGATAGTATCGTGGCCCGCTTAAAAGTGCTTTCTAATTTAAAACTCGACCAAAAGCGTTTACCGCAAGACGGTCGTTTCAAGATGGAAATGGATGGTCAAAAAGTAGCCTTTCGTGTCTCGATGTTACCAGTCTTCTTTGGTGAAAAGGTGGTAATGCGTTTGTTGCGTGAAAACCGTAGCGGTTTTTCCCTCGAAGGGATTGGTTTTCATGGTAGCACCCTAGAACGCGTGCACCGCGCCACCCGCGCCACCACCGGTATTATTTTAGTGACTGGCCCAACTGGTTCCGGAAAATCCACCACTCTTTATACTATTTTAGACCTATTGAATACGCCAGAGGTAAATATTTCTACGATTGAAGATCCAATTGAGTATCAAATGGCACGGGTTAATCAATCGCAAGTTAAGCCTGAAATCGGCTTTACTTTTGCCGCTGGTTTGCGTTCTTTGATGCGACAAGACCCTGATGTGATTATGGTTGGGGAAATCCGCGACCAAGAAACAGCTAGTTTAGCTATCAATGCTGCCCTAACTGGACACTTAGTGCTAGCTACTATTCACACCAACTCAGCTGCTGGTACAGTGGCGCGCTTGGTAGATATGGGTGCAGAAACGTTCTTGCTCGTATCTACTTTGCGAGTGGCTGTTGGACAACGTCTAGTGCGTAAATTATCAGACGATAAACTACCATATATTTTATCTAAAGCTGAGCGTGATGAATTGAATGAAAAGGTTGATCTCGACATGATACTTAAATTGCTCAAAGAAGAAGCGATTGTGGCAAAAGATGCGACATGGAATGATATTAATTTTTTTCATCCGAAGGAAAAGGGAGATACAGAAGACGGATTTCATGGTCGCATGGGAATTCATGAGGTGTTGGCAATGACACCAACATTGAAAGAAATGGTGATGGCAGGTAAAACTGGCGATGATATTGAGGCTCAAGCCCGCAAAGAAGGAATGTTGACAATGATCGAAGACGGAATCTTTAAAGCGGCCCAAGGATTGACCAGTATCGAAGAAGTATTACGAGTGATTAGCGAATAACATATGCCAAAATTTACCTACACTGGAGAAGATAGTGAAGGAAAAAAGGTTGAAAATACCGTTGAAGCCAAAGACAGATTTGCCGTTTATGCAGTAGCTCGTAATCAGGGTCATACTGTTACCGTGATTGAAGAAACTTCAAAGTTCAACATCAAACGTTTTCTCGATGTTGAGAAAATTAATTACGCAATCAGTCGGGTTAAGCAAGATGAGTTGGTGATGGTGACGCGCAATCTCGGTTCGATGCTTACTGCCGGCTTGACTCTGTCGCGAGCGTTGTCGGTAATTGGTCGTCAAAGCACCAACCCACGCTTGAAGGGAGTAATGAAAAGAATTATTGATCATATTAATCAGGGTGGTCAGTTTTATGAAGCACTCAAAGATTTTCCGGAAACTTTTGATGATTTGTATGTTGCGATGATTCGAGCGGGTGAGGAGAGTGGTAACTTATCTGAATCGCTTAAAACTTTGTCGATTCAGATGGAAAAAGCGACTGTGTTGCAGAAAAAAGTTAAAGGCGCCATGATGTATCCTTCCATTGTGATTATGGTGATGGTGATTATTGCGATTTTGATGATGATTTATGTGATGCCTCAAATTACCGGTACGTTTAAAGGAATGGGTAAGGAATTGCCAGCTTCAACCACTTTTTTAATTAATGCGACGGATTTTATGGCGGTACATACCGTGGCCGTGTTGGTTGGTTTGATAGCGACAGTTTCAGGTTTTCTATATTTTTTGAAAACCAAGCTTGGGAAAATCGTAGTGTCATGGTTGGTGGTGCGGTTACCAGTGATTGGGGTGATTGCTAAAGAAATGAACTCGGCTCGGACGGCTCGGACTTTGTCTTCACTACTTAATTCTGGCGTGGATGTCATTCAGGCTATCAGTATTACCGAAGAAGTGATGCAGAATGTGTATTATAAAAAAATCTTAAAAGAGGCGGCTTTACGAGTGGAAAAGGGCACAGCTTTGTCAGAGGTATTTGTGGAGCGAAACGACTTGTATCCGATTTTGGTAGGAGAGATGATTTTGGTGGGTGAAGAAACTGGACAAATTTCCGGCATGTTGGGTGAATTAGCGATTTTCTACGAGACTGAGGTAGATAGAAAAACCAAAGACTTGTCGACCATTATTGAACCGTTGTTGATGGTGGTGATTGGTACCGGAGTTGGCTTCTTCGCTCTAGCACTTATTGCGCCAATCTACTCGATGGGTGACGCGATGAAATAAGATTATGAAAAAAAACTCACCTCACAATGCCGGCTTTAGTTTAGTGGAAGCAATTATTGTATCTGCTGTGACAGTGGTGATATTTGGAGCTTTATTTAGTTCTTTTCAATATTCTTTGCGATTAGTGGCGTACTCCAAAGCAAAGTTAAGTGCGATGTCCTTAGCAACCCAAAGAATGGAGTATTTTCGATCGTTGCCTTATAACGACGTGGGGACTGTGCTTGGTATTCCTCCAGGTGTAATTCCACAAAATAGTGTTTCTACTCTCAATGGTATAGATTTTAATGAAAAGGTATTAGTGGATTATGTTGATGACGATGCTGATGGTAAAGATGGTACTGGCACGCCAGACAGTAACGGTATACCAGCAGATTATAAAAGAGTAACATTAGAATACACCTGGACTATTGGCTCAGTTACCAATGAGATATCTTTAGTAAGTAATATTGTACCGCGGTCGATTGAAACCACGGCAGGAGGGGGAACAGTACGCATCAATGTGATAGATGAAAATTCCAATTTGTTGCAAGGCGCTAGTGTGCGATTGATAAATAGCGTAATTGGTACGCCAGTTGATGTGACCAAAAATACTGATTCGACTGGAGCCGCTTTATTCTCTGGAGCTCCCGCCGGCAGTGACTATGAAGTGATTGTAAATGGAAATATTGGCGGTAAAGAATATTCCACTGCTCAGACTTATCAAGTGTCTGGGGCGAACCCAACACCGGTAGTTGCACCCTTTTCGGTGGTAGAAGCGGATGTTTCGACCTTAACTTTTCAAATTGGGGCTTTAAGTGATTTAGATATTAAAACCCTGTCAGTCATTAATGAAGGAATGTTCAGAGAAACATTTACTGATTTGACTGCGGTTGATACTAGTACTGATGTAGTGGCGAGTAGCGGTGAATTGAAATTAGCAGACGTCGCTGGAGTGTATAAAAATGCTGGTTCAGTTTATTTGGGTCCGATTACGTCGACTCCTTTGCAGGAGTGGCAAACTGTTCAAGTCGCGGCTGATGAGCCTGTAAATACTTCACATTTTGTGCGCTTTTATACTGGGGTTACTGGTGGACCTTACGTTTTAATTCCAGATGGTGATTTGGCTGGAAATGCGGCCGGATTTACGTCTAGCCGAATTGATATTGCTGGGTTAGACAGCGCTGTTTACCCGACTATTTTTGTTGGCGTTGATTTAGCAACTTCTGATACTGGCAGGTCACCAACTGTCGATGAATTAACGGTGTTTTACCGACAAAGTGAGACTGCTTTAGCTAATGTTGGTTTTAATATGTTGGGAAGCAAGATTATTGGTACCGACGGAGGTGGAGTACCAATTCCTAAATATGATAACACTCATACGACTGACGGTAGTGGAGAATTATCACTGGTTGATTTAGAGTTTGATAGTTATACAGCTACTCCCACTGGTAGTTATGATATTGCTTCGGCTTGTCCGGCTAATCCTTTCGTGCAACAGGCTGGTATCGATGGTCGGTTAGAATTAGAGTTGGTGGCTAATGCAGCAAGTACCCTACGAGTAACTGTGACTGATGTCTCAGGGCAAGTGATTCCAGGGGCGTCGGTGAATCTTAAGCGGTCTGGTTATGATGTAACAGTTTTAACCAATAGCTGTGGTCAAGCTTTCTTTACTGGTGGTGTGACCGATAATGTTGATTATGTGGTTACTGTAACTAACGCTGGATTTGTTACTAATGCGTCAACAGCCGTTTCTGTCAGTGGTGATACCTTTATCCCGGTAACATTGTCCCAATAAATGTTATGTATTTAAGTAAACAAAAAATGATAAAAGGCATGACATTGGTTGAGATGTTAGTTTTAATTGCTATTTATACACTTCTATTGCTGGTTATTACTAGCAGCATCACCAGTCTTTACCAGACTAATGGTTATGCTTTTGCGCAAGCTGATGAAGTAGATAACGCCCGTCGCGGTATGATTGCTTGGTATAAGGACGTCAAAGAAATGACGACAGCTGAAGATGGTACTTATCCTGTCGCGATTATTGAGGAGTATAAATTTGGCTATTACAGTGATACTGATCAAGATGATTCAATTGAGTATATTGAATATATTTTAGATGGTACCACTTTTTCAAAATATACCTATAATCCAACAGGTTCTCCGGCTACTTATAATTTAACTACTCCCGACAAAGAGGAAATACTATCACTTTATGTGCAAAATATTATCCAAGCTACCTCAACATTTTTTTACTATGATGATGCTGGTGCTAGGTTAAACAGTGGCTCTCCTTTAATCGATGTAAAATATATAGAAGCGCAGTTGATTGTAAATATTGACCCAATCCGTTCTCCGGGAGAGTTTATGCTGAAGACTAGCGTTGCTCCACGTAATTTGAAAGATAATCTATAAAGATATGAGTACAAACAAAAAGTTAATAAATAATTCGGGCGGAGGGTACTTGCTGGTATTGGTGCTTGTGTTTGGAGGGGTTTTCTTGGTTATGATTAGCTCATTTATTGGATATGTTGTCACTCAGAGTCAAGTGGTTAATTTTCGTTATGAACAAAACCGAGCTTCTGAAATTGCCGAGGCGGGTTTAAATTATTATCGATGGTATCTAGCACATTATCCGGATGATGTGACTGATGGTACTGGTGTGTCAGGACCTTACGTCCACACTTACCCTGAGGTTGATCCTATTGGTGAATTCTCTCTAGCGATTGCTAGCAGTAGTTACTGTGGCAGTATTTCGTCAATTGAAGTCACTGCAACTGGTTATACATACGCTAATCCCGATGCTAAAAGTACAATCTCTGCTCGGTATTCACGACCAACTGTAGCAGAATACTCTTTCATTACCAATGCGGGAGTGTGGTATGGAAGCGGCGGTAGTGTTGTTGGGCCTCTACATTCAAATCAGGGGATTAGGATGGATAGTGCTCACAATTCATTCATCGGTAGTGGTCAAGCTAGTTGGACTTGTGATTCATCATACGGATGTAGTCCAACTAAAACAGTTGATGGTGTTTATACGACTAGTGGTAATGCTACACCAGGACTTTTCTCCTTTCCGGTTGGACCGATTGATTTTGCGGGATTGACTTTAGATCTGAATGACATGAAAAACAAAGCTCAGAATAATGGTGGAATCTATTACGGACCTTCAGGTTCTGGAAAATATGGATATCGAGTAATTTTTAATGGAAATGGAACAGTAACAATTCGAAAAGTTAATTCAGTCACAACTTATTGGTCATATTCTTCTAGCGAAGGGTGGCATAATACTGAGCGTAACGTAATTTCTTCTGATAGTTTTGTGGCCACTAAAACCATTGATGCCAGCTGTCCACTTTTGTATATTGAAGACAAGGTTTGGCTGGAGGGTGCGGTATCGCAAAAGGTGGCCTTAGCAGCAGCTAACTTATCATCCGCTGCCCAAACAAATATTGTTATAAATAATGACGTTACATATGTTGGTGGTACAAATGCCGGTTTGTTGGCGATTGCGGAAGATGATATTGATTTAGGTCTAGTTATACCGGGTGATGAAAGTATTGATTTAGACGGTATCTATATAGCCCAAAATGGACGTTATGGTCGAAATGCTTATGTTACTGACGGTTGGGTTGGTCCGCCTTGGGTTAATGTAGGTCTACCTAATTCACTAGATCAGTATGTAATGGTTGGTGATCTTAATGAATTCGGCACAATTGTAAGTAATAACAGAGCTGGAACATCTTGGGTGAATGGTTCAGGAGCGGTAACTTCTGGATTTACTGGCGGTGGATCATCCTTTGATCGTGACCAAATAGATAATCCTCCACCGTTAACACCCAATACTTCCGATGTGTATGACTTTAGTGATTGGAAGCAAGATTAAAGAGAGGTAATATTTGGTGTGTGGATTGGTGGTGGAATAGAGAACGGGGGCGGGGGCGAAGCCCCCGCCCCCGTTCTCCGTCATGTTACAATTTACCCATATGAAAAAAACTTTACCGTTAATTGTTGGCAACTGGAAAATGAATCCAGTTACCACGAGTGATGCTGTGGCTTTAGCTACCGCAGTGGCTAAAAAACACAAGAAAGCAGAAAAGCCGATGGTAGCGATTGCTCCACCCTTTCCGTACTTGTCAGAAGTGGGCAAGAAGATTGCGAAAAGTTCCGTGATGTTGGCAGCGCAAGATGTACATTATGGAGTAATTGGCGCAGCTACTGGTGAGGTATCTGTGTTACAGCTGAAAGATTTAGGAGTGCAATACGTAATTATCGGCCACTCCGAACGGCGTGCCTTGGGTGAAACTGACGAAGACGTACAAAAAAAAGTCGAAGTAGTGCTAAAACACCGTTTAACCCCCATTGTCTGTGTGGGAGAAATTGAACGTGATGAACATGGTGATTTTTATACTTTTATTGAAGCCCAGCTACGTAGTTTGGCTGAAGTGCTCCCGGCGACCGCTATTAAGAAAGTAGTGATTGCTTACGAACCAATCTGGGCTATCGGCACCGGCAAGACGGCTACTCCCGATGATGTGAAAGAAATACAACTTTTTATTGAAAGTGTCTTAACCAAACTCTACGATCGACCAACCGCCAAAAAAGTCCACCTACTCTACGGCGGTTCAGTCAAACCTCAAAATGCCGAAGAATTACACAAAATTGGCGACATGGATGGATTTTTGGTCGGTGGAGCAAGTTTGAAAGCAGAAGATTTCGCAGACATTATTAAAGCGGTAGTATAATTTTATGAAAAAAGTCACTGATATTGAAAATCTAAGAGGAAAATATGTAGTGTTACGAGCTTCACTCAATGTGCCGTTGGTGGATGGTGTGGTGCGTGATGAGTTTCGCATCAAGCGCGCTTTGCCGACTTTGCGTTATCTGCACGAGCAGGGTGCCAAAACTATCATCATTAGTCACCTTGGTCGTAAACCAGAAGAAACTCTCAAGCCGGTCTTTATGGCGTTAGAAAAATATTTACCACTCCATTGGGGAGGAGATATTACTAAGTCTGAATTCATTGAACGTAAAAATTTGATGTCTGATGGCGATATTTTATTGGCTGAAAACTTACGACAATTTGCAGAAGAATCAGACAATGATCCAGCTTTTGTCGAGACTTTGTCTGCGTTGGGGGAAATTTATGTGAATGATGCCTTTGCCGAAGCACATCGAGAACACGCTTCCACTTATGGTATCGCCCAAAAATTACCGGCTTATGCGGGGCTCACACTTTTGGAAGAAGTGACCGAATTAAAAAAAGCGATGACACCAGAACACCCATCACTTTTTTTGTTGGGAGGCGCAAAGTTTGAAACCAAAATACCGTTGGTGGAAAAATTTCTGAAACTTTATGATTATGTCTTTATTGGGGGCGCTTTGGTCAATGATATTTTAAAGGCCCGAGGCTACGAAGTGGGTCAATCAATGGTGTCTGAAGTGTCGCTCGCTGATGCTCCGTTTTTGCATGATGCAAAATTGCTACTTCCGATTGATGTGATTGTGGATGGTCCAAACGGTCGACAGATTAGAACAATAGATAAGGTGGAAAAGGAAGAAAAAATTCTCGACGCTGGCCCGATGACTATCGACATGATTGCAACCTATGTTGAAAAAGCCAAAACCATTCTCTGGAACGGACCCTTCGGCGCTTACGAAATTGGCTACACCCAAAGTACCGAGATTACTGCCAGACACATTGCGGCTTCCGATGCCTTCTCGGTGATTGGTGGTGGTGACACTGTCGCAGCGGTAGAAAAATTAGGTATCAATGACATGTTTGGTTTTGTCTCGATTGGCGGCGGCGCCATGCTTACTTTTTTAGAACAAGGAACAACCTCGGTGATTGATCTGTTGGAGTAGGGTAACGAAACACCAAACGGGTCGAAGGCTACGCCTTCGACCCGTTTTACATTCCTCCTCATTACTATTCTTCAGTGTTTAAAACCGCTCTAATCTTATCAGCTTGAATCTGTAATTCTTCATCGGATTTCATCTCAGATTTGTGAGCCACTTCAGTTAGATTTTTATCGGTATGAATCATTGGATAAAGTTTGATGTGTACATGTGGTACTTCAAATCCTTCCACCACTAAACAAGTGCGAACAGTATTGAAAGTAAGATCGGAAGCCTTGGCGATTTTCTTCGCTACAGCAAAAATGTGCTGATAAATATCATCAGGTAAATCAAAAGCGTAATCTAGCTCTAATTTAGGGATGACTAAAGTTTGCCCAGCGACAGCAGGGAATTTGTCCATCACTACTACACAAATATCGTCTTCATAGACAAATTGTGCTGGTATCTCCCGGGCAATAATTTTTGAAAAAATGCTTGTCATATTAAAGCAAATGATAACACAGAAATCTGTAAGGTTTTATGTTGGCGCTTTATCAATATGTTATAGTAAATTGTGAAGTATATATAATTATATGGAGAGACAAAAAAACATTGCTAAAATAAATGAAGGCGTACGAGAGTATGAAGATGAGTACGGAGGCCATCAGGATGTTTTGAGAGAACAGGAAATTGAACTGGTGAGACAAAGGAGTGTTGATTTTAGGCAAAAATTAGATACAAAAAAAAGTAGTTTGGAAGAAAGCCTTAAAATTTCTAGTGATATTTATGAAAAGATTAAAAACGTTACCGAGGCAAGGAAAATTGTTGAGTTGTTTCCAGATAGGAAGGAAAGAATGATTGCTGTTGATGTTTTAGGTGCTCTTTGGAAGAGGAGAATGGAGGGGGTTGGTGTGATCCGTGAAAAATTACTGAATCTTTTGCTCGAGAATCCAGACTCATCTCGAGAGGAAATATTTTCGGAGGCAATAAGTGCAGGATGTAATTATGATATTTCTGAAGTTGTTCTTCGTGAGGTGCTGGATCCTGTTTTAGATAATTTCATGAGAAGGAGGGAGCTTATAAGGAATACTACTAGTGAAGATGTTTTGAAGCTTCTGAAAGAATATGGTTATGAATTTGATAATTCGATTACCAAGATAATAAAAAAGGTGTTTGACATAGAAGTTCAAGGAAAAGTGATAATAGATGGAAGTGGCGAAGTTAATTCTCAAGGTGGATTTACTTACAAGGGTCAGGTTTTTAGTGTAAACATGGATGGACTAGAGAGCATTAGTCTCCATGAAGAACAGCATAATATTCATGAAATGATTCCCGGAGAAAACGTTGTGTATTTATCACACGAACTAGAAGACTCTTTAAAGTGTGCTAAGGATGAAATACTGGCTTTCTTTCGGATGGCAGATGAGTATTGGGAAATTTCGGTTATTCATCAGTTGCAACCAAAAGGTTCTTATGTGAAAAGTAATGCTTACGAGAAGATTTGGGAAAATCTTAATGTGGAGGATCGTGACTCTTATTGTAACATTGTTCAACAGGCCGTGGATGTTTTGGTTCAGATGTCTGAGATGTATCAAAACAATAGGGATAAGATCATTGGTATGTTACAGTTCATTCCTTTGGATCAATGGAGCTCTTATCTCAGAAAGCTATTAAAGGATCGGCCAAATTCTCCTGACGGAATAAGGACAGAGATCAAAAAAATAGAGGAGGTCAAGAGAAAAATTTAAATTTTTCGTTAAGTGAATTTATCCATCACCACCACACAAACATCGTCTTCATAGACAAATTGAGCGGTAATTTCACGAGCAATAATTTTTGAAAAAATGGTCGACATACGTCATGAATTTTAGCATATTTGATTTATTTTTATAGAATAATAAAAGAGTCAACAATAAAATTGTTGACTCTTGGATGATAGTTGTGTGAACTTTTGATACGGAGCTCATCCGATATGTGGTGCGCCGTTTGACACCCATACGTACCCCGTTGCTCCTTAGAGCTTATTATCGATTCAT
>Ga0172380_10004920_pt1 | contig 16720 bp, 14 predicted proteins | sample Leawe162metaG_FD_119747 | JGI IMG/M metagenome (GOLD analysis project Ga0172380, IMG submission 119747) | Leachate microbial communities from a municipal landfill in Southern Ontario, Canada - Leachate well 162 metaG | ecosystem: Engineered > Solid waste > Landfill > Unclassified | place...
ACAATTAATTTTCCACCTTTCTTACTTGAAGCATCAATTCCATTAACGAAAAGATTGATAAATACTTGTTGAATCTGATTTGCATCAGCAGTCAATTTCGGCAGGTCTTCATCAAAGTTTCTTTCCAATACTACACCACTAATCTTTAATTGATTTGCTACTACTGTAGCAGCACGTTCAATAATTTCATTAATGCTAATTAAACTTTTTTTAGGAGTAGACTGACGTGCAAAATCTAATAGACCTTTTACAATCTCACGACTACGAAGAGTCTCACGCACAATTACATTTAAATCTTCCTGCATTTCAGGATTATCTTTTGTCCTTTTGAGAAGGAAACTACTATATGTAAGAACACCGGTTAAAGGGTTATTAATTTCATGTGCTACACCGGCGGCTAATTGACCCAAGGAAGCCATCTTTTCAGATTGAAATAATTGCATTCTTACTTCTTTTATTCCCTGAGTCATCTTATTAAATGAATTAGCCAATTTTCCTAATTCATCCTTACTAAGTTCAGCAATTTTGTAATCTAAATTGCCTTGACCAATCTCTTCTGTTGCTTTTACTAATTCTGCTACCGGTTTATCAACGTATCGTTTTACAAAAATTCCGATAATAAATGCAATACCTATAAAAGATAGAATACTAAAAATAATACCTCTTATTTCGTTATCTACAATTTTATTATCAATTTCTGTTAAATAAAATGTTACATCTAAAACACCAAGAATTTTTGAGTTTTTTGAGTGTACGTGGCAGTCAGATGTATAACAAGATTTTTCGTTATAGATAGGATTAATTATTCCAAGAACGCGGGAGGAATCGCCATTTACTTTGAAAACTCTTTTTCTATCTGCAATAGATAATTTTTCAAGTGTTACACTTTCATTATGGCAAACACTGCAACTCTTTTGAGATTTATCAACTAAAACGCCGACTTCTTTTGAATTGGTGGAATATGCAACTTCACCCGATTTATTGTAAATACGAATTGCATGAATCTGATGATCGCTGCCGATTGTTTTAATAATTTCGTTTATATGATCTCGCTGATTGAGCAGCATGCCATATTTTGTAGAACTTTTTACAGTTTCACTTAATTGTAGTGCATGCCGCTCAACTTCATCGAGCATTACTTCTGAATGATATGAGATACTCAAATAGGCATAAATACCCAATATTATCAGTGTTGTAATACCGATAACTAAGATTAATTTTGTGCCTATTTTTCTATATATCTTCATATTTATCTAACTAATTTCCCCGGTTTATCTGTTGGATATGATTTATCATCATGACAATCGGAACAATCAGGTTTATTATATTTCCCATCTTTATGACAGCTTTCGCATTCAAATTCTGCATGTGTTTCATCAAACCTTAATCCTGCTTTTGCATGATTGAAGTTTGTTTGATCCCAAGCACCGTGGCAAGAAGAACATTTAGAATTTTTCCCTGTAAACTTACCTTTTGTTGTATGGCATCTTACGCATGTTAATTTACTATGGAATTTGGATAAATCAAATCCTGTTCTTGCTTTATGATTAAAGCTGGCTTCCTTTACTTCATTTGCATGGCACATGGTACATTTAGAAGCATTATTGGTGTCATGACAAGCTAAGCAATTTTTATGCTTTTGAGTAAATGTTTTCGGTTTAATTTTTGATTTATCACGTTGATCATGGCATGTAATACAAGCATCATCTTTATGACAACTTTTGCATTCTAAACCAAAAGTATTAATATGTTGAGAGTGAGCAAAATTAACTAACTTACCCTTATTTGCTTTTGGAGTTTCATATTTGATCATATCAGGAGTTTTAACTTCAGGATGACCTTTTGATTTATTAGATGACACTACTGATTGTTTTTTATTACCTATATTTTTTGCATTGATAGAATGGCATGCATTACAATCGTTCTTGCCGCTCCAAGCTCTATGACAGTCGTTACATAATCTATGGAAAGCACCTTGTAAATCAGGCTTGGAAATGTCTTCTCTTTTTCTTGTCTCTGAATGGCAATCCGAACAAGGAATAACTTCACCAGGAGGATTATAATGATGACAAGAAACGCAGCCTCCTGACATTTCAGCCATTTCAGCATGGGCTAAGTGAGTGAATTTAGCAGGTGAATATAAATTCTTTCCTTTAATCTTATTGATTATTATTTCAGCAGGTGCATCTTTTGGTGTTTGATAAATAGTAACCATTAGATCACGAGGACAATTTATCAAACAAGGGTTCTCTTTCGTAGGAATATCACACGCATGGCATGTCTTACATGTTAAACCCTTTACTTGAGCATGACTTACCGGCACTTTTTTATTTTGTCCGAATAAAAAAGCTGAACTAAATATTAATAACGATATAATTAATAGATTTTTTTTCATTGTACACCTTTTGCAGAATATTTTGATACGGATGCAGCCGGTTTTGGCTGACTAATTACAGGAAATATCATTACTGCCGCACGATAGATTAAAACTTCTAATGCCACAAATCCTAAAGTAACTAATATTTCTCCGACTGATGGAACGTAAGCTGATGTTGCATAAGGAGGAGTATATGCAACCACAAAATTATTTAATCTATTTAATAGTACTCCTAGTATTACTAATGATGAGGCAATAAATAATCCTGGAATCGATTTGGTTAATGTACGTGAGAAAAACATTCTCAGCGGAACTATAATTCCCACCACCAATTCGATTGTATAAAGTACACTTACAGTATTTACTTCCATTAAATAAACGAATGATTTACGTATTACCATATCTCCGATTTTGAAAGCAAGATAAATAGCTAAAAGCGGTCCGATAATATCTGCTAAACCTCTTAGTACATCGGTTTCGGGTTTTAACTTAAACGAGCGAGAAGAGATAATTGATTCAAAAATTACCATCGGGAATCCAACCGAAATTGCAGAGAGTAAGAATAAGAGAGGGAGTACAGGAGTCTGCCAGAGTGGATGCATCTTCTGTCCCGAAATAATCATCAACGTTCCGAGAGAAGACTGATGAAGACAAGATAATACAACACCTGCTATAATAAAAATAAACATTGTCTTATCTAATACTCTATCTAAGAAACGGAGAAATTTATCGATCGGGTTATTTAATTTAGAAAGAAATCCAGGAAGATTTACTTTACCTATAAATCTCTCGGCAACTATCGGTAAAAATTCTATATATAGAACAGTCAAATAGATCATAACGCAAATACCGACTTCAAAAAGTGCGGAGTTTCCATTCCACATGATTAATGGATGCCATATATAATACCAGCGTCCAAGATCGGTCATAACACTGACTGCAACAAACGTATATCCAAGAGCCGCAGTTAAAAGTGCAGGGCGTACAATTGCGTGATATTTATCTTTATGTAAGATATGACCAAGAGCGGCAGTAGTAAAACCACCGGCAGCAAGGGCAACACCAAGAGCCACATCAAGTCCAATCCAAATGCCCCATGGATATTGATTGCTTAAATTAGTAATTGCACCTATACCCAATATATATCTAAGTAATAACGCGGTCATTCCAAAAGCGGCTATAATTATTAAAGCCCATACACCAGGAGTCAAAAATTTCTGTTTTATCGGCATCGGTTTCAAATGTTCTTCCATCTATTCCTCCGTATCAGAATTTTTACGATTTTTATTAATCCACATCACTCCGCCTAAGATTGCGTAGAGTGCGAGTGGAGGAACGAAATATGCGAATAAACCATGTTGAATTGATTCCGAAACACCGGGAGCGGTAGCTCTTGGCAGATCAGGTAAACCTAATTTTGGCATCTCTTTGCTTGATATATACATCCAAGAAGTTCCGCCAACTTCAAATTCTCCGAAAACATGATCTATATATTTATCAGGATATAATTCAATTCTTTTATGTGCGATATTTACCAAGTCTTCTCTTTTACCGTAAGTAAGCACTTCATTAGGACATATTTCTACACAAGCAGGAAGCTTTCCAACTTCTGTGCGTTCAAAACAGAAATCACATTTCTTAATATCCGGCTCAATAGCTTTTTCAAATTCAAATGCGGGTACTTGGAAAGGACAAGCTACCATACAGTAGCGACAGCCAATACACTTACTTCCATCCCATGTTACAGTTCCGTTAGGATGCTTGTGGAATGCTTTTACTATACAAGCCGATACGCATGCCGGTGTATTACAATGCATACATTGAACTTTTACATCTATTGGAAATTGATCTAATTCTCTTCCGGGGAATTCATTAACCACTGTTAATGCTGTATGATCGGGTCTTCTCATCTTATTAAATACTGTTCGATCATCATAAGTATCTAAAGAAGCGGTTGGCATATCATGAGCTGTTTTACAAGCCCATTCACATTTTCTGCATCCTATACAAGCGGTAGTGTCGATCAAAACACCCATAGCTTTATCCGGAATGTAGTCTTTCGACTCTGCTTTTATTTTAGTTGAGGTAACTCCCGCAGTAACTGCACTTAATGCAGCGCTTGTCTTGAAGAAGTCACGCCTTGACTGTTTGGGCATCATTTCCTCCTTACTGATGCAAATTAATAATAGTAATGGATTGTTTTATCCGGTTCTAAAATAGTTTAATAATACTTTTTTGTCAATTTATTTGCATCTCTTATTTTCCACTATTTTTTTATGTAAATTTGGCGGTTAATTAATAATTATTTAGAACAAGAACCCTAATGGCAAAATCAGATAAAAACCAGCTCGACAAATTCCGTAATGGAATTAATAAAATTGATAGTGAAATTCTAAAACTTCTTTCTTCAAGAAGAGAATTTAGCAAAGAGGTAATTAAAGTAAAAGAGTCTCATAAAAGCCCTATTCGTGATTTTAAGCGCGAAGAAGAACTTCTTAGACGATTAATTAAGGAAGGAAAGAAATTTAATCTCGATTCTCATTATGTTTCAAAGCTTTATTACGAAATTCTTGAAGATTCTGTTAGAATGCAGCAAAATTATGTACTCGGATTTGTAAATGAGAAAAAATCGAAAAAAGGTATCAAGGTTTCCATTCAGGGTATTGAGGGCTCTTATAGCTATATGGCGGCGACTAAGTTTTTCTCTAACTCCGGTTATAAAGTAAATTTTAATTTCTTTACAAAATTTGAAGATGTTGTAAAATCAACCGAAAATGGTGAAAGTGATTTTTCAGTTTTACCTATTGAAAATACTACTTCAGGTGGAATTAATGAAGTATATGATCTTTTATTACATACAACATTATCGATTATCGGTGAAGAAAAATTTGAAGTGAAGCATTGCTTAGTTTCCGGAAAGGAAATTGATTTAAATTCAATCAAAAAAGTTTATGCCCATTATCAAGCAGCGGCTCAATGTAGTAAATTTTTGGATTCACTAAAAGATGTATCAGTAGAATATTTTGCAGATACTGCAATGTCGGTTCAAAAAATAAAGATGGAAAATAATTCGGAATATGCTGCAATAGCAAGCGAAGAAGCTGCGAAGTTATTCGGTGTTAAAATTCTTAAAAAAGATATAGCAAATCAATCCGAAAATTTTACTCGATTTTTAATCGGCGCAAGAAAGCCTCTGAATGTCGATGATAGGATTCCATGCAAGACTTCAGTCGTCCTTGCCACTTCTCATACCCCAGGTTCACTCGTTGATGCTTTAAATATTTTTAGAAAATATCAGGTTAATTTAACAAAATTGGAATCCCGTCCTATAATCGGTAATCCATGGGAAGAAATGTTCTATCTTGATTTTGAGGGGAATCACCAAAATGAAAATATCCAAAAGATGATAGATGATCTTGGGCATTATACACGCTTCATCAAAATTCTCGGTAGTTACCCTTCGCAACAATTAGTGAAAGCTAAATTAGAATATTCATTATTATTAGATGAGAAGGGTGCGCCAAAAGCGGATTTAACTCCTAAGGCGAGTGCAAAGGCGTCCTCTCCAAAATCTAAAAGTTATAAATTGGCAAGCCGTGAATACAAGCAGGAAGATACTATTATTAAAGTGAAAGATGTCCTGATTGGAGGAGATGGCTTTATAGTGATGGCTGGACCTTGCTCGGTTGAATCAGAAAGCCAAATTATGCAATGTGCATTAGAAGCAAAAACAAATGGTGCTCAAATATTAAGAGGCGGCTGTTACAAACCAAGAACATCACCATATAGTTTTCAAGGTCTTGGCATTGAAGGTGTAGAGATTCTCGTTAATGCAGGTAAGGCTTATGATATGCCTGTGATTACTGAGGTTATGGATAGCGAGCATGTAAAAGAAGTTGCTAAGTTTGCAGATATTCTTCAGATAGGTGCAAGAAATATGCAAAATTTCACACTCCTTAAAGAAGTGGGAAAAACTCATCGTCCTGTAATGTTGAAGCGAGGATTAATGTCTTCTATTGACGAATTATTAAATGCCGCTGAATATATTTTAGCTCAAGGCAACAGGCAAGTAATTCTTTGTGAAAGAGGAATTAGGACTTTTGAAAATGCAACTAGAAATACATTGGATTTAAGTGCAGTGTTAGTGTTAAAAGAACTTTCTCATTTACCAATTATTGTCGATCCTTCTCATGCAGTAGGGCAGAGGAATAAAGTTGTTCCATTAGCAAAAGCGGCTAAGATTGTTGGAGCGCATGGTGTAATGGTGGAATTTCATCCGGAGCCTGAAAAAGCTTGGAGCGATGGTGAACAGTCACTCTATTTTAATCAATTCGAAGAGATGATGAGAGAGCTTTATGCTTTACAGAAATAAATATTTTGTGAATTGAAAAAAAGGTTTACAAGAAAATTAGGTAAGTGATATGGAAAGTTCAGAATTTTGTTCTAAACGGTTCAAAAGTAGAACTGTGATTGAACCATATATATAAGATAGCTTGCGGATGTGTTTGTAACGGTTGAGGCGAAATCTATGCCTCCACTGATTCTAAGATTATCGTTTAATTTAAACCCCGCTGCAAGATGTGCTTTTGCTCCTAAATCCCAAGACGCTCGATCATTAAATATCCGATCATTTATAGCAATTAATCCAACTCCTTCTTCAAGGAAAAAAGTTTCATTAAAGAATTGTGAAATATTTGCTGAAAGGTAATATCCTTTAATGAATGGATAAAACTTTCCTTTTCTATTCTCAGGAATTAAGGTTTCAATTTTCTGGGCGTAAAAAAATCCGGTTCTAAACTCAATATCAGCTGAGAACCATGCATAGAAACCAAGATAACCGCTTAATGAATAACTTGAAAGTGACGGGGAATTACCTTTTACTTCACCAATACCGGTATATCCGCCAAAACTCGGATTCATAAATTGAGCACGTATTATGAAAGGAATAAATAAAAATATTATTACAATTTTTTTCACAGAATATCTTAATAGTTGATTAATAGGATTGATAATTCCTTTGCTTCTTGTACATTTTTTAGAGCTTCAGCAACTTCTAAGGGATTATTTGGGTCGGTTAGATTAATAATATTTTTTTCGTAACCGGCTAAAATCTTTTGTAGTAATTTTTTATTTATTGGCTGACCACCCGTAGCCGCTGCTGCTTTATTATAAAAGAGAACAATCTTTAATGGGATTTCTCTATTGACTGCTTCTAATAGTCCATAATGACCTGCTGCAATAAAACCAAAATCGCCTGTAAGACACCAGATATCTTTGAACCCTGCATAAAAAGCGCCGATACCGAGCGGAATACTGCCTCCCATATATGTAACTGCATCAATGCATGAATAAGGAGGGAAGGCAAATGAACTGGATGCGCTCGTATCGCCAGTTACAATTTCCTTTTCAATATTTTTAAATACATCAAAAAATGTTAGATATTTTTCTGCTCCCGCTTTTACGCTAGGCGATAAGCTTTCTGGGACTATCGGCAGTGCCACTCTATGAATTGATGAATAATTACCATCTAATTTTTTAGCTAAATATACTTTATACTGATAATCCGAAAGTAGCGGATGAATTATATGAGAATAAACATCTTTTTCGTAAGTGAAATCTATCGTTAAATTTTCTTGCCTTCTTAATTGTTCTTGTTCGCCTACTATATAAGAATCTATAAGAACAACTACTGGCTGATTTCTTCTTTCGGAATCAGTCATAGCGTTTGTAATATCTGAATAGATTGATGCTTGATCAGCTTTATGATATTTAATTCCCAATCCCTTAATCAATTCTTCAGTTTCGAGAATATTATCAGAGTGTTTGCCACTTTTATCATCAAAAACAAAAATCAAACATCCGGCAGTTATGTCAGTATATAGAGAATCTGTTACGCTATTTGCGGCTTTCATTAATCCATGTGTTTTTATAAAACAAGCCGATCGTTGACCAAACATACTCATGCTATGACAAATAGTAAAAGCGACTTCCTCGTGATATGAATAAGTAGAGATTTTATTATTAAGTTCATTAAATGCAGAGAAGGTTTGACTTGCTCCATATCCCGGCACGCAAGTGGTTGTTTTCACTCCTAAATCTATAAGAGCATAAGATATTGCTTTATCAATTGTAGTAATCACTATTTATTTCCTATTTGCCTAAAATCGTTGCCGGAAGGGTTTTGAAAAATTCTTAAATCAAATGAAGGTATTACTGCTAAAATATGATCAAAAATATCTGCTTGGATCGATTCGTAATCATCCCATTTAGTCGTATTCGTAAAAACATAAATTTCTATTGGAAGTCCATCTGCACCGGGAGCTAATTGTCTAACTAAAAATGTCATCGATTTATCAATATCATTTCGCTGCTTAAGATAATTAATAAGATAAGCACGAAATGTACCTACATTTGTTAATCTTCTTCCGTTTACTAATTCCGAATTGTCGATATTATTTTCTTTATTGTATTCTTCAACTTCAGTTGAAATCTTAATTAGGTAGTCCTTAATAATAGAAATATTTTTAAATTTTGTAAGCAACTCATTGTCTGCAAATTTAATACTGCTTTGATCAATAAATACAGAACGTTTGATTCTTCTTCCACCCGATAAAGTCATCCCGCGCCAATTCTTGAATGAATCTTCCACTAATTTGTATGTCGGAATTACTGTAATCGTTTTATCGAAGTTTTGAATCTTAACTATATTAAGTGATATATCGATTACATCACCATCCGCGCCGAATTTAGGGACTTCTATCCAATCTCCAACTTTTACTAAATCATAATTTGAAATTTGAATGCTTGCAACGAATGAAAGTATAGTATCTCTAAAGATTAACAAAAGTACTGCAGTAAGTGCGCCTAATCCGCCTATTAATGCCCAAGGGGATTCATCTAATAAAATACCAATTATAACAATCGCACCAAATATCCAGATAATTATTTTTACTATTTGCAGGTATCCCTTAATAGGTCTATCATTTGTTTTACTTGTTCGCTCGTAGAATTCATATATTCCAGTAAGAATACCGTTTGCTAAAGCTACAAATAAATAGACAATTACTGAATTTATTATTTTATGAATTAAAGATGCTAACTCGGGAATAAGATTAGCAAATGAATTAATTATAATAAGAGAAAGTACAAGGGCAATTCGTTTTAGGAATTTTTCTTGGAATAATACATCATCTAATTCGGTTTTAGTCTTTTTTATTAGCTTTTGGGTTATTTTGATTATTATATTCTTTGATATAAAGTAAAAGATAACAGAAATAATTAAAATGGATAGGAAGCGGAGGTTATCATCGAACCATCCAAATTGGTCTAACCAAAGTGAGAATCTTTTGATAAAGGAACTATTTTTGTAAATGAATGAGAGCATAGAATAATTTTTTTGTTATTTTATCACACCAATTTATCATTTTTTTTAATTAAATGAATGCCATTAACCTATGACCGAACAAAAGAATATAAAAGCTTACATTGCATGGATAACAATTTGTATAATATGGGGTACTACTTATTTAGCAATTAAGATTGGAGTAGAAGTTTTTCCACCGGTATTATTTGCCGGAATTAGATGGTTAGTAGCCGGACCAATATTAATAACCGTTATGCATTTACGCGGATATAAATTTCCCGAAAAAGCTGATATAATACATCTTGGAATTGTGGGGATACTTTTACTTGGATTTGGGAATGTGCTTGTTGTTGTAGCAGAACAATATATTTCGAGCGGACTTACTTCTTTGATAATTACGACTACTCCTTTTTGGATGGTACTATTTGAAAGATTTATGTATAAAAAAGGAAAAATAAATAAATTTGTAATTGGAGGACTATTACTTGGGTTAGCAGGTGTAGTACTTATTTTCTCTCATGATATCGATACAGTTTTCAAAGGTTCGTTTTTTATTGGTGCTGCAGCTTTATTAGTTGCAGTAATCGGATGGGCTAATGGTACTCTCTATTCCAAGTACAAAAAGGTTTCTGTTGATCCATTAATGGGAGCAGCATTTCAGATGTTTATAGCAGGAGTTATACTTACTTTATTAGGATTATCGATTGGAGAATATTCTTACATCAAAGCTACTGATGCTGGATTGCTTTCACTCCTTTATTTAATAGTGTTTGGTTCGTTGATAGGATATACATCATATATTTATGCGGTTGCTCATCTGCCTATATCATTAGTCTCGACTTACGCATATATCAATCCTGTAATTGCAGTTTTTCTTGGGTGGTTAGTACTTTCAGAACCGCTTAATATTCAATTGGTGCTTGGTGGAATTGTGATTTTGTTAGGTGTTTGGATGGTAAAAAAAGGAGCGCATTAAAACGCTCCTCTTAAATCTATTTTTTATAACTAATTTACTTCTTGAAGTAAATAACCTTTTTCTGTTTTTATAAATTGAAAAGTAGCAGGAAGTTTTTGTGAACCATTTACAAAGCTGAGATTCACTTTATATTCAGTATTAGAGATTTTTTCTATTTTACCAACTTCATAAGATTCTGAAATCGCCTTCATAGCACCAATCTTAGAGCACATTTTTTTTGCATATTTGAGCTCATTGACATTTTTAGAGTCCAAGCTGACTTTATTATCTCTTTCTTTGTCATCGCCTTGATAGACAATTAATTCGGCTGCTTTTTCATAACTCTTAGAACCACTTAAATCAATTATGGATTTTGATAAATTCTCTATCTCTTTATTTTGAGCATTAACATTAATTAATAAAGCAAAAATTAAGAACGTAATTGCGAAAAATATTTTCTTCATTGCGGTCTCCTTTCATCTATTTAATTGTTTAACAATTCATGCACATAAATGTTTCCCAATATGCTATAAATTTTAATAAACAAAGTGTTTGATTTGTTCGCCTTTTTTGCCAATTTCTGTCATTGCTTCAATCCCTAATTGAAGATGCATATCAACAAATTGACTGCTCACTTTTTTATCAGATTCTTCAGTTTTGATTCCTTCAGGGATCATAGGTAAATCAGAAACTAATAATAATGCACCACGCGAAATATTATTTGCATACCCAACAATAAAGATTGTTGCTGTTTCCATATCTATTCCAATTGTACCAAGTCGTCTAAGATACTTTTTAAATTCATTATCCCATTCCCAAAGTCTTCTATTTGTTGTATATATTACACCTGTTCGGTACTCAAGTTTTCGAGCAACAATTTTATCCGATACAAACTTATGAAGTTTGAAAGAAGGGAGAGCAGGGACTTCGGGGGGAAGATAATCATTGCTTGTTCCATCCCCTCTAATTGCTGCCGTTGGTAAAATAAAATGACCCAATTCAGTTGATCTTTTTAACCCGCCGCATTTTCCGAGAAAAAGCACTCCTTTTGGTTTGCGTGCTACTAAAAGATCCATAATTGTTGCTGCATTCGCAGATCCTATTCCGAAATTAATTATTGTTAGACCGGAAGTGTTAGTTGCAGTCTGCATTGGTTTCCCAATTCCTTGAACATCACAATTAAATATGTCAGCAAATTTCGTAACATAATTATGAAAATTTGTTAATAGAAGGTAATCGCCGAAATCATCAATATTTGTACCTGTATAGCGTGGGAGCCAATTTTTTGCTATTTCTAATTTTGTCTTCATTTGTCTGCCTTAGGAGAAAATTTCTTATTTGTGAATTTATCTATTTCTAATACGAGTAAAGAAAAAATATAACCGACCCCCAAACCGATCAACATTCCACCCAGAATATCTGAAGGATAATGAACTCCAACATAAGGTCTGCTAAATGCTACAATCGATGCAGTAACAAAAAGAGGAATTTTAATTTTAGGAAATAATTTTGAAAAAAACATTGCTGCCGAAAAATTATTAACTGCATGTGATGAAGGGAAGGAATAAGAACCGGTACAATTAACTAATACGTGGATATCTGAGAACACATTACATGGGCGTACTCTTTCAAATAAATTTTTTAAGAAAAAACTACTGAACTGATCACTTGCCAAAATTAAAAAAGGTAGCACTAATACTGCTAATTTCCCTTTTCTACCTCCATACTTAAAACAAATACCAAGCAATACAAAATAAACCAAATACCAATTCTTTACATCGGTAATAAAAGGAAAAAACTTATCAAAAAGTGGATTTGATAAGGTTTTGTTGATAAAGTATAGAAAAAAAACATCGATACTATATAGTATATCTATCATAATATGTTTTGCATAAATTGTTTATTTTAGTTAGTTAATATAGTCAACATTTTGGAAAATATAATTAAATACATGATTTTTAATTATATACAATTATTGGGAAGAATAAATAGAATTGGATAATAGAAAAGCAACACGTACAACATCGGAATTAAGGAAGATCAATTATTTCAAAGAGGAAAGTAAGAAATCTCTTATTGCTCCTTTTCAATCATTGGCAAAATTCACTGCCATCGCCGGAATTATAGCATTAGTTTTTGAGGTTCGTTACTTCAGTGAATTTTCTTATTTAGTTTATCTTTCCCGCGTTACTTCCATTTTATTAGCATTTACCTTACTAATTTTTTCATATACAAATAAAGGAAAAAAGCACCCAGTCTTTTTAATACATACACTTCTAATTACAATTATATCATCATTCGGTGTAATAATATATTTGTATCCAAAGACATTAACTTTTAATTCGCATATAATTGGACTCATAATTTTTACTGCGGCACTGTTCCTAAGTTGGGATGTGAAGAATCAAATTATAGCAGCTTTGTATTATATAGCTGTATTTGCCGCTTCAATCATTCTCAATGAACAATCGATGTCGATGCTTCTTTCAGGAATTGAATCTGTTGTTCTAGTTGTGATTATAAGCATAATGGCGATAATAGCAAGTTATATAAATTACAAATTGCGTGAAGATGCAGTTTTAAGTTCATACGAAACAAATGTCTCAGAGAAAAGATTTAGAAATTTATTTGAGAACGCTGCCGAAGGAATTTTTCAAATAAATTCGGACGGATTAATTTTTACGATTAACCCATCTTTTGTAAGAATGCTCGGTTATTCGAGTGAGGAAGATTTAAAAAAGGTAAATGCACTTGAAAGCATTTTTAAAACTCAATCTGATTTTGATCTTTTGAAGAAATTATTAGAGAAGCAAGGAAAAGTAAGGAATTACCGAGTCCAATTAAAAAAGAAAGACGGTCATGAAATTACTGTCAGGATGAATGTCCGCCTTAATGATGAAGAAACTAATCAGAAAAATATTTATGAAGGTAGTCTTCAAGATATTTCACAACAGGTAATTGCAGAATCAGAAAGACAAAAAGCAATTGAAGCTTTGAAATCAGAAAAGAACAAAGCTGATATCGCTGCTAAAAAGGCTCAACAGGAGAGCAAATTTAAAACTAAGTTCTTGGCAAGTATGAGCCATGAAGTAAGAACTCCAATGAATTCAGTTATGGGATTTTTAACGCTCGTTGAAAATGATCTGTTTGAAAGTAAAGAAGAACTAAAGCAATTTAGCAAAGATGCAAAACTTGCCGCTGAATCTCTTTTGGATATTATAAATAATATTTTAGATATCTCCAAGATTGAAGCAGGTAAAATGGAATTAGATGAAGAAGAATTTGAAATCACAAGTGAAATAAATAAAGCAGTTTCTATTCTTAAACAAACTGCTAAAAATAAAGGATTGGAATTAGATCTAAATATTGATGAAAATATTCCAAGAATAATGTTTGGCGATCCTACACGTTATAGACAGATAGCGGTGAACTTAATTGCAAATGCAGTTAAATATACAGAAGTCGGAAGCGTTAAAGTCAATCTCAGTTTGATTAACATAAGCAATAATCAGATCGAGATTGGTACGGAAATAATTGATACGGGAAGAGGTATTGCACCGGAGCAGATACCACAATTATTTGAAGCCTATTCGCAAATCAAAAATAAAAATTCGGCTAAAGAAGGAACAGGTCTTGGTCTTGTAATAAGTAAAGAATTTGTAAAACTTATGGGTGGTGAAATTAAAGTCGAAAGTAGAGTTGGGTTTGGAAGTAAATTTAGCTATACAGTAAAATTCAAAGAATCACAAAAGGCAATCTCTTCACTGCCCAAACAGGATCAGTCTGTTGAAGAATTGCAATTCAAGATGAAGGATTTTGAATTGAGCGAATCTTCAAAAAATGAAATAAATGAAAATACAAATAGGAAGAAAAGATTATTACTTGTGGAAGATAATCCGATAAGTCAAAATTTGGAACTAAAAATTTTAAAAGAAGTTGGCTACGATGTTGAAGCCGTTGGGACAGGTCAAGATGCAATTGAAGCAGTGTATACAGATAAATTTGATCTTGTTCTAATGGATGTTGAGATGCAAGGAATGGATGGATTAACAGCTACTAAGAGAATCAGAGAATCTGGAAGAAGGTGTGCTAAAGTGCCGATTATTGCTGTAACTGCACATTCGAGTATGAAAGATAGAGAAGTATGCCTAGCAGCAGGAATGAATGATTATATTGCAAAACCTATTAATATACATTTCTTAAAGATCACAATTGACCAATGGCTCACATCTGAGAGACAATAAAAATCTTTCAATAAAGGATATATATGGCAGAATTAAAAACACAGCAAAACAATAATAACGTTATTGATTTTATAAATTCATTTGCTGAAACTGAGCAAAGGAGAAATGATAGTTTAGAAATTCTTAAACTAATGCAGGATTTTACAGGGTATGAACCTAAGATGTGGGGTCCTACTATGATTGGTTTTGGAAGTTATCATTATAAATCTGAAAGAAGCACTCAAGAAGGTGATTGGTTCTTGGTCGGATTTTCTCCAAGGAAAGCGGCTATTTCTCTGTATGTTTATTCAGGGTGTTCAGGTCAGGAATATCTACTAAAAGATTTGGGAAAATTCAGAATGGGGAAAGCATGTATTTATATCAAAAAACTATCTGATATAAATCAGGAAACTCTAAAAAAATTGATGAAATCTACAATTGATTTTTTGCAATCGAAATATAATTAAAAAGCCGACTGATAATTCCCAGTCGGCTTTTCTAAAATAATACACTAGTACAACTAATCTATATTTAAAACTTCTGCAATACTCTTCATAGCCCAATCAATCTCATCTTTTGTGATTACGAGTGGAGGAGCGAAACGGATTATATTATCATGTGTTTCTTTGCAAAGAATTCCTTTTTTCATTAATGCTTCGCAGAATCTTCTTGCCCCTTTTGCTTCCGGAAGAAGTTCTACTCCAATGAATAATCCTTTACCTCTAATTACTTTTACGTGCTTGCTATTAACGTTTCGTAATTGCTCTCTAAAATATTCGCCAAGCTCAAACGATTTTTCGATTAATTTTTCTTCGACTAAAACTTTTAAAGATTCGCGAGCAATAGCAACACCAAGTGGATTACCACCAAAAGTTGAACCATGATCGCCCGGATTAAATACACCTAATACTTCTTTATCAGAAAGAACAGCAGATACAGGATAACAGCCACCTGAAAGTGCTTTGCCAATTATTACCATATCAGGTCTTACATCTTCATATTGATAAGCAAATAATTTACCGCTTCTTCCTAAGCCGGACTGAATTTCATCTGCAACGAAAAGGACATTATTCTTTTTGCAAATATCAGCGCATTCTTTTAGATATCCATCAGGTGGAACAACTACTCCGCCTTCGCCTTGAATCGGTTCTACAAGAAATGCTACTGTATTTGGTGTGATTGCTTCTTCTAATTCTTTCGCGTTACCATATTCTACATTTTTAAACCCGGGAGTGAAAGGTCCGAATCCATCTTTGTATTGTTCTTCGGTTGAGAAACTGATAATAGAAATTGTTCTACCTGAAAAATTATTCGTACAAGTAATAATTTCAGCTTTGTTTTCTTCTACACCTTTAATCTTGTGTCCCCACTTGCGTGCCGCTTTTAGTGCTGTTTCAACAGCTTCGGCACCTGAATTCATCGGAAGAGACATTTCATATCCGGTCAATTCACTTAATTCTTTGTAAAGAAACGGTAATTGATTATTGCGGAATGCTCTTGATGTTAAGGTTACTTTATCTGCCTGATCTTTCATTGCCTTAATAATGCGTGGATGGCAATGACCTTGATTAACTGCCGAATAAGCAGCTAAGCAATCTAAATACTTGTTTCCTTCTACGTCATAAACCCATACACCTAAAGCTTTTTCGATTACAACATCTAACGGATGATAATTGTGAGCGCCATACTTCTCTTCTAATTCGATATAATCTTTGGAAAGCATAAAGAAATCCTGATTTTTATTATTAAATTTGTCGTTGTAATTTAGGAAATATAATCAATAAGAAAAAAGTAAAATCGAC